>MDSY01131917.1_pt1 | contig 14109 bp, 15 predicted proteins | sample 811131 | NCBI WGS metagenome assembly MDSY01 (sample SAMN05326643, study PRJNA326480) | marine metagenome | isolation source: seawater | place: Atlantic Ocean: South West | collected 2010 | reverse complement strand
TCGCCGCGTCGCGCATCTCGCTCGTCATGAACGCCTTCTCGGGCTGGTTGACAATTTCGGAGATGGTGCCGTCGTAATCCAGGAACACGGTGAGTAACTTGCCGGTCGCGAGCTCGGTGAACTGCTCGAAGTTTGATACCGCGCTAGGGTGTTTGACCTATTGTGCATTGGGGTGGGTGGGTGCGTGTCAGGATGTCAGAAAGTTGAAGGAAGACGTCTCTTGCTGTCTCATCATTTAAATGGAAAAGATTGCATCGACTCTGCAAACAGGCCTGGGTTTTTCTCGACAGGTAGATTGATGGGTCTCATTCCCTAACCCCCCGTACCTTCCAGTCCTCGTAGTCGGTCCAATACTTGCCGCTAGGTCGGGGCCTGCCGACGTCCACCGCGGATGACCTGCCGGGGGGGGTCTCCGCGGTGCTCATGGTAGTAGTTACCCTAGTCGTTCCCTAGTAGGGCAATGAAAAGAGCAGTTTTCCTCCAACGGCAACGCGAAGGATGATGTGTCTCGCCGTACGGAGGGAGTGTGTGAATGAACCGACGGTTTGAGCACGCACACTCAGCCTCAAGTCTGTCGCGACGTCGACGTACAGACGCGCGTTGTCGACAACCCTCACGACACCCTCACACGTCCCTGTGAGAGTGACCTCCCGTCGGAGCACAACAGGGGTTTTCTTTTCCGTTCTTTTTTCGACAAGTCGATTTTCTCAATTTTTCATCGGACGTCTCGGTCGGTGTGTGCTTTCAACGCGGCTTCGTTGCCCGTTCATCGGACCGCTTGATCGACACCACGGCTCGCGCGAGTTCGCTCTGCTGCGCATCGAGACACAGTCAGCAAGATACGCATCAAAACCTTCTGACTACCTTTCCATAGAAGAAATTGTCAAAAGAAAACCTCAAAAGCCAAAAAAACCAAAAACAGAAAGGATCTTGTGAGATTCTGCTTCGGGATTGGCCATCGTCCCTCAGGATTCGGTGTTGTTTTGTTAGTCTAATAACTCAAGTTTCTAGTCGATCTCTGCATGGAAGCTTCCAAAGAAGCGAAAAGTGGCAGAGTGGAATCTGAGACGCGTAGTACCGCCAGAACGCGACGCGCGGGACGTTGGTCCTACGCGAAGTGAGCTCGAGTGGCGAGGAACACTTGTGTGGGTGTCTAGTCGCGTAGAAAGGGTTAGAGGGGAGGTCGCATCGGTCGTTAGGTTACGTAACGCGGACGCTTAGCACCGGCATTGGGTCGTTCGCGAGGCTTGAAAACGCGACACGCGAAGTGCGACGGAGAACGACGACGTCAAGGGACGCGAGTATTATCGGAAGATCGTGACATATACACAACAACACACGTAGTACCACCATGCAGCAGGCGCAAGGTTCAGGTACGTTCCGGCGATGGCACTGGGGACACACCAAGAGACAGTGTCAATGAGCGCTTTTCAACCATCGGACGCATCTGAGGGGAGGCGAGATTGCATCGATTGCACGGCACGCGTAGCACGCGCTCGGTACCGTATCCACCTGAAAACGACTCCACACGACTGTCTAACCCTTCCTCAACCCCTCTCTCATCAACCTTCCAGTCGTCACTTACGACACTTCCGTCGCGGAAGCGGCCATGAACGGCGCGGCGCAGCAAAATCAGGAGTACCTGGTACGTCGAGTTTCCCAACCAGATCTCCCCTCGTACGCGTATCTAGTCTTGAAAACACCCAAACGAAGGACGAAGTGAGTTTTTTCCCGCATCTAATCGAATCCAGTCTAACCTCTCCCCCCCCTCTCTCACCTACAGCGCGCTTACGCCGCGTACGGCGACCCGTACACCGCGTACGGAGGTGCGATGATGGCGTACAGCGGCCAACCGGTTGTGTCCAACGGCCTAGGGGTTTCGTTTCAGCAGGTTGGCGGGCAACAAGTCGGCGTCGGGTCGATGGCGATGGGCGTGGGCGTCGGGGGTAACGCTTTGGCGGCGCAAAGCGCCCGCGTCATGCTTCCTGGGGAGATGGAAGAGGAGCCGGTGTACGTCAACGCGAAGCAGTACCACGGGATTTTGAGACGACGTGCTGCCCGAGCAAAGGCGGAATCTGAAAACAGACTCATAAAATCACGGAAACCGTACCTGCACGAGAGCAGGCACAACCACGCGCAGCGACGAGAACGCGGCGCGGGCGGCAGATTCTTGACCAAAAAAGAGTTGGCCGAGATTGCGGAGAAGAAGGCGAGGGAGGCGAATGGAGACGGAGATGGTGAGCAAAACGGCACCGCTAACGGTGCTGAAAAGGTCCCAGAACCAACTCCCGCTGCTAAGGAAAAGGAAACCCGCAAGAACGGGAAGCGGGACGCGGTTGGGGAGGGGTCGAAAAAACCCGCCAAGAAGACGAGAAAATAAATTTTATTTTCATTTTTTCGATTCAATTCATTAGCGTCCATTGTACCTTCGGACGGCGTAAACGAGACACGTGACGGCGCGACGGTTCATAAAACCGACCGAGACCGGGTCGTGGAATAACACATACATAACGAAATATGAATCGTCGTAACTCTTTCACTGAGCTCTCTTCACACACTTCGTAGATGTAGATGTTGATACCGTTCTCATTTATTTGATGCCTTTTGCTTTTTGGCACACCGTTGTTTTTTCCATTCATTCATTTCAACGGAGACCGCTTCTGTCCTTTCCCTTGGCACAGTGTTTGTCCACGTGCGGTGTGTCGCCCACCTGTGTCGCACGGCTTGCCCCAGGTGTGCGGCGAGTGGCGGAGTGCCACAGCAGGTGTCACGATGTCCACCATGGCGAGAGGTGTCGCGCTTGTGTGTTTCCTCGTTCCGTTCGTCGTGATTTGGGCTTACATCTTGTCACCTGAATTCGGGGGCGCGAACCAGTGCGACATGACGTACATGCGCCCGTCGTACATCAAAGTGCCGCTTCCAGGGACGGTGGGTAACAACAGAGGGTATGAGGTATATCTGTACCGAGAAGCGCTGGGCCGGGGTTCGTCCCACACACGGGAACTGGAGAAACTAGGGAAGCCATCAGACGATGGCAAACAACAAAACGTGCCTGTGTTCTTTCTTCCGGGCAACAGCGGGAGCTACAAGCAAGTCAGGTCGCTTGGGTCGGAGTCACACGGGCTGTCCGAGAAACGAGAAAAGGAACGACAAGAGGAAAGTCGTCGATGGGAGCAACGCAGTGACGGTGATGACGAGTTAATAACTCAAGACGACTCGCCATCATCAATCGACTGGTTCTCGTTAAACTTCAACGAAGAGCTCAGCGCGTTTCACGCCGGGCTTTTGAAAAGTCAAACAATGTTCACTCTCTCCGTCATTACGCATATATTCTCGCTGTACCCTCCGAATACGAATCGCCACGTCATAATAGTCGGGCACTCCATGGGAGGCATCGTGGCGCGGAACGTGCTGCTGGAGCTATCGATGCGTGATTCAACGAGTTCTTCAACGAGTTCTTTGGAAGACAAAAAATATACAAACACGTTGATCACCCTGGCGACGCCGCATGTGTACACGCCCGCGACGACCACTCCTTCCGCCGGGAGATTTCATGACAAGTTAAACCAGAGCTGGAGGTCTAAATCGCCTCGTGTAAACACCGCCCTGGTATCCATCACAGGGGGGGACCGGGACCGGCAAGTGCGGTGGAAGCATGCTAATGTTGATTTTTTAGTAGGTGACGAAAACGTGTTTGGATTTGCAACAGATGTTCGAGACTTACCGGGAGTGCGACAAAAAGGTTTATCCTCAACTCCCACACCCAATACCCCTCTCTCCGCGGATCACCAGTGTATCGTGTGGTGTAACCAGGTCGTTGTGGCGGTGGCGGGGGGGCTTTTGGATGTCGTGGGTATGGGTGGTAACGAAAAAGAAAACAAGTCCAACGCCTCTGGGATTCGAAACGTTTTGAAGACGAACCTTGTTGACGCTGACGAGTCAAACGACGGAAGCGAAATCGAGCCGAACTTGAAACGCAACGTGGCCCGTTTTGTTTTGACCCACACGCCTTCGCTGGCGCCTTTGGTTGTAGCGGTGGCGTTCGGAGTTGGTGCGGTCGCGGCGCCGCGGCGACGCGTGCGGGGAGGTGGTAAGGAAAAGACGGAGGACTCGTTGAAACGCCTTCCTGTGTTCATTTCAGTTGTGCTCACATCAGTGTTGTGCACAGCGCACCCTGCGCTGGGTACAATATCAGGTTATTCCGTACAAGTGCTGTTCAAACGCAAAGACAGAGCGATGGACACCAGGGGTTTGTCGAGACTAATCGCTCAGTGCATCGCTTGCGCGTTGACGATTCCGTCGCTAGTAGCCGCCATTCAGGCGTCGATTGAAGCGCGAGGTGTAGATTTCGATTTGTTCTTCGCTCCGTACACGTACCGTTTGGACACTGTATGTGCGGTGTTATCGTCGCTTCCAGGGTTACTTGAGCTAATGGAACCAGTCTCGGAAATCGGTGAGGTGCTCAACCCGCTGGGCGACGTGGTCGAGTTTTTGAGTTTAGGTTTAGCGGCGGTGGTTTCGGTGAACGCATTCGTGTATCCTTCCAGGGTGTACCGGATTCTTTACGCTGTGGCGATTGACGGGGTTGGGGTTTGTCTTGGAAGTCTGGCGAGGTGGAGCATGCGGAGGAGGAATAGGAGAGGGAAGACGAAGACGAAGACGAGCTGACATTCGTAATGTATTTTTTGTCAGAAAGAAACGCCTTTTCTCCAAAACTTCTCACAGAAACGCGATAAACAAGACCCCTTCTCACACTCTCACTTGTTTCCGAATCACGTTCCAGCCTCCCGTCATATCGAAGCGCGTCGTTCACACGCCCTTCCTTTCACACGATGGCCTCCATCGCCAAGTTCAGCGTCGCGCCCAAGGCGGCTGGCGCGCGCCACGGCCGGTTCGCGGGCTCCAGGGTGAGCAAGGTACGTACGCCCGTAGTTGATGGAATTACGGCATCTCTCACGTCGAGACGTGGCGTGTTTTTGGATAGGGGCGACGCGCGACGCGCGGCCGGTGACGACGCACGTGGGTAACCTCGATGGAAGGATCAGTGGTGTGAGACGGGTGGTGTATGCAAGCATATACAAGCCTCCGTGCAAAGTCTCACCCGGAGTCGTTCAGACAGGGCACGGTCGCCGTGCATGGGGTCGTCGCGCGTACGCTTCCGCGGCATCGACTCGCAGAAAACTCTTACTTCTCGCGACTCGCTTTTTCCATCCCGAAGCCGTACTGACCGTCTCCGTTTTCCCCCTGTTCTAAACCCAACAGGTCACTAACGGTGGTGTGGTGTGCATGGTCCAGAAGGACAAGCAGCCCGAGTGGTTCCCCGAGGCGAAGGTACGTTTATCGAAGGAGAAGCGAACACGGCGACGATGTACCGGCGTGGTCATGACACTTTTTTCCCATTCGGTTTCACTGTGTCCCGCTCGAAAAAACCCTAAAACCTCGAATTTTTGCATGGTTTTTTGACCAGGGGATGCGCGTCTGTCTGATTATATGCATAAGACTGTGCATGTACCTTCGTGAAGCCTTGAACCTTGTCACCATACCTCCAAAAGCCCAACTGACGAATAAAATCCCCCACACTAACTACCCAAAGGTTTTCTGCAACGGCGAGGAGGTCATGACGGTCGGCGGCACGCAGGCGGAGTACGTGGTTGATATCTGGAGCGGGAACCATCCTTTCTTTTTGGGAAAATCGACGGCGATCATGACCAATGCGGGGCGGGTGTCGCGCTTCGGGGACAGATTCGGCGACCTCGGTGCACTTTCTGAAGTGGAGACCATCGATGACATCAAAGCCGACATCGCCGCGGAAGCCGCGGCGGAGGCGGAGAAGTAATTATTTTGTCTTCTCGTTGTGACGGTGAATTTTTTGCGAAGCGGTGGGTCTACGGGACGACTGTGCTTTGCGATATAGTGTTAGTGGTGTAAATACCTCAAAACGTAAAACTAAAAACGTGCTCTCTTGCCTCTTTGCTCACTCGTGTTCATCCCATCCATTCCTCACTTCGGCGCGGTGAAGAAGGTTTCGCCCCATTCTTTGGTTTCAAGCGCGCCCGCCGGTCGCCCCAACGCACCAGTCGCCCACTCGTCGCTCGTCGGCTCGTCGTGCGTCAAGGGCTTGCGCTCCTTGTCGTGCTCCATCGACCGCTCCTTCTTCTCCTTAAGTGCGGAGGCAGAAGGAGCGGGAGCTGATGAAGTAGGCACAGACGCCGCCTGTGAAGGTAATAGATGAACGTGTGAGTACTCGTGAAACTAAGAGTCTGTGGAAACTTTCACCCCCATTAGTTCTCGCTTACCTTCTCCTTCCCCCCAGTGTTGGCTTGGTTGTCGTCCGGTTTCATAGCAGGGAAGAGCAGGACTTCCTTGATGTTGGACGTGTCCGTGAGAAGCATGGTGAGCCGGTCGATACCAAGGCCCCACCCGCCAGTGGGCGGCAACCCGTACTCCAGCGCTTCGCAGAAACCCTCGTCCACAAGCTGCGCCTCGTCGTCCCCCGCGTCTTTTTGCTTCGCCTGGTCCGCGAAGCGTTCGCGTTGCACGATCGGGTCGTTCAGCTCGGTGTACGCGTTGCACAGCTCTCTTTTGTTGACGAATAATTCAAACCTTTCCGTCATGTCGGGCAGATCTCTGTGATATTTAGCAAGAGGGCTCATAATCTTGGGGTGGTCGCAGATGAACCCGGGGTTCATGCATTGGCTTTCCAAATAAGTCGCGGTTAATTCGTCAAGCAATCGAGCAGTGGTGAGGGGCGGATTAGTCTCCACGCCCAGCCGTTCACAAGTCGCCCTCAGAAACGCGTTGCACTCGTCGCTCTCAAGGGGCATGGGAATCTTGATGTTCAAAGTTGACTCGAGGTCTTTCACCATGCTGAACCGCTTGAACGGCGGCGTGAAGTCGATTTCCACCGGAGGTTCATCCGGTCCGTTGGCATGGTACATAACCTTGTACGATCCCTTTAATTTAAGCACCATGCCTGATACTAATTCTTCGGTCATCCGCATGATGTCCTCGTAATCAGCGTACGCCATGTAGAACTCGCAGGTTGTAAACTCAGGGTTGTGCGTGAGGTCGATACCTGAGGGTTTGGGGGTGAGGTTAGAGGTTAGTTTATTCGTTTATTGTAATGTGGCGATTGAGAGCGTAGGCAAACAGTCAGCAGTCAAGGGCAAACAGTCAGGGAACTTTGGGTCTACCTACGTACCTTCGTTTCTGAATTGGCGTCCAATCTCGTACACGCGGTCCATGCCCCCGACTACTAGCTCTTTCAGGAATAATTCAGGCGCGATCCGCATATACAGCGTCATATCGAGGTCGTTGTGGTGCGTGATGAAGGGCTTCGCCGTGGCGCCCCCCGCGATCATGTTCATCATCGGCGTTTCGACTTCGATGAAATCTTGGTCGTCCAAGTATTTCCGGATCGAGCGGATGATGTTTGAACGGGTTACGAAAATGTCTCTGACTTCAGGGTTCATAATGAGGTCGAGGTACCGCTTCCTGTACCTCGTTTCCTGGTCCTTCAACCCGGAGAAGCCGGGTAACATGTGCAGGCAAGGAGTCAGGACTTCGAGGTGTCGGGGGAAAATAGAAAGCTCGCCTCTTTTCGTCTTCCCAGGGTAGCCTCTGATACCCACGATGTCCCCCCTTCGCGTACTCGTGTTGATCTTCTCGAAGTCGTACTCCGTCGCGGTTTTCGCATCAGCCATAATCTGGATCTTGACTCCATCTCCACGTAGATCGTAGAAGTAAAGCTTGCCGCCCGACGCTCTTTTCGACATCAACCGCCCCGCGACGCAAACGTCACACGATCCGTCATCCCTCACCTCACCCTCCGGGATGCCAGAAAACTTCTCCACGAACGCAGGCAGCTGCGTGTCGACGTGGAACTTATGCGGGTACGGGTGCTCGCCCTTTTCCTTTCGTGACAACACCTTGGCGATCCGGTTCGCGGTGTACTGCGTCGCGTCAAGCTCGCCCTCTTCCTCTTCGTCGGATTTCTTCTTCTCGACCTTGGGTGCCGCCGCCGCCGCGGCGGCTTTCTTAGCCTCCTTCTCAGCCTTGGCCTTCGCGGTTTGTTGAGCTTTTAAACGCTTCTTGTACTCGCTGTGAGTTGATATGAGGGGATAGGAGTTGATAGGTAATGTGTGGGGGCACGGTCAGTCGGGAGGACGATGCGTGGTGGTCCGAAAAAGCGCACATTTGTTTTTCTTTGTTTTTTTCAAGAGGAAAAGACTTTTCGGCGGCGGCAACTGAAAACTCGATCGCGATCGCGTTTGGCATCAGCCATCCTCTGACTGTTTGCTCATACATACGCGATCGATCGAGACGTGTTTCGTGCGTGTTCAATCACGCGTTTGGAAGCTGTTCAAGCATCTCGCTTGGCATCCAGTACCGAGGTCACGAACGCTTCGCAGTACCACGGTGTGCCTTCAAACATTCCTCAATCGCACGTACCTTTTGCTGAGTTTTTCGCCGGGGAACTCGGGGTACTCCTTGGCCTCGGGGGGGGCGGTGGGCTCGGACATGGTTGAGGGTTTTGTTTCTTGCACAGATGCGGGGGCGGGGGTGAGTTCCGGGGAACTGGGTTGTTCAGGAGGGATGGCTTCGCTCTGTTTGGAACCGTCTCCGCCCATGTGGTTGTGATGAGAAAGGGCCGCCGATGGCCATTTTGGCTGGCGCGCAATTTTTTTGCCAAAAAAGCGTCGAAACGCGGTTGTCAACTCACATCTCAGATGCGCCGTTCCCCTTCAGGCGCTTCAATGCGCCTTCTCGCGTTGATTTTTATCCTGCTCGGTGTGTGTATAGTCGTGGAAGGCCGAGACGCTCCCAGTCACAGAGACGGTTTGCACAAACCCGGTTACCTCGCCGGGAAAGATACCCGTCACGTCGGAAGTGCTGACGATGAAAAGTTAGGCCCCGCTTCAGATTTCGTGGCGTACCTCCCCGGCTTCGGCGTCCCCCCTACTCCCCAGTACTCCGGCTTCCTAGACGCTGGCGCCTCTGCGCCAGGCACGAAGCTCCACTACTGGTTCGCTGAAAGCGATGATGACCCTGCTACGAAACCAACCGTGCTGTGGCTCAACGGCGGCCCCGGTTCGTCGTCAATCCTGGGTTGGCTTCAAGAAGTGGGTCCGTTACTCACGAACAGAACGGGCGGGCTGATGAGGAATCCGTGGAGCTGGACCCAACTGGCGAACGTGTTCGCACTAGAAGCCCCTGCAGGTGTAGGGTACAGCTACTGCAAGCAACAACTTGGGGGGGGGTCTTGTGTCAATACGGATAATTCCACGGCGGAAGCGTCGCTCGCGGCGCTACTCGATTTCTTCACAAACAAGTTTCCGACGGTGAGAAACAACGACTTTTTCATCGCCGGTGAGTCCTACGCCGGGGTGTATGTTCCGACGCTGGCGAGGGAAATTGTGATGCACAACGAAAGGATGATGGGTAGGGAGACTGCTAATGCATACATTAACTCTTCAATAGATATTTTAATCCCTCTCGCCGGCGTCGCGGTGGGCGATCCGTGTACCGACAATACATTCCAACACGACTCCATGGACATGCTTTGGTACGCGAACAAACACGGGATGGTAGACTCGGGTGACTTCAACTTGCTGTGGAATACATGCGGGCACCGAGCTCCAAGAGAAGAGCGCAAGGGACTGTGGCTCCGAGACACGAACACCGCGACTGGGTGGAGGGGTGTTGATGAGGAAAATATAAAATTGATTCAACAAAAAGAACCCAAAGAATCCGCCGCCTGTCGCGCCGCGCGCCGTCGGTTCCGCCTCTCCACCTCCGACGGCTTCTCTCAAACCTGGGAAAACGCGTGGCTGAACGATTTGACGTTGTATGGACCGACAGCGGTGGTACGAGACGACGTTCCAAACACGCTGGATTTTTACATGTCGCGGTGGATGATGCGCGCTGATGTGCGGGAAGCTTTGCACGTTGAAAGCTCACCTGCATTACAATGGCCGGGTCCTGATGACGGTTGGCAATATGAGTCCCAATATGCCGCGTGTAACGATTTGGCGCCTCCGGCAACACCGTCGATGGTCGACTTTTACCGGTTCTTGGCGCCTAAATTAAATAAAACCATCGTGTTCAACGGCGATACGGACCCGTGTGTGAGTTATGAAGGGACGCGTGAAGCTATTAAGGCGGTCGGGTTTGATTTACTCGACGGCGGCGACCAGCGGCCCTACTTCGTTCGATTAGAAAAGACGGACGTCCAGGTTCTTGAAGAAAAACCACTGCTGTTCGGCCCTGACCTATCATACGACTCACCTGGCGTGCAGTTCGGAGGACATGTCACTTCGTACGCGCATGACCTTTCTTTTGTCACCGTGCACGGCAGCGGGCACATGGTTCCTCAGTTCCGACCTCGCGTCGGGTTTCATTTGTTGAAAAAGTTAATCTCAGGAGATCCATTCGCTCCTCCTTTACCCAGCACTGACGAGTTAACACACGAGTCAGAGGAGGGCTTTGACAAGGTGATGGACCTGTGGACGCTGAAAGCGAGGGGGGGGAAGTACGTCGACGGGGATGAGGCGTGACGAACAGACGTCGCGTGATGCAATACAATTCACACTGCAAAAATCGTCGTCAAAATCTCAAGCCACTTGTCCTGTTTTCCTCGACCGTTTGAAAATCTCGCGTCGGCTCTTGTCTCGCGCAGACCTCTCCGCGCAGACCGTCCCCGTGCGGCTCCGGTGGTGTTCCCACTCGAAGCGCTAGAGTACGCCTTCTTTTATTGAACTCAAAGTAGAGTCAAGTAGCCCCCTTCGTCTCCTTCCGGCTCCAACATGGCGACCCAACAAGCGACTAAAAACACAATCACGCTGAAAGGCTCCACCGCGATCGTGACTGAGTTTTTCGGGTACGCGGTGAACTCCATTTTGTACCAGCGGGGCATATACCCCCCCGAAACGTTCGAGCGGAAACAGAAGTACGGCCTAGGGATGCTCGTGACCACGGATGAGGGGTTGAAGACGTACCTAGTGAACGTGTTGACGCAGATCAACGATTGGATGATGCATAAAAGTTTACAAAAGTTGGTGTTGGTTGTTACCGCCGTTGGGAGCAAAGAAGTGTTGGAGCGGTGGGTGTTCGACGTGGAGCAAGAATCAGAAGAGTCGGTAGACGGCTCCGGCATCCTACTCGACCCTATAACCAAAGCGCCTACAAAAAACAAACAGAAAACTGAAAAGGAGATCACCACGGAAATCTCCGCCATTATTCGGCAAATCACGGCGAGCGTAACGTTCCTCCCGTTGCTCGAAGAGGCGTGTACATTTGATTTGCTGGCTTATACCGATGCTGATTCGTCCGTACCGGTGGAGTGGGAAGAATCGGATGCTCGGAACATATCGACGGACGCGGAACAAGTGAAATTGAGGAGCTTCTCAACCTCGGTGCACAAAGTGGAAGGGATGGTGTCGTACAAGGCGGGGGAGGATTAGATGGATGGATTGATTGATTGTTGGCAATGAATGTGTGATGTGGGTAAATGCTCATATTGTAATTCTCAAACGTTCTACTGTACACATGATGCAAAGGAGTACTATCTCTGCGTGTGCTCTATGCATGTGCTCTGTATACCACGGTAGTCTCAAAACGTGTCTTTCTTTTCTTTCCGCCAACTACAAACAGTCTCTCGTCTCTGACGCTTTCACTTTACGCTCCAGGAAACACGCCGGTGAACTCGCCGGCGGCTCTTACTCGGATCGCGCTCGGGGTCGTTTCGACTTGGTGGGCCGCACTGGCTGTGGCAATCGCGGCGGCGGCTCTCGGGGCGGCCACAGCAGGCGTCGCGGGTGTTTTGATAGCTGTCGTGGGTTGTTTGGTCGTTCGCGGCAGAGTGTGGTGTTTCTCCTTTGTGCGTTCCGAAACCGAGCCTTGGAACGTGAAGTAGCTCTTGTCGTTCGTTTCTTGACGTTCGGATATTTTGACCGCCTCAGGGGGAGGCACGTGTACAGTCGTCACGTGTACGGTCGTGATCTTCGGACGCACGTCTCGAGGGGAACCCAGTTCGGCTTCGATAAACTCGTGGTCCACGCGTTCCAGCCGTCCTGTTTTCTTGGACCGCGAGCGCGTAGCTCGCAGAGGAGAAGCGCTGTCTTGCTTCGCCACGTTGGTGTTCTTGCGTTGGTCTCTCGAGTCGCTCGTCGTTTTCTTCGGGTCTACGACCGAGGCCCGGCGCGTGCGGGTCATGGAGGGGTTGGGGTTTTGAAAGGGGGGGGACTGTCGTGCGCGGGAGTACTCGTGCGGGGCGCTTGTGTTCGTGGGAGGCTCGAGTCGTTGCTTTTGGCTGGGCGACCGTTTTGAGACACGTGGATCTGATGTTTTTTGCGACTAATACTCACGAGAGATCGACTAGAAATCGCGTTCTTGAGTCACAGACCATCAAAAAAGCTCGATTGCCGGCGATTCTCCAGTCGAACGCGTAAAACACGAGGGCGGCATTATCACTTCTAGCCGCATTCCTTGCCTGCGCCGGCGAGCAGTGGTACGCGCATCGCCCCCCCTACCGTTTGAGGGCGTTCGCACTCCACTGTAGTATCACCGCGCGGAACGAGTGCATGGCCGACGTTTGCCGGACGCGCGGCGGCGCCCTCTCTCCCTTGAGCCCCAACGAAAGCAGGAAACGCAGCCGTGGGTCGAGTGGCACCGCGAGCACGTTCTTCAAGCGCCACCGGACGGGGCAATCCTTCGCGCGGCGGTTGTTACACCTGCGCGGGTTAGCGGTGGACGTCAGGCAAGCAGAGGAGCTCGTCAAGTTCATCGACCAGTTCCCGCCTGAGATGGACAAGGTACGTTGGTTGACGTAGATCTCGCCCCCGCTCGGAGGTCAATTACCCCTCTCGGTCTATTTACCCACTGAACGATAAAATAAACCTAAATTCCATGATCTTAGATCTCGAGATCATAGAGTCAACTCAAGCTCACCTGTATCCCCTACATACCCCCCAACACAACCCACAACAGGACGTTTCGAAAATCCTCGAGAAGTGTGGCGACATCGACGACGCGATCCGGCAGCTCACGACGCTGCGGTTACAGGGTGCGGGCGGGAGCGGAGATCAGACGGCGCGCGGTGAAAGTGAAAAAAATGAATCAAAAGATGAAGAGACTACTGCCGACGCCGGTGCGTCCACATCAGGTTGCGCCGGGCCAAGCACTGAGCAGCTGAACGCTGCGGAGGCTGAGGCGAGAGTAGCCAGCGCGGCAGCGGCGAGTGCCGCACGTTTAGCCACCGAAGCCCCCACCACCCTGACCAGGGAGTGGATCGAGGCGTTGGTGCGGGAGATGACCAGCGCGGCCGACGTCAACGACGCGCACCAACGCGCGGAACGCGTGTTGACCGCGTTCGAAGCCACGGTGAAGCAAAACGTAGTAGGAGGTGCTGGTGAAGGAGCAGGTACAGCTGGAGACACTCAAAACTTGGTCAAGGAGAATGTTATTTTGAAACGAGCCGTGGCCATTCAAAACCAAAGATTGGAGGAGCACGAGGTTACTAAAAACCAAATCGTCGAGCTCCAGCGGATGGTGCTTTCGTATCAGGAAAGACTTCAAAACGCGGAGCGGCAGAACTACTCCCTGGGTGTCCATTTAAAGGAAGCCATGGGGGTGCAATCGCCGGGGATGTTCGACCGGAACCCGGATGTGTTTTGACGAGATGGATTGAGATGAAGAAATCAACTCAATCAATCTCAAAATCAATCTGAACGATCGATTTGTGTACCACCATATCTTATAAGTTTACCCTAACCCTGATGAGACCTACTGATTAGACCTACTCATATTACTGTAGCTTTTGTGTTGTAATTTAATGTACCGAAGTACTCCAGCTGTAAACGCGTAGCCCTCATCCCTCATCATGTCATCCATCAGTTTCCTTTCACCGCTCGCGCAACGTACTCTCGCGGAATATGTAAACGCATCTGTGATGAGACTTTCGTCACTGCCGAGGGCGCGCGGCTTGGCCACGATGCCGCGTGAGTGGCCACATTTTTCATGGTCGGTCGCGGTCGTAGCATGCCTGTTCTTGCGTCTCGACGTCGTGTCCGCCCGTCGTGTGGTGCGCGGTGGATCGTCGAACGGCGGCGA
>MDSY01065533.1_pt1 | contig 14110 bp, 5 predicted proteins | sample 811131 | NCBI WGS metagenome assembly MDSY01 (sample SAMN05326643, study PRJNA326480) | marine metagenome | isolation source: seawater | place: Atlantic Ocean: South West | collected 2010 | reverse complement strand
TCACTATTTAATCATACCGCTGACGCACGAGCCCAAAATAAGGTTATTAGTTGGTACATGCTTCATCTCTCAAGGATTCGAAAAGAGGGCGAAGATGAAATGAAGGAGCTTTTCTCTGGGGACGACTTTGCTTCAAAAACTGATGAATATTATAGGCTTGAGGAAGAAGGCGATGAGATTTATGACATGGTGTCTAGTAAGCTCGCCGCCTTTGTAAGTTATTGGTATTACAGCGCTGGCGCAGTAACCGAAGATGATTTCTCCAACCTAGATAACGATATCGAAGAAGGGAATATTTAATGCGTGGACTCAACCACATACAGAAAGAACTTTAGGGATATAGTTCGCGGCTACTCTCCCGCCCAGTTTGGAGAGCAAGAGGTATGCATCAAGCATCTTACTCCGCACGACCAAGTGGAGATCGAAGAGATAGAGGAAAAGTACCGATTTGATGCCGAAAGGCGTGGGGTGCCTACCGAGGAAGAGATGCTGCTCTTTCTTGATAAGGAGGGGGACTGGACCTCTGAAGATGAGGAGTCCGTTAAAAGGGAAAGAACGTTTCTCGATAGCCTTATTTCCGCCAAAGCTAAAATTGTTTTACCTTCACACATGGCAAGGCAGGATGAGTTGATTAATGAGTCGAGGGAAAAAATCTACCAAAAGGAAGCGGAAAAATCCGAGCTACTTGGAAACACCTGTGAAAAGTACGCTAAAGAAAGAACTAACGATTATTATATAATAAAAAGTTTTTATAAAGATCCGTCCTTTACTGAGGTTCTATTTAAAGAGGCCGAGTTTGATTCTTTGGACGCCATTCAGCTTAGGGGTATCGTTGCACTTTATAATGAGTCGTTTATGTCTCTCGGCGAGGACTCTATTCAGCACTTAGTTCTTCAGGATTTCTATAACGCATACATTGGCTTTACTGATGATAGTATGCAGTTTTTTGGAAAACCTTTTTGTGAGTTAACTTATTGTCAAATAAAACTTTTGGTTTACTCTAAAATATTTAGGAATATCTTCGAGAATCACGACAATATTCCAGAAAAAATAAAAAAAGACCCTAAGGCCTTGATGGATTACGCTAGCACTTCAAAAGAAGAAAAAGAAAAGCTTCAAGGAAAATTTGACGAAAGTGACGGCTCTACCATTGTTGGTGCAACCCAAGAGGATTACCAGCAACTTGGGCTCGGTGCTCCTGGAGGGGTAGACCTTCATGAAGAGGCTAAGAAAAAAGGTGGTTCACTATCTATGGACGATTTAATGAAACTTTCGGGCGTGGGGTAAACCTCTTTGCGTGTAATACCTTGTCAGGAATAAGGTATGGCACTTCAAGTTACAGTAGGAGCAAATACATCGCCTATGCAGCGAGATGTCTTTGCTGCAATCGACAGGATCAATAGATCTGGTAAGTTAAAAATAAATATTGACGATAAGGGCGTTACTCGTCCTCTTGGTAATATGCGCCGATCTGCGGACGAATTTACCAAATCTCTTGAGGCTTCTAATTCTCGCGTTATTGCCTTCGGTGCCTCGGTTATGGTAATCAATTCCGTAAGCGACGCGTTTAAGGGATTGGTTAAGCAAACTATTGAGGTTGAAAAACACTTGGCCAATATTAATGTGGTCATGGGGCTTACTAATCGAGAGTTGACTAAATTTAGTAGCGGATTATTTCAAGTAGCAAGAGAGACCGCTCAAAGTTTTAGCGTTGCCTCTGAAGCTGCCACCGAATTTGCTCGGCAAGGCCTTAGTGTAGAGGAAACTTTAAAGAGAACGAGGGACGCTATGATCCTGACTCGTCTTACTGGTATGGACGCAACCAGTTCTGTTACAAATCTCACTGCCGCCATGAATACTTTTGGGAAGCAGGTTAAGGATTCTACGGAGCTTGTTAGTAAGTTTGCTGCGGTCGATGTTAAGTTTGCGGTTAGTGCTGAAGACTTTGCTCAAGCAATTTCTCGGGCAGGTGCGTCTGCCAAAAGCGCTGGGGTTCAGTTGGACGAATTTATTGGTATGGTTACCGCAGCTCAACAACAAACCGCTCGTGGTGGCGCGGTAATTGGTAACTCTTTAAAGACAATATTTACAAGAATTCAAAAACCTGAAACACTGCGACAGCTAGAGGCTGTGGGCATAGCTGTTAGAGATATGGAGGGTAAAACTCTTGGAGCAAAACGCATTCTCACTGATCTTGCAAACACTTTTGACAAACTTACTGACGCTCAAAAAGCTCAAATAGCACAAACTACAGCTGGAATTTTCCAAATCAATATTCTTAAAGCTATCTTGGGTGACGCTGCAAAAGCTAATGGAATTCAAGCTGAAGCTACAAAAATAAGTTCTCAAGCAACTGACCAAGCCATCGAGAAGAACAAAATTCTTAGCGAAACCTTTGCTGCTTCGTTTACGGAAGCTGGCCTCGCTGTTCAAGAATTGGCTAAAAAAATCGGGGACCTTGCTTTGGCTCCAGGTATTGGAAAAGTTTTAGATACAATTAAGGGTGCCGCTGACTGGATGAGCGGGCTCGTGGGCGAGGGGGAGGAGGGCGGTAATGTATTTGCCCGAGGATTCCTGAGAGGGGTTGGCAATATTCTTACTGGCCCAGGTTTGGTTGTGTTTGCTGCGGTGGTTGGCAAGCTGTTTATGAACGCCTTTAAGTTTGCGAAGGATAGCTTGAAGAGTGTTCTTGGGATAACTACCGAAACCCAAAAGCAGCAACAAATTCAACAGTCTCTATTAATGGTCCTTGCCCAAAACAAAGGAATTCAAGACGAGCTTCTTGCGAAAGGCGTATCTAGAAGTAAACAAGAGCAGATTATCTTGGGAGTTATCCAGAAACAAACCCTTGAGGCTCAGAAACTAAGCGCTCTTGCTGCATCTCTTGCTCCAGCTTTAAGTCGAGCGGGGGTAAACCAAAACCTTTCAATAGGTGGAGGTAGAGGAACCAGGGCAGCTGGATACATTCCCAACTATGCTGACGCGGCAACTCGAGAAAGAAGAGAGGCTACAAAGGGCGGCTACGTTGCAGGAGCTATAATGCAGGGGCCTGGCTTTGTTTATAACTCTCGAGAAACCGTAAAGAAATTTCCAGGCATGCAACAAAGTGCAATCATGCCTCCTCAGCGAAGCAAGGCTGGCGCAAACTACAGAGGAAACTTTTTTGCAGCTCATGGGTTCGATCCATATGCTGCTGGAGGATATATACCTAATTTTGCAAAATTGTCTATAGGCAAGGCAGGGATCAAAAGTAGGGGCGAGGCGGAAAGATTAGGCTACTCCCCTGCTCAAATAAGTCAGCATTTTGGGGCCGCGACAAAAGCTGGGCTGCCTGGCGGCAAAGGGTTAAACAAAGGTGTTTATGATGCAAGAGGTATGTATGATATGCTCGTGCTTAACGAATCGGGGGGGAAGGGAACTTTTACAAGAAAGCCCAACAAGAGTCTTTATGGGGTCCCTACATCTAAAATGCCTTCTATTGCTTTTAATTGGAAAGCTCTAAAGTCTAGTGCGGTTGAAGCTATAGAAGGAAAAGGCAAGGCTGCTAGTTACGACAAAATTAGAGACAAACATATTCTTCCTATATTAGGTGATGTAGGCTCCACATGGGCCAACTCGATCAATATGGGAAAAACAAGCTCTAGGGGATACCCAAAGAAACTAAGCCCAAAAGACGTTATTAAGGGATTAAGAAGTGATTCGAGCGGAGCTAGTGGAGCTGTTGCCTCTGTAATCGGTGCACTTTTTGAAATTGCGATCAACGAGCGACTTGGTATTGGTGGAGGCGCCGCCGCATCTCTGATTGATGGTAAGGTTGGAATAGGCGGAGATTTTGACGCAAGAGGTTTGGCTGGAAACAGTGTAGTAAATAAATTATTCGGCGGAGGGGTTGCCAATATAGCTGACTATAAAAATTCTACAGCTTCAGGTAACAGGGAGAGTATGGCAAACAAGATTGCCAAAGAAGTTATGTACGGCATATCTCACCAGGGTAAAAGCGTTCCTGGCACTTGGGGCGCCAAGGGCTTTAAGGGAGGAAGGCTATCAAATAAAAATGGTAAGGTTGTTTACGGCGGGCTTGGGTACATACCTAATTTCGCTAATCCTCTTGGCGATGCAATCGGGAGAGAGCGAGCTGCTGGCGTTCCCGTTTCTCAAATTAGGGTAGGTTCTCACAAGGGGCTAATTGGCCCGTCTAACCCATTTGGTATTGGCGTAACAAATACAAGAGATGAACCTAATGGCCTCAACGACGTAATGGGCCAAGGCTTTGTGCCAAACTATGCATTTAAGGATCGATGGTCCTCTGGTATAGAGCGTCTTCTGAAGGTGTGGAGAGGTGAGGCTAAAGCCGTTTTAAGTGACGCGCAAAAGCAAAGAGTTCTTAAGATGCAAGAGCTTGGTGATAGTAAAAAACAAATTGTTGCAAAAATTGCCGCCAGCAAAAACACAGCGAAGTGGGATGTTAAAAGCACTGCAGAGTCGCTAGCTCAATTTAATTTCTCAAAAAAAGAAACCATGGAAGCTTTGAAGAAGCTTGGTTATACCCAACAAGAACGTCGAATGGCCATGACCTCTATGGCTGGCCCAGGAGGGGTCGTGGGCGGGTGGGGCCGCCTGAGCGCTAGAGGCGGTTTAATCTCTGGTGGCGGCGGGGTCGGCAAATACTTAGGTAAATTGGGTATGGGCGGTATGGGCGGATTCGCAGCAAGTATGGTTGGGGGAAGTATCCAAGAATATGGCGGGACGATGGGGGACGAGACTTTGTTAGGAATGAGCGGCAAGACGGTCAGTAGCGTTGGTGGCGGTTTGAGCGGAGCAGGAAGTGGCGCAATGATGGGAGCTATGGTGGGCAGCGTAATTCCTGTGGTAGGAACCATTGCTGGAGGGGTCATTGGCGGGGTTATTGGAGCGTTTAGTGGCTTTACAGGGGCAGCGGATGAAGCTACTGAGGCAATGAAGAAAAGAGCTGCAGCAGAAAAAGCAGAAGCTGAGCGAATAAAACAAGAAGCAAGACAGGCCAATATCCAAGCGGGATCGGAATTCTCGGGAAAATACACCAGTGTGTTTGCGAGTTTATTTAAGAACAAGAAGTCAGCTACTCGACAGGACTTGTACAATCTGAGCGGAATATCCGACCCTAGAGGAAATAACAAGCTTCTTCAAAAGTACATGACTCAAGTAAAAAAGAAGTGGCTGCCCTCAATGCCTTGGGGTGGATGGAATGACGAAGCATATGGGGCGCCTCCGATTTCTGGACATAGGAAATGGATCGGACAGTTCGGACAGTATGGAAATCCAAAAAGCTCGATAACTTTTGGAGGCGAGCCAGGCCTGCCTGATCGAACTTCGCATGCATGGAGCCATTTCCCTCAGAAGCGGCGGGCTCGGCAAATGCGAGGTCAAGGAGCCTCTTACCAAGCCGTGGCGAATCTAATGGAAACTATGGGCGTGGGGGATTTGCTTCTGAAATATGAGGACGAAACGCTAAACGCACGCAATATAGGGGGTGAGAGAGGCATCGATAAAAACTTCATAAATCCAACCTTTGACGGGCCAGGCGGGATCATGATTAAGAGTCCCTCAACGAATTGGGGGCCTATAGGGGACCAATTTGCGGGAGCAAAGATCCCAGAAAACTCCAATGGCATATGGGAGAAGATTGTGAATAAGGGCGGGGAGCAAACGGGAATAAAATTTAACCCTCAAAAACTTTATCAGGAGATTGAGCTCCGAGCACTTAAGGAGCTCGAAAGCGGGTCCTTTAAAGAAAATAAAGCGCTCTTTCCCCCCGAGACGCTTGACCAGGCTGGATACCATATTCAACCAGAGATGATAGCGAGGAATCGACAAAACTTATTGAGTGCATTGCTTGAAGGTGAAGATAAAACCGTTTTTGAGTTGGGCGGGAATAATGATGGTCCGAAGACTGGGAAAGATATTCTTAAAGCATTGAGGGCACAGGACCCTGAAAAGCAAGCAGGTCAAATAGCGATCGGAAAACTTTATAGAGATGTAGCGAAGGCTATTCAGGGCGAACACAAGGCGATACTCCAAGCCAAGGAAGGTGTTATAAAAACCCTCAACTTTCAAAAGGCTCAGGCAATAATTCAAAACCAAATAACCAAATCTCTTCAAGATATTTCTGACGGTTACGCTAGGCAAAAAATGAATATTAAGGCCTTTACCAAAAGTGCTGGCAGGGGGGTTGGTGCTAGCGGTGCGGCGAGCTTTGTTACTGGAATGTCTGGCGCACAGAATTCGTTAAGTTCAGGTCTAGTGAACGCCGAGAGTGGTCGGGCTAAGGCTATTTGGAAAACTTTAAACAGCGAGCCGTACAGAAGTGAGCTGGTTAGCGGTAGGTTTTTTGAAGATGGCTATAAAGGTTTAGATCTGAGCAAGGGGTTTACAGAACTTGCAGGGAAGGGTAAAAAAGAGGCTGCTTTGGCTGTAGCCACCCAAGAAGATCGTGAAAAGATTTTGCAATATATCAGGCAGTCAACAAACGATCATCACGCACTCAATCAAATGCTTGATACTCAAAATGTTATTTATGAAGGTCAAGTATATAACCTTGAAAGAATTTTTGGAATCACCAAAGAAAGATTGGAGGCTGAAAGGGAACTGTCCCGACTTCAGCACAAAAGAGAGGTGAGTAGAAGTAAGTACGCGAACCAAAATGCTTTATGGAGCCAGCGAGCTAGCGCTGGAGGTCAGAGGCTTAATCTGCAAGCAGACCTGCGAGCTATTCAGCGCCAAATTACAATGTCTAGTGGAGCTTCAGGTCCTATGGATTCTATACTTTCTCAACAAGCGGGGTTAAGGGATAATTTCCAGAGCTCTCGCTTTAGCTCTAGAAGTGGAACCGTAAATAGGCTTATGGGTTTGGGTAGCAAATATGAAGGAGCTAATGTTGCTGGCTTAAGCGGGATCAGGGACCTTGGCAATAACTATCTAAAGGGTGATAACCGCGCCCTTAAGAAGATGGTCGACATGATTAGTGGAGTAAGTCAAGATGATCTTTTTAAAGAAAGTATGGGATCTCAACAAAGGGCATTAGACGACGAACGGAAGAGGGCCGACTTTTTCAGTGCGCAACTCACCGATGACGATTTTCTTGAAAGCCAAGAGGCATATGATGATTGGCAAATCTCCCTAGACAAAATACAAACCTTGGAAGAATCTATAGCCATGGCTAAAGAAACTCAAAAATTAGCTACCGACTCTATCAAACAAGAAGCTCAGCAAATTCTTGCCGACACAACAAAAATCGAATCTTTGGAGGATAAGATTCTAGCCCATAAGATCAAGCAAGCTGAAGCGGAATGGAAAAAGAAAACTGGCCCAGGGTCGGGACGAGCAGGTCGAGAGCAGGCTTATGCGGACATGAAGACTAGCATTGCCACATTTGAATACGACCTTAACACTACTATAGTTAATGGCTTTCGTGATGGCATGGTTAGTGCAATGGAGGCTGCGATTTATAAAGCGGATGACTTGGGCAGCGCGCTTCGGGGAATTGCCGTAGGGTTTTTACAGGCAATCAATAAAGCTCTTATGACCGCAACCGCAAACAATATCGTTTCTAGCCTGGGCTTCAACTCTGGCGGAAAGGTTAACGCTAGGGTTTCTAATGGAGAATTTTTAATGAATAAAGGCGCCGTTAGGAAATACGGAACCAGCTTTATGAATACCCTGAATAGCGGAAGCCTTCCAGGCTACGCTAAGGGGGGCCAATTCTCTCCAAGAGAGCAGACCTTAAGGGGTGAAATGTTTACGGGAAGGTATACTCGCATGCCAGTCTCTTCTCGATTCTTAGCATCCAACCAAAACATTCAACTTACCGAAGATCGACAGTTTGCTAAAGGCGAATACCAAAGAGCTATTCAGGAAGCTCACAAAAAGAGAGTAGAAAAAGCTCAAATGAAAAGAGCTCTATTGAGTATGGCTCTGAACGCCGCATTTAGCGCTGGAATGGGTGCGCTTACAAGTGGAGGCGGAGGACAGGGTCTTGGCCATGAAAACGTCACGCTAGGAAAAGATACATATAAAGTTACTGGTTCGGGCGATTATACTTTTGGAGGCAAAACTTTTACGCAATCCCAAATGACCACGAAGATTGCTGACGCCGAGATGTTGGGGACTGGCATCGCGCCAACCTTTTCCAAACCTGGCATGTTTCAAAAAATAGGGATGTCCTGGCATCGCAGTCCAATGAGGAACGCTCTTTTTGCACCTCAAGAAGTTTATGGAACTGGGGGAGATTATTCAGAACTGAAAAAAAGCGGCAGAAATTACAAATGGAGTTACAACGAGCAGCAAGCACAGGGTCATGCCGAGGGGGGCCTGATCTCTGGTCGTGGTGGGGTCGACCAAATACCTGCGATGCTTACCGAGGGAGAGTATGTCATTCGGGGTGATGCCGTAAGAAAGCTTGGGCTTCCCGCTCTTAATGCAATCAATGCAGGAAAGTTTGCTCAAGGCGGGCCAACTTCAAATATTAAGGATTCAGGCTCTCCTTCTAAGGGTGGGGACAACACAAACAACGTAAACATAACCGTTAACGTAGAAAATACAGGTAAAGAAGGGGATAGTAAGTCCGAAGGTGACGGCGGTCAAGTCGAGATGATGCAGCAACTTGGCAAAATGATAAAGGAAAAGGTAATAGTAACAATTCAGGAAGAGCAGAGGCCTGGCGGGTTACTTTCTAGGTAATGAGTTATTCGAATTATGAAACTTCAGTCGTTATTAACACCACCAAAATGGAGGGTGTTACTAGTGCTAACGGCAGCTATGGAATCAACGAGTCTCCTATAACGGTAGCTGGCTTTGGTTTTACGGACGCTTTTTTGTCTGAAGCTCCACAAGGAAACTTTTCTTTTGACAAAAAGCTGGTTGCAAGAGACCCTCTTGTTTGGCCTGGAGATGCAGACTGGGACGCCTCTACTAATTATAATAAGATGGCTTTTGTTAAGCGGGAAGGTGTTTCATACGAATCTATTGAAAAAAGTGGGCCAGATCATGGCGGGCACGTGGAACCTCCTAACGACAGTTATTGGAGCGTCGTAGATAATCGATCCGTTTTTGATGAGAGGAATTATTTTAGCGGAGCAATACTTTATGGAGAAAAGGGCTTTGGTTTTAATAAAGGGCGCCTTACTAGATATAGCATCTCTTGTGGTATAGATGAGATTCCTAATGTGCATGCAGAGTTTTCTGTCTTAGGTGAGATTAGCCCTAATATAGTTCCTGTTTTCGATCCAACTTTTGATCAAGCTATTCAGATTCCCTCGCAAGGGAGTATTGAGGTTACCTGCGTTCCTGAAGGAGAGGACGAATTGTTTTCGAGCAACTATGTAACTAATTTCAGTTACGAAAAGACGATTAATCTCGAGCAGATTTATGCCTTGCCCACTGGAATAGATTCAATGTGGCAAGCGGGAACTCCTATTGACGTCTCTAATACGGACCCTATTCAAGTTGACATTGTTGATCCTGTAGAGATAGATTTGAATTTTTCAATTGTTATTAATGACCATGAAACAAAGGACATGCGCAAGAGGTTGATCGAAACTCAAGCTAATCATATCGAGATCTCAATTAAAAACCCAGAGACTAATGAAGTAATAAATAGGTTTGTGGCTCCATACGCACGTCTTTTATCCGAAAGCGTAAGCGCTTCGACCGACAATGAGATTACTGCGGAGCTATCCTTTAAAAGTTATATGAACAAAAACTGGTATGGTACGTCTCATGCGTTTAGAAAGCCAATGTTTTTACCAACGGGGAGTGCTGTATGAGTTTTCAGTTTTTAAATTTCGAAGATACTCATGTAAAAATTGGGGGCAAGACTATGTACGCCACTTCTGCCTCTATGCAAATCAAGCCTCAGATCGGCGCAGAGCGCGTTTATTCTGGTTTTGATAGGGAGACCCTTACTACTCAAACAAAACTCCATAGACAGGCCGCCTTGGGCCCTATAGAGGGCTCTCTAGATGTTACCTTTTACCTTACTACTAATTTATTTGAAAGCCTTTCTCCTGATTCTATATTTGATGTTGAAAATGTTGACGAAAAACCTATTGTAAATAATAGAATTGGTAGATATATTCTTGGTGATCTTTACCTTACTAAATTTGGCTTTAAATTAAAACCTTTTAATGTTGTAGAGGCTACTGCGTCATATTTTATGAGCGGAACTCTAGAGCGTGACCGACCCTCTTACAGGATACCTTTGAGCGAGATGGAGGGGTTTGATCCAGTTCATGCTCTTAGGTGTTTTGCTGTTATGAGTGCTGGGGGTGTTGATATGCAAACTATAGATGATATAAATGATAGTGATTACGTGTTTGAAATCACTGATTTAGACTATAGTATTAATGTAGAGCGTAATAAGAGTGCCCTTATAAGGATTAATGAAAATACTATAATAAATACTAGACCTCAAGGAGCAAAATATAATCGCGTCTCAGTTAATAATATGGAATCTTCTATGCAAATATCTTCTAATGATTTGGTAGATAAGCTTAATCCTTACGGAGAGTATCAGTACGGGAATGCCCCTCCAGGTACCGACTCTTCTATAGCCGCGTATCTTTATACGATCAATGGAAGTCGTTTGGCTAAGTTTAACTGTAGCGGAAAGATAACTGACCAATCCTTGGCTGTAAATAAGGATGGCATGACTACCGCTAATGTGACCGTAAAGGAGATTATTAGGTAATGAGCTTGTCTATCCACCCTTCTCATGTTCAGGTATACTCTGGCGCTTTTGTCGCAGGCGCAGACTACAAAAAGTTTGATATTGTATCTGCTACTGGCGCTCCTGGTGTTTTTTACTACGCAAAGCACGACATTATTAATGGTGGTGGCGCTAGCGTTGGCGTTACAGATGGAAACGGCGATGCCATAAATGGATTACAAATGAATTTTAGCGGGGCTGATCCCGATAATCTACTTCCTACTTTTTATACTGAAAACGCGACTGCTCCATTTGAACTCGCAGGATTTAAGGCTGATCAAATTATAAAGATCGCTGACGAAAATGGCGCCGCGATTCCTGAGTTTGGGGAGTTTTCGAAAATTATTTCTGTCGAACCTTCCGTTTTGAAGTTTATTCCTGATGGAGCTAGCTTTGATGGGTCTGTGGGGTGGACCTCTAAGTCCGACGAAGAAGATATTAAAATAAAGATCATTGCTCAGGACCAAAACCCTGGAGAGTCTAACGATCTTCTCTGGTCTCAAAACGAATTCTTTTTTGATCCCGATTATGGCGCCACTGCGGAATTTGAAGTTGAAAGCGAAAAGATAGGTTTCGGTGATGGTTATTTTGCTTTATACCCCCGAGGGATAAATTGCGTTAATGCCAAATTTAGTCTTACGTTCAGCAATCGGACCACAAGGGAGGCTACATGCATAATGCACTTCCTTGAAAATAAACTTGGGCAGCACGAAATTGATGCCCCCGTGGATTACCTTCCTTACAAGCAGGGAATTTCTGGTTTTCATTGGGGTGGAGACTCAATGTATTGGCCATATCTTTCTACTGAGAACATGAGCAAGTCGTTTGTTGCTCGACAGTTTGGGCATTCTCTTGATTCTGAAAACTCCAATACGGTAAAATGCGTATTAGAGAATTTTGATACATCTATACTTAGGCGATCGGAGCAAATATGGACTGAGCGAGTAGACTCTTGGAGCGAATCAGAAACTTACAACAAGAATGATGTGGTATTTGTTGAGGGTAATCATGAGTTTTATTATCTTAGCGGCGAAGGCTCTTATAACGGCACCGACTATCACCCAACTGGATGGAATGGGACGCCTTCTTCAGAAAATACTCCGTGGAGCAGAGAGTTTTTTTGGGACACTTCTATAGGGCTGACTCTAGAAGAGCAGCCAAGACTAAAAGAAGTTACTCTCGGATTCTCTAACTACAAGCAAATTTATAACGACGGAATTAATGAATCTCTTTTAAGTTTTGATGCGGAGTTTAAAAACCGCGACGAAAAAGAAACAAAAGCAATCCTTCACTTCTTAGAGCAACATATTGGAACAAAGAGTTTTTCGTATACTCTTCCTGCTCCCTACGACATGAAAAGAAGGTTTATTTGTCCTGCCTGGAAGCATAATTATGTATTTAAGAATACTCACGACATTTCCGCCACTTTTGTTGAGACGCCTTTTAATTTTACTGACGAGCAATTTGATAATATGGTCCCCGCTACAGAGTCTAGAGGTGGAGATCTTCATGCGCCAAAGATAGTGATGATGGGCTTGATTAAGCCTAACGAGAAACGCAGGTGCAGGGTCTATATTAAAAACATGGGGGACGAAGCTTTTACAAAAGGAGTTCAGCTTAATGGGCCCTACGAGTACCAGCCTGATCAAGACGACTATGGGTTAAACGGGCTCACTGTAGGAGAGTGGGATTCAGGAAGATGGAAACAAACAAAGATTTCAAAAGATGACCGTGCGGTCATTGATTTGAGCGACGACAACAACTCTTATAGGGTCAGGCTTTCTCCTTCCCTGTCTAATGGCCCTGAAGGGGGGCTTTATTTTAATGGGGTAGATTCGGAAAATTCTCAGGAAAGATTTTTTCAAAGAAATGATGGCGTAATCCGATCAATGGTTACCGCAGGAACTGTTCCCGACAGCTTTAAAGATTCTGTGGATTTTATTAATTGGGCACACATTGATAATAGTAGCATTCATGATTCGGGAACTCTTGGCCCTGCTGACAAGGCTTACTTTGAGGTTGAGTTTACTGCTCCGCCGACTTTAGTCGAAGACTCTGTGTATGTCGCTAAGTATAATGCGGTAGCGACCGTTGACCCTGGAGAAATTAATGTAAGCCATTCTAAGAGTATAGTATTTGTTGCCTATTCTGGGAGCAAGTGGAGGCCTCATCAGTTGTTTCAGGGGTCTGGCAGGAATTCTGTTACTGGGCCCGTAAAAATTAGGCTTTCAAGGCTAACAGTAAGTCCTGAGACAAAAAACACTAACCCGTATATATATTACGATGGGAATTTTGATGGAAAAATAAATCTTACTGTCGACCACACAACATTAACTCCGCTCGATAATGGCCCTGGAAACGAAACTGTCGTTCAATGGGCAATTAGTATTAATGGAGGAAGGTCATGGAGGATGAAGTCTCAACCAAAAAATTCAGACGGCACTTTTGCTGACCTTAATGCTTTTAAGCAAAGCTGGTCTAATGTTGAGGCTGGCGATGTAAATATTGCGATCTGCGACTTGGTTGCAGAGCATGTTCTTCAGTCCACAATAACAGTACCTTTTGAGGGTAAGGTAGGAGCCTCTAACGTGCTGAGCTCCTTTAATCCTCCAGCGGGACAAACAAGAAGTTTATACGAAGGTTCCTAATGAGCGCGGACAAATTAACTATAAGTATCGACTCTTCTCAAATTGGAAAAACCTTAGAGGAGAGTCTTATTATTGTTCCTAGGGAATCATGGGGAAAGGAGTTAAGAAAAGTTTTTTCTTCATCCTCCTCTAATAAAGAAAAAATTAAGGCAATGATGAGAGAGGCATCTTCCTTGTACAATGGCGGATCTCTTTATGAGCCCCGATCCGCCTCGGTTCTTGTAGAAGAAGAGGGGGAGGTTATTTTTGGGCTACCTTTTTCTATTCATGGGGATCATAGCGAATATGATATTGAAACCGTTGCTCTTGGAGTTGTTAAAGCTGATGATACATGGACCTACGCCTCTACCCTTTCACATTCTTCGCCTACTGAATTTCTTTTAACTTCTGAAATTGAAAACGGAGATGCTGGTTTTCTTTCTTTGTTTTTCGATGAAAGCGCTGAAAAATTTAAATTTATTCCCGAGTCCGCCTCTGAAATTGAAGCTTTTATTATTCACAGGAAAGAGGTTTCCACTAAAACATTAAATCTTTCTGAGTATGTTGTTGCTGAGATTTTTGATCTGGGCCGATCTGTGTCTAGCTATAGTGAGATTGAGTTTATTCTTACTGGAGATTTCGTCGCTCCTTCAACTTCTCTGCCTGCAATTGATACGGGCTCTGGTTACGCAAAGGGTTCGACCGTTATAATTAAACTTGGTACTGAAAGCTCCCCTTGCTT
>MDSY01007901.1_pt1 | contig 14112 bp, 15 predicted proteins | sample 811131 | NCBI WGS metagenome assembly MDSY01 (sample SAMN05326643, study PRJNA326480) | marine metagenome | isolation source: seawater | place: Atlantic Ocean: South West | collected 2010 | reverse complement strand
GAAAATATTATTTTTAACTAAATGAAAATTTAAAATAGTTTAAAGAAATATTATACAGTATATTATATACATGTTTTACATAGCATATATAATTTTAGGGCTACATCTAATTAATATAAATGGATTTAATAGTTATTTTAAAAATTCATATATAAAAAAATCGTTGTACATGAAAAGTAATGATCCATTTTACTTATATAAAACGTGGGAAGACACTTCAAAATTTATGAAACAAAAAGCACGTAATTGGTTTATTGAACGTGCAGAGAAAAAAGGTATTAAATGGAGGGAGTATCTTGAACCATTTAAATCACCCAAAGCTGCAACTGAACTTCTACTATTAAAAGATATATTAGAAAATAAAAGTATGAATTATCCAAATTATTTTTTAAAACCATTTCATGGGTATGATACAGGGAATATGAACTGGGATGCTGCAAAGGAGGGTGAAGGAGCAACAATTAGTATGAGTGTTAATTATTGGAAAGATGCTGCTCCAGAAGATAGTGAACTATGGCTGAGAAATAATTTTACTAATACAATTAATAATTATACTCTTAGCAATCCTGAATATATTTTAGATGTTGGTTCATCATTTGGTATCGGGACAGAATTTATTCAATATGCTTTTCCCGATTCAAAAGTCCAAGGTTTAGATTTAAGTCCTTATTTTGTTGCAATATCATCATTTAGATCATCAATTAAGAACACAAATTTATCTTTTATTCATGCAAATGCTGAAACTATACCACTGCCATCAAATACAATGGATTTAATTACTGTTCAATATTTATTTCATGAAGTTCCTCGTGAACCAACACAAAAGATAATGGATGAAATATATAGAGTATTAAAACCTAATGGTACAGTTGCAATTATTGATTTAGACCAAGAAAGATTACTTCAAGGATTGAATGTAAATATATTCAGAAGATGGGCATTTGAAGTAACAGAACCACATATATTTGAATATTATACTACAAATATGACAGAATTAATAACAAATAGTGGATTTATAGACATTCAATCAAATATTAATGATCCTCTAAATAGAGTATGGCTTGGCAGAAAAGAAAAAATAAAAACATTTTATAATACAGTATAAAGTTTGTTAAATATGATAGATTATGACTACATATGAATTAATAAATGTTAAAAATATTTATGAACAAATAGCACATGAATTTGATGTTACAAGAACATATAAATGGAGCTGGATAAATGATTATATTGATAATCTTCCAACTGATTCACTAATTTGTGATATTGGTTGTGGAAATGGTAGAAACATGAAATCATTAAAACATAGATTTATTGGAGTAGATAACTGCACCGAATTTATAAATATTTGTAGAAGTCAAAATTTAAATGTAATTGAGAGTGACATGTTAAATATAAATTTGGATTCGAATAGTATTGACCATATTATTTGTATTGCTGCTTTTCATCACTTATCAAATAAAGAAAATAGATTACAAGCGTTATATGAAATGAAAAGACTTTTAAAAAATAATAATTCTACTATATTAATATCTGTTTGGTCCATGGTCCAACCAAAAAAAACACGAGTAACATTTGAAAAATATGGAGACAATATGGTATCATGGAAAAACAAATTTGAACGATATTATTATATTTTTAGACTAAATGAAATAAAAGATTTATTTATAGAAGCTGGACTACAATTAATAGAACAAAATTATGATTGTGGAAATGAGATTTTTTTACTTAAAAAATATTAATATATTATAATATTAATAATGATTTATGATATTATAATAATTGGTGGTGGAATATCTGGATTGAATGTTGCATCATATTCAACAAAAAATTTAAATAAATTACTTATTGAAGGTTTAGATAGACTTGGTGGAAGAATACATACAGAATATATGAAAATCGATAATAAAGAAATTTGGTTTGACACTGGAGCAGCTCGATTTTCAAAAAAACATTTCAACTTAATGAAACTTTTAAAAAACTTAAAATTAAAAAAATCAATGATAAAGTATCCTTCAAAAATCGAATACTTATTAAAAGATATGAAAGATAAAACTGGATATGAATATATTATTGAAGCAATTGAGAAAATAAAAAAAATGGATAAAACTAAGATGAATGAAATAACCTTAAGTGAATTTATAAAAAATAATTATGGAAATGATATTCACGAATACATATTGAAAACGTTTGAATATGGTGATTCAATGAAATATATTACTGCATTACAATCAATTAATATGTTTAAAAATAATTACAATCCATTACAACAATATTATACTTTAAAAAATGGTTTACAAATGATAATCAATAAACTAAGTGAAAAGGCTAAACGAAATAATACAGAAATTATGACAAATACATTTGTAAAAGATGTAAAAAAGATAAATAATTTATTTGTTGTTGAAGTTGGTGAAAGTAGCAAAAAAATTTCCTGTAGAAAAGTTATATTTGCATGTCCTCCAAATACTTTTAAACAATTCTCTCTAATAAAAGAAAATGATTTAAATTTGGATGTAATAAAATATTATAGTTTAAACAGAGTGTACGGTTACTTTAAAAATAATTCATGGAATAATTTCGAAAGAATTGTAGTTGATAATAAGTTAAAATACTTATTGTCCATTAATAAAAATGTTGTTTTAACAAGTTACACAGAAGGTGCCGAATCTAAATATTGGTTAAATAAAACGTTAGATGGAAAACTTGAAGAAACAACAGTAAAACTATTAAAAGATACATTTGAAGAAAAAATAGAAAATCCTGTGGTTATTAAAAATTATCATTGGAATAACGCTCTTGGAAATTGGAAAAAAAATGTTGATTATAAATCATTATATAAAAAATTTATTAATCCATTGAAAGATGTTTTTATTTGTGGTGATATATTATCATTATGTCAAGACTGGATGGAAGGAGCACTTCAAACATCAAATAAAGTAATTAAATTATTGAACAAAAGAAAAAATAAAACACAAAAGGCTGGAAATAAACTACGTAAAATATCAATCAACGAAGTAAATAAACATAATAAACGTGATGATGCATGGATTTCGATAGATAATAAAGTATATAATATTACAAGTTTTATAGATAAGCATCCGGGTGGTGACGTAATATTAAAAGGAATTGGGAAAAATTCAACGGAATTATTTAATAATGTTGGTCATCCTGACTATGTTAAAAAAACTATTTTGCCAAAATATTTAATTGGAATATTGTCAAATCCACCAACAAGAAAAAATAAAAATTGAAGTATGTTTTACATATAAAAGTATTTAAACAATACCAAATTAAAATTAAAATGGAAATAGAAAACTGCAAAATATGTAATAAGCGTGAATCAATAGTTTTATGTGCTAACTGTAAAGAATCTAATTGTGGGTCACCTATTGGTTGCTGTTTTGCATTCCCTTATACAGAAGAAACTGAATTAATAATATGTCACTCGTGTTACAACGAAATCAGTAGGAAACTAAAACCGTACAGAGAATATGTTAACGAAAAATTAATCTGTCTTAAACAACACATAAAAAAAAGACAAATTGCCTTACAATCATAAAATAAAAATGTGTATATTTTATTTTTATTTTATTAAATTATTCATGTTTTTTATATTTTTTATATTTATGCTGTTTTTTCAACAGAGGAAGCAGTACTTTTAATAAAATGTTTATTCATAAGACCTTGAAGATTAAAGTATGTTACTTCTTCTCCATCTTTTACATCCAAAAGTTTCTTAAGGGTAGCATCTGGAATAATAACCTTTTTGTTTTCTGCATATTGAAGTGAATTCTCGTTGATATACTTGATAAGGAATTGGGTTACTTCGGTTCTTGCAATTTCAGTTCCTTTTTCTTTGTTCATGAATACACAAAGTTCATCGGAAACACGAGAAGGCTTTGCAAATCCAGAAGGTTTGCGATTACCCTTGTTGCGATTCTTACTTGCTTCCTTTTTAAGTGTCTTCATTTCTTTGCGAACACACTTTTCCAATCCTCTAATTTGAGTTTGAAGAGCAGTAATAGATTGTCTAAAAGTAGCCAATGTTTGAACAATACCGTCGAACTGGATGCTAATTTGATCAGGTTCTTCTGGTACAGTTGTTGCTACTTCATCTACTTGTGTAAAATCAACAGGAGGGGCAGGAGGTGCTACTTCAACAGGAGTAACAACTTCTTCAGATTGAACTACCTTTTTTGTAGTTTTCTTTGCAGGGGTCTTAGAGTCAGTGGTCATTGCGCTTTTTCTTGGCATTGTATTATATATGATATATGTAGTATTTCTTTAAATCAATTTTTTTTATAATTAAATTAAAATTAAAATTACTACATTAATTCTAAATAATATTTAGGATTTTTGCGTTATTTTAAGTCCTTATAATTAAATATATATATAATAGAAATGTTTAGTTGTTTTTGTTTTAAAGAAAAAAATAAAGATTCTAATGAAGATTCTAATGAAAACTCTAATAACAATCAAGTTACTATTTATAATAATAATAATAATGATGATGACGATGGATATGATAAACTATATAATAAGTTATTTTCTGTATCAATTGAATTCAGCAAAATGAAACAAACACTTACTAATCTTATGTTAAAAGATGATCATAAGAATTTTGAAATAGCTCAACTAAAAAAAGAGTTAGCTTATTTAAAAAATGCAAATAAATTAATAATAAAAACAGATGATTCTAAATCAAAAAATGAAAATACGGTTGTATTCATATCTGTGTCTAATTTAACAGAAACAAAGAAGAAAATAATAACTGATATACAAGAAAATAATATTTTTAAAAATATTGTAATTGGTATAGATGATAAATATATTCAATATAGCGACGAAATTACAAACTTACTTGTTAATAATAACAAATTAATAGTATTAAGTTACAATAAATTAGTTAATAAATATACAAATAAAATTAACAATTTTAATGGAAAGTGGGACACAAATCCTTCAAAACTGGGAGCATACGATTGGTTTAATGAATCACCTTATTCATATATGTGGTATATTGAAGATGACGTATTTAGCAAAGACTGGGATTCATTTTTTAAATATTATGAAAATAATAATTACGATGTCATATTCAAAAACTCTGATAATTTTCCTACTTGGTATTATGATAACTGGAAAGTCGGTTCCAATTTACATGCAATTAGTTTAGCACATCTTTATGTTCATAGAATTAGTAAATTTTTTAGCAATTGTTTAATTGCTACAATAAAAAATGAAAAAACCACCAGTCATCATGAATTATTTATTCCGTATGTCATACATAGATATAAATGTTCTATGTTATCATTAAATGATAAACATACTAAGTATTCTACTACAAATGGAACAGGAGACAATATAGGATTTACAAAAAAATTTATAGATGAAACAGAATCTAATTTATTTCATCCTGTAAAGATTTTATAGAATCATATATATATTATAATGTATAGAAATAGACATATAGATGCATCTCGTCGTACAACCATGAATATAATTAATAAAGTAGGAATAGATAGTGAGACTAAATTAACTGCAGGAGAAAAATTTTTCCAACGTAGAAAATTATATCAAGAACAAAATCCTCCTACATTAGATAATAAATATCATAAACGCATTAATGAAATGAAACAAACAAATAATTTTAATTCGTCAGATTCAAATAATTTTAATTCGTCAGATTCAGATAATTCAACAAATATAAGCTCGGAAACCAAAAAAATAAACGAATTAATTAGTAACAATAATAATCCTCTTTTTAAAAGTCAATTAGAAAATATCTTAAAAAAAAATAAAAATGAAAATAAGTCAAAAAATAATAACATGAATTTATCGTTTGAACATTTAAAATCTGATAAAGAATTCATGAAAAATATTGAACAATTATCAGAAGTATTTACAAAAATAAATGGTTCTACTCATTCTTCAATTGAATTAATATACAATTTTAAATACATGACAAATAACATATTATCATACTTTTCTACAATTACAAATCAAAAAGATCATATAGAAGATTTATTGTTACAAATTGTTCAACATTTATCTGTTATTATTAAAAATAAAGGTTCTAATGTAACAAATAAGAAACTATTAAGTATTTTAAAAGATGCAAAAAATAAATATATTAAAGAACCAAATTCTTCATCATCAGATAAAAGTGATTCAAATAATAATATGAAACTACATATTAATGAAATAACCTCATCAACCGACAATCAATCAACAAGCGATGATAATTCAACAAGTGATAATCATTCAACAAATGATGATAATTCAACAAATGACAATCCTTCTACAAGTGATAATCAATCTACAAGTGATAATCAATCTACAAGTGATAATCAATCTACAAGTGATAATCAATCTACAAATGATAATCAATCCACAAGTGATAATCAATCCACAAGCGATAATAAATCAACTAATGAAAATTCGTCATCATATTCACAGTCAAGCAACAACTCAAATATTATTGTTGTAAAACCCAAAATTTTTGGATATTAAAATTATATTATTATTATTTGATAATATAATTTTTATTTATGCAGATGATTCTACATCACGTTCGACACGTCTTTCACCACCACGGCGTGGGCCGCCACCACTTCTACGAGGACCAGAAGGACGTTTAGTTGAAGATTTCCATTCTTCATTAGTACCTTCTTTAACATTACGTGCATTCTTGCTTTCATTTCGTGTTTCACACATTAGCATACCGCTATTCACGCCTCTAACATTAAAAGCGTGGAATTCATGATCACCTGAATCCATTTTCTTCAATTCAAAAGACACATACTCACCTTGGACGAGATACTTGTATTGCTCACTGTCAACTACCACTCCAGTATGATGTACGAAAATATCGGTTCCTTTTTTATCACCGTCTGTTACAGTAATAAATCCGTATCCTGCTTTGTTGTTAAACCATTTAACACGTCCAGTAAATCTAAAAGATTCCTCTGTTGTCGCTGTTTCTTGAGTTTCTGTGCTCATTATAATTATAATATGCATTATCTCTTTAAGTAGATTTAATCGTTTAATACGCTTACTTTTTGTATTGAAGTATTTGTATTTTTATTATTGAATAAGTTATTTATATAGTTATAATTAGGTACATCATCATATTTTAAATTATAAACATAGTTCATATAATCTACTAAACATCCAGGATAATCATTACATAAATTGTTTTGTTTGTAATAATTTTTTATCTTAAATATATTTTTAATTTTTTCATCTTTTGACATATTTGTTAATTTCTGCCAAGGTAATACACCTTTTAATAAAAACATCATCATATAACCGATTGATATCAAATCATCTCGTCTTGATGGTTCATCTCCTGAATGAACATTTGTACTCAAATATCTTATTGTTCCTGTTATTTTCTTATGTTTTTTATTAACAATATGATTATTGTTATCGTCTAAAAATCGTTTAGATAATCCAAAATCTATTATGTGTAATTTTTTTGAATTTGAACCTAAACCAAACAAAAAATTTTCTGGTTTAATATCTCTATGTAAATAACCTTTACTGTGAACAAAATTTATTATTTCTAATACATCTTGACCACATTTTAATGTTTGATCTAACGTTAAACTTTTATATTGATGTTTTAAATCATACAAACTTTTTCCTAATAAATCAAAAACCATATATCTATATGTAATTGATGTTGTGTGCTCATATACACCGAACCATTTAATACTGGGAATACCTATACCACCTTCTAAATATCTATATATTTGAGCTTCATTTTTAAGTAATGTAGACTTTGCATTATAATCCTCAAATTTTATTGCCACTAAATTACTATTTCTTATTGTTAATGCTTTAAATACAAAACCAAAAGAACCTTTACCTATCTGCTCTATCAACTTATATTTATTAGAAATAGTTGTTCCCATTATCATTTCATCATTAATTTCTTCCATTTAAACTTATATTAATTCGATAATATATTTTTAAACCGTTAAATGTATTAAAATTGAAATACAATTAATTTAATATTAATTAATTAAAACAAAGATGGTAGTCATATGTTCCGATAAATATTCCGATGAAAACAACACAATAGATGATTACTTACGTCTATTTCCTTTTGAATTAAGTGATTGGCAAAAATGGTCTCTACATGCTGTTGTTACTGGAAATCATACATTAGTAACTGCTCCAACTGGATCAGGTAAAACACTTCCTGCAGAATTTACTATTCAATATTTTAAACAGTTAAAAAAGAAGGTTATATACACATCACCTATTAAAGCACTTTCAAATCAAAAATTTTATGACTTTACTAATAAGTTTAAAGATATAAGTTTTGGATTACTAACAGGTGATATTAAAACTAACCCTGATGCAGATGTCCTTATTATGACAACTGAAATATTACGAAATAACTTATACCAAGCAAAAACAAACGACGATAATACTTCTTGTTTAGATTTTGAAATAAATATAGAGAAAGACGTTGGAGCAATTGTTTTCGATGAAGTTCACTATATTAATGATGCCGATAGAGGAACGGTATGGGAAGAATGTTTTATGCTAATTCCGTCATGTGTTCAACTTGTTATGTTATCTGCAACTATAGATAATCCGTCAAAATTTGCTTCATGGATTCAAAATATTAACTCAAATAAAGAAGTATATCTATCAACTACTGAAATACGTGCAGTGCCTTTAAAGCATCATTTTTGGTTTTCATGTAATGCTGGATCACTAAAATTAATTAAAGATAAAGAATATCGTCAAGAATTAGAAAAATTTATTGATAAACCTCATTCAATTATGAATGATAATAAAATATTTGACGAACCACTATTTCACAAACTTAAAAAACATTCAAATTATCTTCAAAAAAATCAAATGTTTGTCAAAAGACAACATGTGCTTAATCGTGTTACTGATTATTTAAAAAAAAATGAACTAATGCCAGCAATATATTTTGTATACAGTCGTGCAAATGCCGAAAAATATGCACAGGAAATTAATTTTAGCTTGTTAGATAGTTATGATGATGCCCACATTCCATCAATAATTAGCAACGAATGTGAAAAAGTCCTTATGAAACTTCCTAATTATAAAGAATACATGAACTTGCCTGAATATACAACCATGGTAAAACTACTTGAAAAGGGAATAGCTGTTCATCATTCAGGAATACTACCAGTATTACGTGAAATGATTGAAATGATGTTCGATAAAGGCTACATAAGACTACTTATAGCCACTGAAACATTTGCAGTAGGACTGAATATGCCTACAAAAACGGTTGTATTTACTAATTTAAGTAAATTTGATGGATCAACATCCCGTTATCTATTATCTCACGAGTATACCCAACAAGCAGGCAGAGCAGGAAGAAGAGGATATGATACAAAAGGTGTTGTAATTCACCTAAATAATATGTTTAATCTGCCTACACCTACAGAATACAAACAAATACTAAATGGTTCACCACAAAAACTTGTATCTAAATTTAAAATATCTTTCAACATGATTTTAAATATGCAGTACATGAAAATGGATCAAGTAGATGCATTTGCACAAAAAAGTATTATGCACTCTGATATTGATAAAGATATTGAACATATTAAAAACGATATTGACATAACATTAAAAGAATTAGAAGCAAAAAAAGAAAGCGTGAAACTTTTAAGAACCGATAAGGAAACAATTATTAAATTTATTGATCTTGAAAAAAAATTACCTACTTTAACAAATAAACACCGAAAAAAAGGTGAAAGGGAGATTTCAATAATAAAAGATAATTTTAGATTTATTTCACAAGATAAAAAAAGTTATGAAATATTATTTGAGATTGAAGATAAATATAATAAACTTCAAAATCAACTTCATAATACTGAAACTTATATAACTGAATCATCTAATAAAGTTGCAGCCATATTAAAAAGTAACAACTTTATTGAAAGTGATAATAATATTTCCTTAAGAGGTATTATTGCTTGTCAAATAAAAGAAATACATTGTTTAGCATTTACTGATTTCTTAGAAGAATTTAATTATTTACATGATTTTAACTACAAAGAAATCGTTGGAATATTAAGTTGTTTCACAAATGTAAATGTAAATGATGAATATAAAGCTTTCGGGATTCAAACAGACTATGAAAATGTTAAAAAAGCAATTTCATTTATTGTTAAAAAAATGGAATATTACTACGATGAAGAGGTGAATTACAATGTTTTTACAGGAAGTGAATATACTATACATTATGACTTGGTTGATTACATGATTAAATGGTGTGATTGTTCCAATGAACCTGAGAGCAAACTACTAATTCAAAAATTATATGATGAAAAAAATATATTTTTAGGTGAATTTATTAAGGCTATATTAAAAGTAAATAACATTGTAACAGAATTAGAAAAAATTGCTAATTATTTAAATAATGTTGAACTATTAAGTAAATTAAATAATATTCAAAACAATACACTCAAATTTGTTGCAACTACGCAATCGCTCTATGTCTAACGTTTTGATTCCAATTTATTTTTAAAAGAAATATTTTTTCTTATATTTTGATTCATGGGAAAAAATTTATTACTTTCAACTTTATCTTTATAAGAAATAGTTTTATCTGCATTAAAACTATTCATTTTTTTACGTGGAAAAAATTGTTGTAGTTTATCTTTATAAGAAATTTGAAAATTAGCCAATGTTCTTCGCAACATTATAATATATATATACAAAAAAAATAATTTATTTTTTCATATATATCATATATATGTCATATAAAATTATTATAGATAACATTACAAAAACATTTAAATTTATTAATTCTTGAATATGATATGCTATATCTCTATGTCTCATACTCACTTTAAAACCACAACTTTTATTATATATCACTGTAATTATACATTTATCATCGTTAAATAACCAATGAAGAACACCAATAGTTACAAAAAATAAATGATATTTATAATAACCAAATAACAACGAACCAAAAAATAAATAGTTTGAAAAAATGTGATGTAATATATGCATTAAGTTTATCTTTATATCTTCTTCTTTTTCACATGGATAAAAATATTTGTCTATCAAAAATGATAATATCCCTAATAACAAAAATAAATATATCTTGGTTTTTATTTTCATTTATATAAAATTAATATATTAAAAAACTAATTAGCAAGAAAATTAATAACTTTAATTAATAAAATAGTATAAATAAACATGTATATTATTTTATAATGAAATTAATGCTTCTATTATTTATTATCATGTTCTTTGGTAATTTTTTTAGAAGAAATATTAAACCCTCTGTAGATATTATATATTTTTTAAATACATTTGAACATCCTTTTCCTTTAACACTTACATGAGTTTTTAAGAGTCTTACGTTGTAATTTTGTTAAACCTTGTTTATTTTGAGCAGGTAAAAATCCTCTCATTTTTAATATACGTGTTGCTACTTCTTTTTTTGTACCAGATGTAGTAACATTCAGTTTTTTTGCAAGTAATTTTAATTGAATCATTGAATAAGAATCATTTGGAAGTTTTTTCTTTTTTGTTTTTTTTAAACGCTTCTTACCACCCATATTTATATTGCAATTTTGTTCAGAATTTATAAACCTATTACTTCCTGCTTCTTCATCGCTGGTCATTTCAGAAGGAATTTCCCATTCTACTTCAATATTTCCACACCATATATTGCTACTTTTATAATTTATTAAATTATAGTAATTATCATGACCATATGATGAAATTAAACCATTTGCAGCTCCAACATTTTCATCTATACTACGTATTATTTTATCAATATCCTCACCATTGACAGTATTTTCTACAAAATAGGCGTTAGATCTCATAGTAATTTTTCCACCTGTATCGTCTTCTTCATTAATAGTAGTTTCACCATTTTGATATCGTTTAACTTGACCACCCTGAAATCTATCATCAACAATTTGTGTATCATCATCACTATCAACGATTTGACCGTTTTTTACACGAAAAAATTCAACATAATTCCCAACTGAAAATTTTACATTATCATCGGTTAGTCGTCTAATATCATTATCTGTATTATATACTTGTCCATTTACACCAAAAACATTAATATTTCTTTCTATAGACTGAACTATCCATCCATTAACACCACTTTTTTTATTTCTTTTTCCAGATACTGAAAATATTCTTAAATAACTGAACTCACCCCAACTACCATGAATTTCATTTTCTCCTATTACACTTAATTTAAAATTATTCATTATTATATTTTAATTATATTTTAATTTCAAGGATGAAATATCATCATAAGATAAATTTCTATTAATTTTATCATTGTCCATTGTTACTGAACAACCTCCTGATTCTAATAATGAAACATCAATATTAAAAATATTATTATTAAAAGCAATTTGTATAATACTACGTATTCTTTCTATATCGTGATTATTACAATGAAGATGTAATGATAATTTAGAAAGATCTATTCCTTCTGATATAACACAATGATTAATAATTAACTCAAATATAGTAGGATTTAATGTTCCACAAGTATCAGACAAACACAAATTTGTTATATTTTTATAATTATGAAAATAATATGATAACTCTTTTACAATAACAGATGGTGATATTTTACCACTTATAGGACATTCATTTATACAAGATACATACAATTTTACATTATTAATTTTATCTTTATTATTATTTATTAAATCAAATGACTTGTATAAATCTATTTTTGTTTCATCTAATGAACGGTTAATATTTTTTTTTTGAAATGAATCAGAAACAGACGTAATTAAGGAACAATTCTCAATACCTAAATCTATTCCTTTTGATAGTTGCTTACTGTTTGGAAATAAAATATAATAATTCATATCCTTCATTCCAAGAGACGTTGCATAATTATATAATTTTAGTGAATCTTCAAACTGAGGTAATATTTTTGGCGACACAAATGAACCTACTTCAATGTGTTTAACATTTCTTGAAATTATATTATGTAAAATATTACGTTTAGATTTGCTATCGAGATGTTTATTCAATGATTGTAGTCCATCTCGTAAACTTACGTCAAACAACTGAATTAAACGTTTACTCATTATATTATTTAAGAATAAATAATAAATAATAAATAGATCAATATTTTTATCTAATAAAAATATATATAAAATGTTCATGAAATTTTTTAATAAATACAAAACCTATATATATTTAGTATGTATAGCTGGGTTAATTTTTATATTAACCGCCGAGCAAAATCTTATCGAAGGAGCTAAAAACAGACAAGAAAATGAAAAACACGATAATCATGAATGTGATCAAGAATTCTGTAAAAATAAATGTCCTGATAATGATCTTGAATGTTTACAAAAATACGTTGAATGTGGAAATTGTAAATTTTCTATTTCTCAATTAAAGAATCTAAAATCAAACAACACCTTAAATATGTACAAAATTAATAACACAAATACTGTTTATGAAAAACATGAAGGTGATATTGAAGATACAAATGTAGGAAGTATTATTCCAAAATTAGGCATCATTCCTGCACAAGGAGAATCCGTACTTGACCCTAATAAAGATATAATGTTTAGAAATGATAAATTAAATAGAAGTTATATGTTTTTCCCCGTAAGAAAAAGTACCACAGGTATGTTCCAAGAAACCGGACCACAAGCATCTAATATTTAAACGCGTATTTATATAAAATATTATTATAGTATATAAGTAATGAGTAATGAAGACAAATGTATTAGAGATATTCAAACCTATTGTAAAAAGGATTATGGTGGTTTTTTTTCAGGAAAAAAACCTATTACAGGATCAGATGGAATGAAAGCATGTAAAATGAATTTAAAAGCCGCTGGTGTTTATGGTAGAGATAAATCAGAAACATGTGCAAGAGGAGACGATGACGATTGTAACCATACAGGATGTGCTGAATTATCTGAATTAGGAGGAGGTAGATATGCTGAAGCAATTAGAAATGCAAGTATGTCAATGAAAGGTGGAAAACGCAGAAGAAAAACACGTAAAAGAAAATCTAAAAAAAACAAAAAGACGCGTTCAAAAAAACAAAAAGGCGGAAAAGAAGATTTTGGAACTTATAAAGATGGATCG
>MDSY01098779.1_pt1 | contig 14113 bp, 15 predicted proteins | sample 811131 | NCBI WGS metagenome assembly MDSY01 (sample SAMN05326643, study PRJNA326480) | marine metagenome | isolation source: seawater | place: Atlantic Ocean: South West | collected 2010 | reverse complement strand
AAACCAATCTTATCACCTTTATTAACCATAAAAGAAATGCCTTCAAAAACATTTTGAGCTCCGAAATAAAGAGATAAATTATCAACAGATATCATGCTAGCTAATATAATACTAAAAAAGCCATCAGTAGGATGGCTTTTTTAAAATAATTATCAAAATCAAATTTATTTTTTTATGTTTTTGAATTTTATTTATGATTAGCTAATATAATGTATGTCAGCTAAACCGCGACAGTTTAAATAAATATAACGGTCATTATCCGTTAAAATTAATCAGCATGAACGCAATGATAAATGTCTCCACCATCATTTATAACAAGTTCGTCTTCACTAATAGAAACTATAGTTCCAAAAGCTTCTGATTCTCCATCAATCGTTATTGTAATTACATCGCCTGCATCACATTTCCCAGACCATGTGCCAGTAATGTCAGAATAATCACCATCATAACTTTGTGCCATGCCTCCCTCAAATGTGCCATCAGAGTCAAATGTTATTGCTAAACAATTAATATCATAATCATATGCTTGACATCCGTCAGGCGCCAAATCTTGATCGCAATACCATGCACACCCCCCTTCTTCATATTCAGCATAAATAACAGCCCAAGTTCTTTCAAATAAATCTTCCGTGCCATTGTTTGGACAATCATAATCACATGAACCATCATCCTCAGTAGCATTTGAATTATAGTTCAGAGCCATATTATCAATACAACCTGTAACTGCATCTTCATCTTTCTCACAAGAAGTAAATACGAAACATATACATAAAAGAGATAACAACCAAATTAATCTATTCATAGTATTTTTTTATAATTTATATCTATTCCAAGGTAATATAAGTGACTTGACACACATTTACTCTCTTTCCCAGCGCAACGTATTACCTTCTTTGTCTTCGCAGACAAAATTATCATCATCTAAATATGTGATTACTAAATATCCAAACGGCCAATAATCAGGATTAATAGTATTTGTCTCGGTCTCAACAGGAGCTATATTTCGGAAGTTTAGTCTATCAAAACAGGCATTAATAGACCAGTCAGACTCATATATATTACTTGAAATATCTGATGGACCTGTTTCAATTTCACATGTATTATCATCATTAAATTCAATAACAATTGATTCGATTTCAGCATCTAATATATAATCTGTGTCATCTGAAACAGAAAATAGATAATCCCCATTAATATCACGAATATCAACTAGCAACCATTCACCCTCTAATATAGCTTCTTGATCATCCGAGTATTTACATGGCTCATCCATCCCATCATTGCAAGCATTTTCATCTTTACAACCATTATTACAGCTAATAAAAAATACAATCTGAATAAAAAATAATGCGATTTTTTTCACCATATAAATATAAAAATTTTAATTTAAAACAAGTATGTAGCCTCTATTATAAAAATCTCCATCTGAATAATTAAAATTATGTGTTTTTATAACATTCATTACAATTGATTTCATTTTATTTGAGTTTCCTGTTATAATCCTTAAAGGCAGCTGATATTGATTTTGTAAAATAAAATCTTCTACCAGGATATATACTTCATGATGTTTTAAACCATGTAAGTCTAATTCTATAGTAGGCTTATATTTTTGCTCAAATCTCTTAGGCATATTAAAAGAAGATTAATTTAAAAAAATTAATATACTTTATGATGTTTTATAATCATAATAATTTTTTTTAGGTTTATATTAAATATGTACCTAGACGAAATTCAAAATAAAATTCAAAAAATACTGAACGCATCCTTGTGGTCAAGAATTTTTTATTGGAAATCGATTATTATTATCATAACAGAACTCAAGATGTTACTTGAAAATATATTTTCTAACTATGAGAATACCCGTTCTCAAAAAGAATCTGTTGAAAAGGAGCTGTCAGATTTAAAAATCAACTATCAAGCGCAACAACGAAATTATGAAGAGGTGAAAAATCAAATAACAATCTTAATAAAAGAAAAAGAAATTCTAACACCCTTGAAAATAAAAAATGTAGAATTAACAAACGCTCTTAATGAGATGAAACAGGCAAAAAAATCTAAAGATGCTGAACGTGATGCAGTGATTACAAAATATGAACAATTTGAAAATAATGCTCGGGAAAGAGAAGCAAAAAAAGAAGAAGAAAAACACAGAATAATAGAAGAAGAAAAATTACAATTAAAAAGAAAATGGCAAGATCATGAAGACTATGTCAACCAATATATTAAATTAATTTGCCAAGAAGAAGCAATCACATTTATTGAAGAATGGCATCATGAAAAAAAACCAGATAATGTGATTAAAATATGTAATGAATATATTGTTTTTGATGCAAAAAGTCCTCGCAATGAGGATATAAGTAATTTTCCAACATATATCAAAAACCAAGTTACTACACTATCTAAATATGCAAATCATAAAGATGTTAAAAAACACTTGTTTTTGGTAGTTCCTGAAAACACATTGTCATCATTAAAAAATTTAACTTATAATGATTCTAATTACTGTGTTCATGTGATTTCTCCGCAATCAATTAGAATAACAATGTGGTCCTTAAAACAGATAGAACTCTACGAATTTGCTGATAAACTATCACCAGAAGATAGAGAAAATTTAGCCCGAGCTTTTGCCGGATCTATGAATTATATTAAAAGAATTATTCAAATTAATTCTGATATGAGTGATGAAGGCATAAAACTTACTGAACAAATGATTAAATTAATTGAAAAAGATAGTTTAAAAGGTATTAAAGAAAAAGCGCTGGAATTTGAAAAAGGTGATGTTATAAATCCAAGCAAACAAAACAGAGGTAAAATAATAAATTTAGAAAAAGAACAAATACGACATAAAGAGATTAAGTTTAAGGCTGAAACACGAACCATTATTCAACCGTCTAAAGAAACCAAACATCAGAAAAAAGAAATTGAATCTAAATAAGACAGAATAAAATATCAAAATATAAAATATATAATTTTAGGTTTTTTATATTTATACTATCATGAAAAAGATTATATATAGTTTAGTGTTAATTATTCCTTTCCTTGCTTATTCGCAAACAAAAATAAGAATATCAGGATTCTCAGAATATGACTCATGGACACATATGGATCCTTTTTATGAAATGGAGCCTAGTGAAAATCCCGATATAGATAATTTTCGACCCGTAGAATATGAGGAACGAGAAACACAAATAAAAATAGGATTGGACAGTCCATTGATGAAGTATGGAGCTGGAATAGTAGGTTTAAAAATAGATTTTGTGAAAAAATGGAATAATCGAAAACATATAAAAGATGGTGACACTTATTTTGAATATGGATTTCCTCTAACACCTTACCAAACTAAAAGTGATTACATTAAATACGGCATGCTATTATATTATGGTTTACCATTATCAAATTTTAAGCCATACCTTGGTTTTGGTGGAGAATTTAAAATTGAAGGTATAACAAGTACGTTTATTTATATTGATGATCAATTTAATGCGAATTATGATCCAATTATATCCATACCTGTAGATGAACACGTCGAAAGGAGATTTAATTATTATGGCGTTTTAGGTGTCGATGTAATTATGGGGAGATATTTTTACATAGTGCCTCAATTAAGACTATATTTTTCAGAAGTTGAGCTCGACGAAAAACATATAATTCGAGATCGTAAAGACAAATCACAATGGCGCCCAATGATTGAGCTAGGCTTTGTATTTTAACCATGAGTAAGTATATATTTATATTAGTATTTTTTCCGCTTACTGCTTTAAGTCAAAGTGGCATTAGCATATCCGGAGCTAGTCAATTTAGTATTGGTGAAACAATTGTGCCTTTAGACCACAATTATGTTCCACTATATTATGAACAACGTAATAATAGCATTACATTATCATTATTTAGAGGTAGAAAATTTAGAATTGGGACTATTGCTCTAAAAGGAAGCCTATCCTATAGGATTGAAAATACAAAATATCAAAATAAAATAAACAACCTCTTACTTGAAGCAAGTATAAATAATTATGAAACTATTAAAAGAAGCTTGATACCAAGCTTAGAAATCTGGCATATATTTTTTCAAAGTCAAAAAACATTTCTTTATGCAAGTATAGGGGGATATGGTATTATTCAAAATTTAAACTTTGAAAATGATGTATATGAATATAATAGCCTCGTGCCATTTTTAAGGACAGGTATACAGTTAAACTATAATCGATTCTTTTTAAACCCTTTTATAAGTTTTGACTTAGAACAAATTGAGTTTAATTCTATTGCTGATATATTCAATGCAGATATGGAAGATAAAATTAAAAATTATAGTATCCGGACAGGGCTAGAATTTGGCATTCTATTTTAGTTATTCTGGAGAATCTGCGTCTGATGGAACAGTCTTATAATTAAAATTTTGAATCACTACTCCTGTTGTTAATAACCAACAATCTATATAAAGATCTGATCCATTTTCACCATGCTTAAATAAAGAGGCTCTTGAACCAGGTTCTGCTACAATATCTATATATGGAGGTTCACCAGTTTGAGGATGAAAATCATTATTATAATCTACATAACTATATGTATAAGTCCCTGGTTTAGTTTCATAATAAACATCATATTCAAAATCTTCAGGAATGTCAGCATTATCAATACTTACGCTTTCCGCAGGCTCCTGCAAAAGAGCTCTAATTCTTAAAAACACCTTGCCATCCTGACCATCTGAACAACCCATACTCAAACATATGAATACCAGTGATAAAATAATTGAATTTAAATTCTTCATAACTGCAATTTAATATATTATTTAATAATCAAAATTAATTAAGACTTATTTTGCGCAATTGCATTAAAACCTCCATAAATATTAAAAACATTTTTATAACCTTTTGACTTTAATATAGAACATGCAATCATAGAACGATAGCCACCAGCACAATAAATAAAATAATCGTGTGAAGGATCCAGTTTTGAAATACTACTTGAAATATTGCTAAGAGGTATGTGTGTTGAATTTTCAACAAAACCCATTTGTAATTCATTAGGTTTTCTTACATCTAATATAATAGCATCTTTTTCTGGCATATCATAGGGATAAATAGATTTCACCTTATCGATGGGTTCTTTATCTAACTCCCATTGTTTGATGCCATATGCATAGCCAATTACTTTCTCATAACCTATGCGGGCTAATCTAGATATAATTTCTTGCTCTTCATTTTCTTGACAAATAACAATAAGCTCTGAATCTGCAGAAATAAGAGTACCAACCCAAGGTGCAAACATACCATCTTTTCCAACATTAATAGAACCTGGGATAAAACCCTGCTCAAAATCATTTGGCATTCGTGTATCAAGAATCAAAACACCGTTTTGTGTGCTTTCCAAAATGTTTTTTGAATTTAATTTTTTCAAACTTTTATAAAGTACCTCCGAAACTGGCTGATAGCCATTTTTATTCATTGAAACATCATGCTCAAAGTATTTTGGTGGCGGCACAATGCCATCTAAAACAATGTTAATAAATTGGTCTTTAGTCATTTTTTGTAATGCATAATTATTGTTTTTTTGTTCACCAATTGTGGATGTACGCTCACGACTTATGTTTTTACCACAAGCGGAGCCTGCACCATGACCAGGGTACACAATTACACTATCCGGCAAATTCATAAGAGTGTTATGTAAAGAATCATATAAATATCCTGCTAAATCTATATTGTTAAGTTCTGGATTAACCGCTAAATCTGGTCTTCCAACTTCTCCAATGAATAATGTGTCACCTGTGAATACAGCCTTTGGATCATTTTGAGACAACAGCAAATAACATGTAGACTCCATTGTATGACCTGGTGTATGCAATACACGAAACACTAAACTGCCTAAAGAGAATTCTTGTTTATCTTTAGCTATTATGCAATCATAACTAGGTTTCGCATTTGGTCCAAAAACAATTTTAGCATTAGTTAACCTAGATAATTCAATATGACCCGAAACAAAATCAGCATGAAAATGTGTTTCAAAAATATATTTTAAAGTAGATTTTCTTTCCTGTATTAATTTTAAATAAGGCTTAAAATCCCTGATAGGATCTATAATAATAGCCTCATTATTAGATTCAATATAATAAGATGCCTGTGCTAAACAACTAGTATATATTTGTTGGATATACATAAATTAAATTACTTCAAATAAAAATATTACCAAAGATAATAACAAAAGTGCAATAGAAAATAATTTCTTTATGATGTTTTGATCTATTTTATCTAATAAATAAACACCTATGAATGTCCCTATTAGTGAAGATAATAGTAATAATAATATAAAACCAAACTGGAATTGAAACTTAAATACTGTGGCCTCAACTAAAATAGCCATAAATGTATTTAACATTATAATAAATAAAGTACTTGAAGCAGCCTGCCTCATATGCATGCCTGCAAATAAAACTAGTGTAGGTAAAATAATAAATCCTCCTCCAATGCCTAATATCCCTGTCAATAATCCAACTAATACACCAATAAGTATTAATATAAATTGAAAATTATATTTTGTAATAATTGGCGTAGATTTAAATAATGATAAAGATGATAAAAATATCACTATTGAAAATAGTATCATTATTAAGTTTTCTTTTGTAGTATTAAAAAAATCTATATAATCTGGGATAGCAGGAAATAAAAAAACTCGTGAAATCACAGTAAATACTATTGTTGGAATAATAAATCCAATAATTCCTTGAATTTTTAAATTTTTTTTTCTCACATGTTTAACTGTTCCGATGAAAGAAATTAAAAAAACAAGCAATAATGAATATGTTGTTGCTTCATATATCGATACTTGAAATATATAAATCAATATCGGTATAATTATAATTGATCCACCTGAACCAAATAATCCAAAAAATAATCCAGAAAAAATAAATAAAATATAACCTAACAGGTCCAACATAAAATTCTATTTTAGAATTAAAAAATAGTAAAAATATAATCTAGTATTGCTATTTATTAAAAAAATACTAGAATTGTATTGTAATTAATTAATCAATAATCAATGAATATTTTATTAATATATTTATCCTTGTGTATTTCCATGTTCTTTTCTCAGAGTAAAAAGAAAGATCCAAATCGGCCAAAAAATATTATTTTAATGATTGGTGATGGCATGGGATTAAGCCAAATATCAGCTGCAATGTATACAAATAATGGAAAACTAAGTTTGGAAAAAGCTCAACATATTGGTCTTATAAAAACAAATAGTGCTTCATCTATAATTACGGATTCTGCAGCAGGTGCAACAGCATTTTCGACAGGTCAAAAAACATATAATGGATCTATAAATATGAGCATTGACACCACCGCCCTAACACCAATTACAAGAAAGCTAATTCAACAAAATATAAAAACGGGCATCATATCAACTTCAAGTGTTACACATGCAACACCTGCATGTTTCTATGGCAATCAGGTTAATAGATATCATGTCGATGAAGACTTAGCAAAACAATTTTTAAAATCTAACATCCATGTGCTGATGGGAGGAGGAGAAGATTACTTTAAGAACAGAGCTGACAATACTAATTTGATTGACTCATTAAAAGCAAATAATTATATTATAATTGATTCAATTATTGAGAAAATTGACCAATCTACTGAAAAATTAATAAATTTTTGTGCACCAAAAGAACCTGTAAGCAAGCTCAATGGAAGAGGTGAGTTTTTAGAATTAGCATCTGAAAAAGCAATCTCAGTATTAAATACTAATAATAAAAATGGTTTTTTTTTAATGATTGAAGGTTCTCAAATTGATTGGGGCGGCCATGATATGGACTCTGATTACATAATCAGTGAAACTATTGACTTTGATAATGCCATCAATAAAGTGTTAGAATTTGCAAATTATGATAATGAAACCCTTGTATTAATAACAGCTGATCACGAAACAGGAGGATATGGTATAATTGACGGTAGTATACAAAACAACACTGTGCAAACATCTTTTTTAACTGATGATCATACTGCCACCATGGTTCCTATATTTGCGTTTGGACCAGGTGCTGAAAATTTTATTGGAACATATCATAATACAAAATTGCACGATAAAATTTTATCTGCATTTGGTATTTAATAAAACAAAAATGTGTTGTTAACAAAAACATGTTAACAAGAATTGATTTTTTTTCTTTTGAAGTATTGAATTTGTACGTATAATTGCTACGTCAAATGAATATATGGGGGTATATTTATTCTGAACTGTATCAATAGATTAGCCTTTCCTATGAGGTTTTTTTCTAACAGCAAAAGAGTCCGATAAGTCGGACTTTTTTGATTTATATAATTTATTGTTTTGGGCTAATCATACTTTTAGGATCAACCAATTGGTCAAATTCTATTTCTGTTAAGAAACCTAAACTAATCGCTGCTGACTTTAAAGTAGTATTATTATTATGTGCATGTTTGGCAATCTTGGCCGCATTGTCATAACCAATATGTGCATTTAATGCGGTAACTAACATTAATGAATTATTTAAATTTTCTTCTATTTTTTGTGTATTTGCCTCTATACCACTAATGCAGTTTTCCACAAATGAATTACATGCATCTGATAAGATTCTAGTAGAGAATAAAAAATTGAATGCAATCATAGGCTTAAAAACATTTAATTGAAATTGCCCTTGTGATCCTGCAAAACTAATAGCAGTATCATTTCCAAACACCTGAGCACACACCATGGTCATGGCTTCACATTGAGTAGGATTTACTTTACCTGGCATAATTGACGAACCTGGTTCATTAGATGGTAAAATAATTTCTCCAATACCACATCTTGGTCCAGATGCTAATAATCGAATGTCATTAGCAATTTTATATAATGACAGAGCAACTTGTTTTAAAGCCCCGTGAGATTCTATAAATGCATCATGTGCAGCAATGCCTTCAAATTTATTGTCTGAAACTTGAAATGCAAAACTGGTAAAATCATTGATTTTTTCTATAACTTTTTTATCAAATCCAATTGGAGCATTTATACCAGTTCCAACTGCAGTTCCTCCAATTGATAATTTAGATAAATGGCCTAAAGTGTTTTTGATAGCTTTAATGCCATAATCAATCTGTGAAACATATGTTGAAAATTCTTGCCCCAGAGTTAATGGTGTAGCATCCATCAAATGTGTTCGTCCAATTTTTACTATATCAATAAATGATTCTGATTTTCTATTTAATGATAATTTCAATTTTTCTAATGATGGTAATAATTTATCTACAATCATTTTATATGCAGCAATGTGCATGGCTGTTGGAAATGTGTCATTTGAAGACTGGGACATATTCACATCGTCATTTGGGTGAATAATAAACCCACTATTCTGCTTTACTAAATTGGCAATAACTTCATTAACATTCATATTTGTCTGTGTTCCTGATCCGGTTTGCCATATTACTAATGGGAAGTGATCATCATATTTCCCTGAATATATATCATCACAAGCAACTTCTATAAGTTCTTTTTTCTCTTTAGATAAAGAAGATAGCTCATAATTAACATACGCAGTAGCTTTTTTTAAAATAGCATATGAGTGAATCAACTCTATAGGCATACTACCGGATTTTCCTATTTTAAAATTATCTATTGATCTCTGTGTTTGAGCGCCCCAAAGCTTATCGTCAGGCACTAGCACCTTACCTAAACTATCAAATTCTTCTCTCATGATTATTTCAATTTATAATTAGTTCATTTTAACAAATCTAATACATTTATTGGAGGTCTTCCTATAATAGCCATACTATCTTTAATAACAATGGGGCGTTGAATTAAAATAGGATTTTTATGTAATACATCTATCCACTCATTTGTGCTTAATTTAACCCCTTTATAATCTTTCTTAAATAGCTTTTCTTCTTTTCTAACTAAGTCTAAAGCGGGTATATTAAGCATATCTATTATATCTTTTATTTCTTTTTTAGTTGGTGGATATTTTAAATACTCTACAATATTTACATCAATCTTTTTTTTATTAATAATAAATAATGTCTCTCGACTTTTTCGACATCTTGGATTATGATATATTTTCATTTTGTAATTATTTATTTTTTTGACCAACCATCATTAAGTACTCTTTCATAAAGTGATCTAAATCGCCATCTAATACTTTTTGCACATTTGTTGTCTCCACGTTAGTTCTTAAGTCTTTAATCATCTTATAAGGGTGTAAAACATAATTTCTGATTTGCGAACCCCATTCTATTTTTTTCTTATCACTTTCTATTTTCATTTTTTCAGCTTGTCTTTTTTCTAACTCCAACTTATGTAACTGTGATTTTAATAGTAACAATGCCTTTTTCTTATTATCTAATTGCGAAGCAGATTCAGAATTTTCTATAATAATTCCTGATGGATTATGTCTTAATCGCACTGCTGTTTCAATTTTATTCACAGCTTGTCCGCCAGGTCCACCTGAACGAAATGTCTCCCAACTAAGGTCTGATGGGTTTATATCTATCTCAATACTGTCATCAACTAAAGGATATACAAAAACTGATGCAAAAGATGTATGGCGTTTAGCATTTGAATCAAATGGAGATATTCTAACTAAACGATGAACGCCTGTTTCACTCTTTAAATATCCATATGCAAAATCGCCTTGAAACTCTAAGGTCACAGATTTAATGCCTGCTGTTTCTGCCGAGTATAAATTCAATTCATTTATTTTATAATTATTCTTACCACCCCACATAAGGTACATGCGCATTAACATCGCAGCCCAATCTTGACTTTCTGTGCCGCCAGCACCTGGATTTATGGTTAAAATTGCCGGCATATTATCTTCTTCACTACTAAGCATGTTCTTAAACTCTAAGTTTTCTAGTAACTTCTCTGTTGTTTTAAAATGTTCGTGTAATTCTTCTTCACTTATTTCTTTCTCTATGAAAAAATCATATAATGCACTGAAATCTTCTACATTTAATTTGACTTTATTATAACTGTCAACCCATATTTTTTGTTTATTAATTTTTTTCATAATTAACTCTGCAGACTTTGAGTCATCCCAAAACCCATTTTTTTGAGTTTTTAATTCTTCTAACTGTAGCCACGACACTTTTTCCTCAATTTTTAAATGATGATATAATGCATCTAATCTTTTTTTAAAAGATTTAATTTCTTCTATCCAGACCATAGTATATTATAAATTAACAAACTGTTCTTTGCAATGAATATAAATAATTTAAATTAGTTATTTAGAAATAAGATAACATAGTGATATGAAAACTCAATATGGCACTATTATATTATTACTTATTGCAATTATTAGTTCAAGCCTTGCACAAGGATTAAGCATTATTGCAATACCATGGTATTTTACAGATACTTTACAAGAAAGTTCCAAATTCTCTTTTGGGTATAGTTTAATTACATTTTTAGGATTATTCTGGGGTCTATATGCTGGCTTTATAATTGATCATTTTAATAGAAAAAAAATTCTGCTGTACATTAATATAATTAATTCATTTCTTTTTTGCTTAATAGCTATATATTTAAAAATATATCATAGCCCCAACTCTATTATTATTCTACTTGGATTTGGAGTATGTAGTTTGTATTACATCATTTTTTTTCCCAATTTTTATGCAATTATTCAAGAGCTAACAAAAAAAACAGATTATGTTAAAATAAATTCATTAATTGAATTTTTTCTGCAATTTATCAATATTATCGGAGCTGCAACTTGTGCTTTTTTATTAGCTGACAATAATGATTTTTCTAATTATTTCAACACTGATATTGGGGTTTTTCCAAAATGGGATATAGAAAATTTATTTCTATTAAATTCTATATTATATTTAATTACATTTATTTTTTTATCACTTATTGAATACTATCCAAAAAAGAAAAAAATTCAACATAGTATATCAAAAATTTTTATAGAAATAAAAATTGCTGCTCAATTTTTGATATCTAAAAAAAATATCATAATCTATGGTATTTGTTCTCAAATTGTTTTTGCATTCCTAATTGTAGAATTATTTTCCTTATTGCCATTATTTGTGAAAAATTGCTTAAATGAAAGTATTATTACTTTTTCTCTGGCAGATTTAACTTATAGTATCGGGGCATTATCAGCCGGTTTTCTTACACCAATTGCGCTTAAAAAGATTAACAAAATTTGGTTTACAATTGTATTAATAATTATTACAATAATAGGATTCTTATTAATGATAACATTTTGGAATTTAAATATGTTTTTTATTAGTTCTTTCATGATTGGTATAACTAATGCTAGTATAAGAATTACACGCATGAGTTATTTCTTTGAAAAAATTCCTAATAATTTAATGGGTAGAGTAAATACTATTTTTAATTCCATCAACACTATAATTAGAGGATTTTTAATCCTTGTATTATCAATAAATTGGTTTTCCGAAAGCACTAATGTTATTTATGGATATAAAATTGGCATATATGTATTAATGATATTTATGATTCCTTTAATATGGATGAATAAAAAAGAATTAAATTAAAATTCTTTTTTCAAGGTGATCAAAAAAAGTATATTCTGACAATGAACAGGCATGATCCTCTTCTAAATATAGAATAACCCGGTTCCTGAATGACCATGTCATTTGAAATGATGGGAAGCCGTTTTTCAAATATGCAATAATAAAAGGGTGTGCTTTTATTTTCAAGCTTTTAACAGATTTATGAGAGCCTAATAAATCTAACTTTTCTTTTAATTGATCAATTAGCAAAATAGGTGCCTCAATCTCACCTGAACCATTGCAAGAAAGGCACACTTCTCTAGTTTTAATTGTAATTTGTGGGCGCACCCTTTGACGAGTAATTTCAATAAGGCCAAAGCGACTAGGTGGCAATATCTTATGTTTTGCCCTATCGTCTTTCATGTGCTCTCTTAATGTCTCGGTTAATTTTTTGCGATTCTCTGCTAAATACATGTCAATAAAATCTACCACAATAATACCACCCATATCGCGCAGTCTTAATTGACGAGCAACCTCTGCTGCTGCCTGCAAATTAACTTCTAATGCATTTTCTTCTTGTGTGTCATGCTTATTGGTTCTATTCCCACTATTTACATCGATTACATGCATTGCTTCTGTATGTTCAATAACTAAATATGCACCCTTTTTCATAGACACAGACTTACCAAATGATGATTTGATTTGTTTGTCAACGTTATATAAATCAAACAGAGATTTTTTAGCACTATATAAACTTACTATTGACTCTTTTTCAGGAACAAATTTTTGTAAATAATGTGTAATCTCATCAAAAAGGTGCTGACTATCAACACTAATCTTTGTGAATTGATCATTTATAATATCTCGTAATAAAGAAAGCACTTTGCTTCTCTCAACAGAAATTAATTTTGGTGGCTTTGAGCCTTTTAGTTTTTTATGAACATCCATCCAACGTCTAATAAGATTGCGCAAATCTGTATCTAAATCAATAACTTTTTTATTTTTTGCAACTGTCCTAATAACAACCCCAAATCCATCTGGAACAATACTCTTAATTAATCTACTTAAGCGTTTTTTTTCTTTTTCATCTCTTATTTTCTGAGACACAGAAATTCTATTTGAAAAAGGGACTAATACAAGATATCTTCCCGCTAAAGAAATCTCTGCAACTACTCTTGGACCTTTGGTAGAAATTGGTTCTTTTGAAACTTGAACTAATACAGTATCATCTTTCTTAAGCACCTTGTCAATTAAACCATCTTTTGATAAAGGATCTTTGAAATTAGCTTTCAATTGATTCCAGCGCGTAGACTTTTTATTTATTGTATTATTAACATAATCTCTAGAATGATTATAATACGGCCCTAGATCATGGTAATGCAAAAACGCATCCTTATCCTGTCCCATGTCTAAAAATGCTGCATTTAACGAAGAGGCAATACGCTTAACACGTGCCAAGTATATATCAAAGACAGAGCAGATATTCTTATTTAAAGGTAGCTGATGTAACTCGGTTAATCTTCCATCCTTTAAAACTACTATATTTACACTTTCCTTGGCAGATTGAATTACTAATTCAGTATTCACTACACTTTAAAATATTATAGAAAATAAAATTTCACAACAGATAAAATATAAAGAAAACCAGCGTGATCTATTTT
>MDSY01068984.1_pt1 | contig 14113 bp, 13 predicted proteins | sample 811131 | NCBI WGS metagenome assembly MDSY01 (sample SAMN05326643, study PRJNA326480) | marine metagenome | isolation source: seawater | place: Atlantic Ocean: South West | collected 2010 | reverse complement strand
CAAAAGATTTAATGATAGTTCTGGAATTATTAAAACATACTCTTCAATAATTATTGCTGTTTTCTTTACGTTCTATGTTTCAGCACAGTTTCATGGTTCAGGTAAGATATTAAATACTATTTTTGATATTGAACCATTGTATGGCATCTCCCTTAGTGCTATAGTGATAATAATTTATACAATCATGGGAGGATTGCTAGCGGTTGCTTGGACGGATCTTGTACAGGGGATATTAATGATAGGTACCCTAGTTATTCTTCCTATTGTTGGTTTAATTGAATTATCATCTTTTGATTTGCCTATCAAAGAATTAATTATGAGTACAAATCCGCAAAAAAGTGCACTTTTTCCATCTGACTTAGGTTCTTTTGCGACGTTTTCAGTAGTTATGGGAGGATTGAGTTGGGGGCTTGGTTATTTTGGTCAGCCGCATCTTTTGATTAGATACATGGCTATTAGGTCTGTTAAGGAAGTAAGGCAAGCACGTGTTATAGCTGCGTTATGGGCTATACCTGGGATTTCAGGTGCATTTTTAATTGGTGTAGTAGGTATGGGATACTTTGGAGAAGACTTTTTCATAGGAAAAGATGTCGAAAATGTAATGCCTATGCTTGCAGAGGCTTTATTGCCTGCATGGTTAGCCGGATTGTTAATATCGGGAGCAGTTGCCGCTATGATGTCTACTGCGGATTCACAGTTATTAGTTTCAACATCCGCTATTAGTGAAGATTTAGGTGTTAAAGTTTCAAAAAATAACGACAAGCTATTAAACAGTAGAATTGTAACGATTCTTTTAGGAGTTTTTGCTTATTTAGTTGCAATGTACTCCCAATGGAGTGGAAATACTATATTCAGTATCGTTAGTTTTGCATGGAGCGGACTTGGATCTTCATTTGGACCTGCACTTCTACTTACTTTATGGTGGAAAGGCATTACAAGAGATGGTGTTATTGCAGGTTTATTAACTGGATCAATAAGTACAGTTATTTGGGGAAGCAGTCCATATTTACAATCTCTTATTACAGAGAGATTTATTAGTTTTGTACTTGCTTTTCTTGCTATAGTTTTGATAAGTAAATATAAAAAAAATGATATCTCATTTAATAAGAATTCTAAAAAATCTGTATTGCAATCTGGTAGTTATGGTGTAGTAGTTGATGAGTCTGAAGAGTAATAGGTTATGATTAAAGCAATACAGGCATTTCAAACAATAAAAGAAGGTTCAAATAATAATTATTTATTGGTTGGAGATAGTGATTTTTTATATCTATATCTAAAAAAAATTATCAGAGATTATAACGAAGATTTAATTGAAACAAAATTATTTGATTTTTCAGATAAAGGAACCTCGCAAGATGATTTATTAAATGAATTGAATGCAATAGATTTGTTCTCAGATAAGAAACTAATCATTATTAAAAATATCAATAAGATATCATCTAAGAATAAAGATGTTTTTAAAAGCGCTTTGTCAAACGAGGAAAATCCTAATACAATTCTCTGTGTCGATCATAGCTTTCTTGGCTTTGATTATGGATCAAAGAGTAATTTTATTAAGAACGCTTCTACAAAAGATATCAGCGATTTATTTGTTGTCATTGATATTAGCACTCCTTTTGAGAGTGAAATGATTAAATGGATCAAGATTTTTTCTGAAGACTTAGGATTTAAGATGACTAGAGATATTGCTAATAGTTTAATTGATATATTTGGCACCAATTTTTCTGCTATATATAATGAAATATCAAAATTAAGTATTCTAGCAGAGGATATAGGAGAATCTAGTGATCAATGGCTAGATAGCTTCTATGATTGGAAGAAAAATAAGCAAATATGGGAATTCAATTATGCTGTTTGCGATAAAGAGGTGGATAAGATTTTATTGTTTGGCTCTTCAATTATGAATCAATTTGGTTTATTATACATGATTAACTCATTATTTACCATATTTGAAGCATTATTTTATGCAAAATTAAATAATGGAACAATTACAGATAATAGTCGTAAGACTTTAAGAGGTAAAATTGTGAATAAGATCTCTTCATCCTCAGCTAAGTACACTTTAGAAGAGATTGAGACAGGTATTAAGCTATTAAGTGCATTAGACAAGAGAGTTAAAACGAGAAATATTATAGATGAGTCAGAATTTACAAACCTTGTTAGTGGAATCTTCAGAAATGGATAATTCATTTAAATTAACTGATGAGAAACTGATTGCTAAGTTTCAGAACGGAGACGTGAATGCTTACAATGAGCTGGTTAATCGATATAAGGACAAGTTATTAAATTTTGTTTTTAGATATTTTAATAATAGAGAGCAAGCAGAGGATGTTGTTCAAGAAACTATGATTAAGCTATATACACATGCGAGCTACTATAAGAATGTTGCTAAGTTCTCAACTTGGATTTATACAATTGCTAAAAACAATGCATTAACAGAATTAAGAAAAAATAAAAGAAAACAAACAGATTCTTTATGGACAAATGAAGGAAAACCTATCGATATTGAGATGAAAGATGAATCTTTAGAAAAAACGGTTCACAATCAGATTGCCGTCGAAGAATTAAATAAATATTTAGATGAAATACCTGAAAATTTTAGAGTTGCAGTTGTATTGCGAGATTTTCAGGAACTTTCTTATGAAGAAATAAGTAAGATACTTGAAATACCAATTGGAACTATTAAATCGAGAATTAATCGAGGCAGGATTCAATTGAGTGAAAAAATGAAACATTTTAAGGAGCAGTAAATGGATTACAGTACATTTGAAGATAGAATTTCTCGCTGGATCGAGAATGATATGGATATTAAGGAAAGAAAAGAGTTTGAAAAATTTCTATCTGATCATCCAGAATATCAGTTAAAAGTAGAGGAAGTACGCAATACTATCTCATTGATGAATGAAGCTCCTTCTTTAAAAGTATCTTCTGAATTTGATTCTAATTTGAACAAAAGAATAGATACCCTTGATATCAATAAGGCTGCTAATAAAGGATTTTTTGGATTTTCTAGACAAAATTTTGCATATATGACTCTTGCATTAGCAGGAGTCTTTGTTCTTGCATCATTTTTACTTCAATCAAACTCAGCATACACATTTGCTGATCAAGATTCTGAAAATAAAGAAATATTGAGCCCATCAGACTCATTAGATATAGAAGAAGAAATGCAAGACATGAAAGAGATTGATATGCTAAATAATATCGACGGATCATTTGTCAACGATCAGCAATAGTCATATAAAAGCAGCCATTCATTATTTCTATGGATTGATTTAACAAAATTGAATATATCCATACTCCTATGTAATTTGCGTTCATATGTTAAGACAGACAAATATTCTTATATTATTTTTTCTTTTTGTATGGAGCTGTAGCGCTTCAAAGACAAGCATTGATACTGTCACAGATTCTCCTGTCGATAAATCAAAAGATTCAATTATAGAAAACCAAGCTCAAGATCTATCTGGAATCCAATTTTTTATGGATGGTATGATGTTTATGGAGCAAGGTGAATATTCACGGGCTATTATTGAATTTCAGGAAGCTATTGAAAGAGGGTCTAATTCCGCAGAAGTATATCATTCCATATCAGAGGGGTACTGGATGATACAAAAGTATAATAAAAGCATTTACTATTCATTAAAAGCAATAGAAAAGGATCCTACTAGTAGAGATTATAAGATTTCTTTAGGAAAAAAATACATTGCTTTAAATGAGCTCAATTTATCGTTAGAAATTTTTGAGGATTTAGCTAACAATGAAGATGATAATGCTGATATTTTATTTATTATAGGCGATTTAAAGTCAGAGCTAAGGGATATAGATGGTGCTTTAGTCTATTATCAAGAGGCATACGAGAAAGATAATACTCTCATCCTCGCACTTGAGGTTGCATCCAATTTAGCTATTGAGTCTAACCATAGAGACGCACCACTTATTGTTAAAAAACTCTTATTATCTAATCCGAGCAATCCAGAATATCTAAAATTATATATTGAATCAATTGAGCAAGGAAACAATCTGGATGCAATAGAATCTCTATTAGATAACGAAGATATAAAATCCAATCCGTTTATTAACAATCTATATAATCAATTAGCTTATGAGTATTTGAGAAATGGATACTATGAGAAATCTGAAGAATTTTTTGAAAAGTCATTAGAGATTAATGATAAAGATAGATTTGCATTATATTATTTATCTAGTTTATACAGAGAGTCAGGAAAGTTTGACGAATCTATCGAGCTATCTGAGAAACATATTACACTATACCCTAATGACAAAGAAGGGTATATTAATAAAAGTATATCTTTATTAAATCTTCAGAGATTTGATATTGCTAAAGAACATCTTTTAGTAGCTTTAGATTTATTTCCTGAAGATTTTCAAATCAACTATTTCTTAGGATTAGCTAATTATTCATTAAAAGAATTTAAGAGAGCAGAGGTTTTTTATAAGAAAGCACTATCAATTGATAACAGCTCTATAGCAGCTATGCATGCACTAGCTATGGCATATGACAAGAATAAGAAATGGGAAGAATCAGATCAACTTTATATTGAGTTAATTGCCCTTAATACTAATGATGCTCAAGCATATAATAATTATGCCTATAGCTTGATAGAAAGAAATGAAGATGTAGAGTATGCATTGACTTTGGCAAAGAAAGCAATTGAATTAAGCCCAAAAACATCATCGTATTTAGATACAATTGGTTGGATATATTTTAAGTTGAATGATTTAGAGAAAGCAAAAGAGTTTATTGGTGAAGCTATCGTTTATGATGAGTCTAGTTCAGTAGTATTAGAGCATTATGGAGATGTGTTAATAAAATTAAATGAAATAGATGAAGCCTTAATTTTTTACAATAAAGCTCTCGATTTAGATAAAGAAAATGAAAAATTAATACAGAAGATCTCTGATCATAATTCTAGAGTACCAAATGAATAGATGGCTAATACTATACCTATCATTCATCTTTATTGGTTGTTCATCTCAGCAGAATTTTGTTTCTATAGATAGTGGAAATCATGCAGAGATAGAAATTTTAGAAAAAGATTTTTCTAGAGTTTTTGGATCTGGAAAGCTTGTAGGAAAAGGCCAGTCAAACTTTTCATCAAATTTTGTTTTCGAATCAAAGGATGATTTCTCATATATTGTTTTCAAAGACATTATAGGAAGAAGGTTATTTCTAGTGGAAGTAGATAAGAATAACACTAGATATGTTAATATGAGAAAGAATGAAGAAATAGAAATAGAAGATTTTAATAAGTTCTTTCCTGTAGCTACAAAATTTGATGCTAGCACTTACAAAAGATTGTTGTGGGGAACACCAGATATATTTGAAGATTTGCAGGTTAAAACAAAAAATACTTTTTTGATATCAACAAAGTTAATTAGTCGTGACGGTGTTAACTTCTTAAATGAATTAACATTTTCATTAAATAATGAAAAACAAAAATACACAATACTTTTTAATAAAAGAAATTTTGAGATATAAATGAAATTATCAATTATTATTCCAATTTATAACGAGAAAGAATCTTTAGATAGACTATTCAAAGAGCTTTCAGATATTTTTGCAAATCAATCTGAAACTGAGGTTATTTTTATAAATGACGGATCTACAGATCAAACTCTATCTATATTGGAAAATAAAATAAAAGATTATTCTACATGGAAGATTATTGATCTTTATCGGAATTATGGAAAATCTGTTGCATTGCAAGCAGGGTTTGATAATGCACTGGGAGATATTATTGCTACAATGGATGCTGACTTACAAGATAATCCTAATGAAATATATAAATTAATCGATGAGCTAAATAAGGGATATGATATCGTTTCTGGATGGAAAAAGAATCGCAAAGATCCGCTTGAGAAAAAAATTGCATCAAAAGTTTTTAATTTTTTTGTTAGAATTTTTAGTGGACTTAAAATACACGATTCAAATTGTGGAATAAAAGTATTCACAAGAGAAGTGACAGATACCTTAACTCTTTATGGCGGAAGACATAGATACATACCTCTCCTTGCTCATCAGAAAAAATTTCTAATTTCAGAAATTGTTGTTGACCATAGAGAAAGAGAATTTGGTACATCTAAATATGGAGCTAAACGCTATTCAGATGGGTTTTTTGACTTTTTAACGATATTATTTTTGGGAAAGTATATGGATCGCCCGCTACATTTTTTTGGTTCGCTAGGATTTGTTTCAGTTATGCTTGGGATTATTACTGAGATTTATATTTTATATCTAAAATATGTTTTATTGCATTCTTTCCAACAGCATATAGCATTAATTATCCTTGGAGCAATTTTGATTATTGTAGGCCTTCAGCTTTTTACTTTTGGCTTAATGGGTGAATTGATAGTTAATAAAAAATATAAAGATAGAAATTATATCAAAGAAATAATTGAGTAGTCGATTAAAGATTGTTACTGTAGGTCCATTTCCTCCTCTAAGAGGAGGTATTTCTGATTTTCATGATTCTTTAGTAAAGCAGCTTAGTAAAAGTAGCGATGTTACAGTTTTAAATTTTAAATCTTTATATCCAAAGATATTTTTTCCAGGAAAATCTCAATATGGAAGCAATCAAAGTTCATTCAAAAATGTTTACACTATACTTAGCCCTTTAAATATTATTAGTTGGATTAAAGGACGATTTTTTCTTAAAAAGAATAATCCAGATAAGCTGATAGTGTCATATTGGAATTTCTTTTTTATTCCACTATATATATTCTTGCTTGGATCGGTGAGAAAGGGAAATAGATATGTTTTATTTCATAATGTTTTTTCTCATGAAAGAAAGATTTTTGAGAGTTTCTTTCTAAAATGTTTTCTGAATAAGATCGATTATTGCATTGTTATGAATAATCATAATAAAGAATTGATTCAGACAATCAATTCTAAAGTTAAAATTATTAATAATCTTCACCCTATATATGATATTCCCAAATCAAACACTCCAAACAATATTCACAAAAAAGATTTAAAAATAGAGGGAAAGAAAACTATACTATTTTTTGGACTCATTAGAGAGTATAAAGGTCTGGATTTATTAATTAAATCTATTCAATTGAGTAAAGAGAAAGTTGAAAATCTTCAAGTTCTCGTAGTTGGAGAGAGCTACCAATCTTTAAAGCCATATCATCGCATGATTAAAGAGTTTGGAATAGAAGATCATTTTATCTTTATTAATAGATTCATAGCTAAAAGTAATATTGAAAAATATTTTCTATCATCAGACTTGGTAGTTCTTCCTTATAAATCTGCATCTCAAAGCGGTATCCTCTCTCTTGCATATAATTTTAATAGACCTGTTATTGTAACAGATGTTGGAGGATTATCAGAATATGTATCAAATGAAAGATCTGGATTCATTGTTGAGCCTAATCCAAAAAATATTAGCGATAAAATTAACATATTTTTTAATAGCAACTTATTTAGTGAGATGAGCAATTTTATTAAAGATCATAAAGAGAAATTTTCATGGAAATTATTTGAAAAAAGATTGAATCTATATGAATAATGCTACCACTTCAGATCCAAAAGCCTATCTTATTGTCTTGAATTGGAATGACAAAGAAATGAGCAAGAAGTGCTTGTCTTCTATTGAAAAAGTTTCATATTCAAATTATGAAGTTTTGATTGTTGATAATAATTCTGAAGATGGATCAGTTGAATTTTTTGGAGAGCATTTTCCTCAATATGATATATTGGCTTTGGATAAGAACTTAAAATATGCTGGAGGAAATAATGCTGCAGTAGATTATTTAAAGCCAGAAAAAGAAGATTTCCTTATTTTTATCAACAATGATACCATAGTAAGCTCAGATTTTCTTGATCATTTAGTAAATCCATTCTTAAATGATGCTAATTGTATTATTACCGTACCAAAAATATTGTTTGCTATGGATATTAATAAGATATGGTATGCAGGTGGAGTAGTAAGTATGTGGAAGGGAGTAATAGATCATATTGGTATACGCGACTTTGACGGGCCAAAGTATTCATTTTTGATGGAAACTGATTATGCTACAGGTTGCTGTCTTTGTATTCAATATAACGATTTCAAAAGATTAAAATATTTTGATACTTCATTTGATATGTATTGTGAAGATGTAGATTTAAGTATAAGAGCTAAAAAAATGAATCGTAAAATTGTGTATAGCCCTAAATCAATTATATTACATAGTGTATCTCAATCATTAGGAGAGAATTCGCTTAAAAAAATAAGAAATAAGTTGTTGGGGCAAGTAAAACTATTTTGGAAACATGCATCAGGTTTACAGATAATAACATTAACTTTTCATTGGTTATTATTTTATTTGCCAATAGGATTCTTAAAGTTGATTTATTTTAAATTAAAAGAGAGATGAAAGAGAAGAGTTTAGGAAGAAAAGTTGCTAGCGAAGCTATCACATCATTTGGAGGAATGAGTGCGGGATCAGTATTTCGCTATCTATTTTCAATTTTAATGGCAAGATGGCTAGGTCCTCAAATGTTAGGCTTATACTCTCTTGGTAATGCATTGACCCGCATTGGAGAAATATTTGCTATAATGGGTTTAGATAATGGAGTTCTTAGGTTTGTCAGTCGAGAGGAAAAAAATAACATAAATGCTAAAAATAGCATCTATTCATCTCTGAAGATGGGCCTAGTATCAAGTTTCTTATTTGCTGTTATCTTGTATTTTTCTGCAGAATGGATTGTCTTAAGTTTTTTAAAAGAAGAACCATTTTTAATTAATATTATCAAGTTTTATGCTTTCACATTGCCATTTACAGTAACAACATTGATTGCATCATTTGCTACTCAAGGATTTAAGGTTTTAAAGCATAAGATCTTTGTTAATCACATTGTTAATCCTTCGGTATTGCTATTTTCGATGATTATTTTTTATCTAGTCTTTGGTGCAAAGGTCGCTATTTTGATTCCTACGCTTTTGTCTGCAATAATCGGTATGATTTCTATACTATTTTTTCTAAATAAGTTTATAAAATTAGACTTTAAAGAAATTATTTCTACTCCATTTAATTCAGAGATTTTGAAATTTTCTATTCCACTGATGTTTGTTTCAGCAATTGGAATTATTATGCATTGGATAGATGTATTAATGTTAGGAATTTTTGCTGATGCAAGTTCAGTAGGAATGTATCATCCAATTGAGAGAACTTCTGGCCTTATTAGGATGATACTATTTGCATTTGCAGGTATATTTGCACCACTTTTTTCACAATATTTTTATGAAAATAATTTAGATAAGATGAAAGAAATATATCAATTATCAACCAAATGGATACTTGCAGTAGCACTTCCTCTTTTTATTTTTTTAATACTATTCTCTAGTCAAATGTTGATGTTATTTGGTAGTGAATTTGATAATGCATTAGCATTAAAAATCTTAGCAACTGGAATAATGATTCAAGCTTTTTTTGGACTTGGATCTTCTTCGCTAACTATGAGCGGATTTTCAAACATAAACTTATTAAATGTTCTAGTAGCTCTATTTGTTAATATTGCTATGAACATTGTTTTAATTCCTAAATATGGAATTATAGGAGCTGCTTCTGCTACTACGATTGCTTTATTCTTGATTAGTTTCCTAAGGTTCTTTGAAAATTATTATATACTCCGTTTAAATGTTTTCTCATCGAGATTGTTTAAACCTTTAATTGCTGGATTTCTTACTGCAGGATCAGCTATTATTTTTCAGAGAAATATTTTAATTCTTATTGATTATTCATCATCTATTTTAAATCTTATGTTATATTTATTATCTGCTATATTCTTTGTCTTTATTGGATATTTTTCTTTCTATATGCTGTTAAGAATAGATAAAGAGGATAAGGATATGATTGACAGTTTAAAGCAAAAATTATTTCATCAATCATGAATAAATATTTACTGATTATTATTTATTCCTTGTGGATTATTTTATTTTTTTATCCAGTAATTTTCTACGATAATATATTTGGTTCAGGAGATACATTAAATCCTTATTCTGTTGATCATATTCTAGGTATTTATAAAGAAAAGATAAATAGTTGGCCTTTATGGCAACCATGGATTTTTTCTGGTATGCCAACGATGGAAGCATTTACCTATGTTAATGAATTGTACTTTCCAACGAAAATTATGATTGGATTAGGTATTTCTGATCTTCATATTCAGTTGATACATTTAGTTTTTTCTGGATTAGGAATGTATTTACTCTTAGAGCAATTTAGGCTTTCTAAATTAATTGCATTCTCTATAGGATTGCTATGGATATTAAATCCTTATCTTATCACAATGATTGTTTTTGGACATGGTAGTCAGATGATGACTGCAGCATATATTCCTTGGATATTATATGCTATTAATAGATTGAGATATTCACTTTCTATAGAATCAATGTGTATGCTTGCTTTATTAATAGGGCTTCAGTTGCAAAGAGGTCATGTGCAAATTGCTTATTACTCTTTAATGTTAGCGGGGGCATATTTCTGTTACTCTCTTATAATGGACCACAAGAATAAGCGTAAGTATATATTATACTTTATTCTTTCATGCTCTTTAGGATTTTTATTAGCCTCACATATTTATTATCCATCATTAGATTATTTAGGAAATTCAATTAGATCTGGTGGAGATAATCATTATCAATATGCAACTAACTGGTCTATGCATCCAAAGGAGATGATTACTTATATTTTTCCTCACTACTATGGTTTTGGCGGGACGTCCTATTCTGGTTATATGCCTTTTACTGATTACCCTAATTATGTAGGATTTTTTGTAATTCTTTCATCTTTCTTCTCTTTTATAAGACTTAATAAAAAGAAGATTTTCTTTATAGTAATTTTGCTTTTATCCGTCCTACTATCTTTTGGAAAATATTTCAATATACTTTATGACTTCTTTTATTCTTTCTTCCCTTATTTTAGCAATTTTCGAGTACCAAGCATGATTTTAATTCTATCAAATTTCATTTTATATATACTTGCAGCTTTTGGATTAAAAGAAATTATTGCCAATATATTAAGTACAGATAGGTTAAAGAAAATTAGACCAGAAGTAATTGTAGTTATATTTTCAATTTTATCATTAATTGATATCTACAGAATAGATCAAAATATTATTTCTCCTAAAGAGGGCAGTGCACAAAAATCACAAATAATTTCTAAAGAAAAGCTAAACTCATTTTTTGAAGAAGATCAAGCTATCAAATTTTTGAAAAGTGATTTAGATTTATACAGAGTTTATCCAGCAGGACAACTATTCCAAGACCCTAAGTTAAAATTTCATGGAATTCAATCAGTGGGTGGTTACCATCCAGCTAAATTTAGACATTATACAGATCTTTTAAGTGAAACTAATAATCTATTATCAATTCCTGTATTGAGATTTCTGAATGTAAAGTATTTATTAAGTCCAGTCGAACTAAATCATAGTGATTTTGAATTATCTTTAAATACTTTATATAATTCTTCATTCGGTGAAATAGATTTGCATATTTATAAGCTGAAGAATAACCTAGATCGAGCATGGTTTGTAAAGAATATTATTAAAGAAGATGAAAATCTATACAACTATTTAACATCTAGCGCTTTCGATTCTAAAAATGTTGCAGTTGTTAAAGATCTCCAATCTCAATCTTTATCAAAAGGTGAAATTAAACGATTAGATTGGAGTATTCATGAAATATCACTTGATGTAAATGTTTTATCAGAGAACGCTTTCCTTGTATTAAGTGAAATAAATTATCCTGAAAGATGGAAAGCAATTGTAAACAATAAAGAAGTCAAGATATACCAAACAAATGGAGTGCTCAGAGGTTTGTTATTGGATCAAGGTGAATATTCTATTGTCTTTAAGTATGATGATAGTTTATTTAATTCTCTTCTTCTGTTATCAAACATCATGCTTCTTATTATATCCCTTGTAATAATAAGGCCTTTTCTAATGGGCTTGTTAAAAGGGAATAGCTAGACTAACTTTGCTGTATGATAATAAATAAATTAAATTTCCAACAATCTGAAGTATCATTTTTTGATGCATTCCTTGCGCAATTACCAATCTTCTTGATATTCTTGGTTTTATACTATTTTATTCTAAGGCCAAATAATAAAAAGCAAGAAGATATAAAAACACTGCAGAAAAATTTGAAAAAAGGTGATAGTGTTGTGACGATTGGAGGAATACATGGGAAGATTATCCAAGTAAGAAATAACAAGGTTATTCTTCGTGTATCGAATAACAATGAGCTTACAGTAGATATTGCAGCTATAACCAGATTGAAGAATTCAGAAAAAAAAGACTAAGATGGCAGTTCAAAAAGTAGTTACTTATGGTCATAAGGCTTTACGAGAAGTATGTACAGATATAACAGACTTTTCTAATATAGAAGAACTCATTAATAATCTATTTGATACTATGTATGAGTTTGATGGTATTGGATTGGCATCTAATCAAATTGGAATTAATAAAAGAATGTTTGTAGTTGATATAACACATACCGACGAATGTGATTCACCTTTGGTTTTCATTAATGGAAAAATTGAGAAGGGAAATGGATCTTGTGTAGATTCAGAGGGCTGCCTTTCATTGCCCGAAATAAGGATTAATGTCGAAAGATTTGATACAATCACTTACAGTTATATTGATGAAAATTTAGAAAGATGTACTAAGGAATTTTCTGGATTGCTAGCAACTGTTATTCAGCATGAAAATGATCATTTAGATGGAAAATTAATTACAGACTATGCTACGCCTGCAGATCTTTTGAAGTATGATAAAGCACTGAAATTAATGAAGTCTAATAATGTCAGATAAATCTATAAAAATTATATTTTTTGGCAATACAGATTTTTCAATCCCTGTTTTGCTAAAATGTGCTGAGTCATTTGATGTTTCTTGTGTAGTAACTAATCCATCAAAAAAGATGGGTCGTGGTCAAAAACTCATTGATACGCCGGTAAAAACAGTTGCAAAAAATGCAAATCTAGATGTTATTGAATGTGATAATCTTTTAGATGATAAATTTTTAAAGAAAATTAAAGATATAAATCCTGATTTATTTGTTGTTGTTGCTTATAAAATATTACCAAGAACACTGTTAAGCATACCAGAGTATGGCGCAATCAATCTTCACTCATCCTTGCTTCCAAAATATAGAGGAGCAGCCCCTATTCAAAGAGCAATACTAAATCATGAACAAACAACTGGAGTATCCACTTTCTTAATTGAGCCGAAGGTAGACACAGGAAAAATCTTAGAACAATCTTCGTATACTATCAAGGATAGCGATAACTATGGATTGCTATCTGAGAAGTTAAGCGATATGGGTTCAAAGCTAGTTGTTAGTTCAATAAAAAAATATATGAATAAAAAAATTGAACCTTACACTCAAGATGAATCCTTAGTGACTCTAGCACCTAAAATCAAAAAAGAAGAGTTTATGATTAATTGGGATAAATCTGCATCAGATATACATGCTCAGATTAGAGCATTTAGCCCTTATCCTGGTGCATATACAACACTGAATGGAAAGAGAGTTAAATTTTTTACATCAGAATTAATAAAGAATCAATTATCTAAATCTCCTGGAGAAATTCATAATATTTCTAAGGATTTTTTTGATATTGCATGCAGCATAGAATCTCTAAGAATTCATAAATTACAGATTGAAGGAAAAAAGATAATGCCGGCAAAAGACTTTATATTAGGAATGCCTACATTAAAAGGTAGTAGATTTAACTAAATGAAACACATTAAGCATGTACTGATTTTTTTAACCACAGGAATATTTTTTATTCTTTTTATTAATTATCTATTGATGCCAACCTATATCAATCAAAAGAGCATGGTTGCTATACCAGATCTTGAAGGTTTGAGCATATTAGAAGCGGAGTCTATTACTAAATCTGAAGGCATACAAGTAGTTGTTGCAGACACAATCTTCACTAACGATCTCAATCCTGATATTATATTAGAACAATTTCCATCAGCAGGAAGAGAAGTAAAGGCTGGTAGAGCAATCAAGATTAAGATTACACAACTTAGTCAGAAAATATTGGTTCCAGATGTTCTAGGAAAAACATTAAGATCTTCAGAAATAGAATT
>MDSY01015490.1_pt1 | contig 14115 bp, 9 predicted proteins | sample 811131 | NCBI WGS metagenome assembly MDSY01 (sample SAMN05326643, study PRJNA326480) | marine metagenome | isolation source: seawater | place: Atlantic Ocean: South West | collected 2010 | reverse complement strand
TGTAGTGGTTACCCGCTAATACGCGGGTGTAGCTTAGTGGTAAAGCTCCAGCCTTCCAAGCTGGCTACGAGGGTTCGATTCCCTTCACCCGCTCCAAAAAAAAATATTGGGGTAACAAAAATGGCTAAAGCAAAATTTGAAAGAACAAAACCACATTGTAATATAGGTACAATTGGACACGTTGATCATGGTAAAACAACTTTAACAGCTGCTATTACAAAAGTATTAGCTGAATCAGGTGGTGCTGAATTTACTGCTTATGATCAAATAGATAAAGCACCTGAAGAAAAAGAAAGAGGAATAACAATAGCTACAGCTCACGTTGAGTATGAAACTGAAAAAAGACATTATGCTCACGTAGACTGTCCAGGTCACGCAGATTATGTAAAAAACATGATTACAGGTGCTGCACAAATGGATGGCGCAGTTTTGGTTGTTAATGCAGCTGATGGACCAATGCCGCAGACAAGAGAGCATATACTTTTAGCAAGGCAAGTTGGAGTTCCTGCACTAGTTGTATATATGAATAAAGTTGATCAAGTTGATGATAAGGAATTAATTGATTTGGTTGAAATGGAAATAAGAGAACTTTTAACTTCATATGAGTTTCCTGGTGATAAAACCCCGATCATTAAAGGTTCAGCTCTAGCTGCTGTTGAGGACAGAGATGATGAAATAGGTAAAAATTCAATTACAGAATTAATGAAAGCTGTTGATGAACATATACCTCAGCCAGATAGACCTAAAGACAAACCATTCTTAATGCCAGTGGAAGATGTATTTTCAATTTCAGGGCGTGGAACAGTTGTTACTGGTCGTATTGAACAAGGTATTGTAAAAGTGGGAGAAGAAATAGAAATTTTAGGTATTAGAGAAGCTCAAAAAACCACTTGTACCGGTGTTGAAATGTTTAGAAAACTTCTAGACTCTGGCGAAGCAGGAGATAATGTTGGTGTGCTTTTAAGAGGAACTAAGAGAGAAGAGGTTGAAAGAGGTCAGGTTCTTGCTGTTCCTGGTTCAATTAAACCACATACAAAATTTAAAGTTGAGGCTTATGTTCTTAAAAAAGAAGAAGGTGGAAGACACACTCCATTCTTCTCTAATTATAGACCTCAATTTTATTTTAGAACTACAGATGTTACAGGAACCATAAAATTACCAGAAGGAACTGAAATGGTTATGCCTGGTGATAATATTACAATGGAAGTATCTCTATTAGCACCTATTGCAATGGATAAAGGTTTAAAATTTGCAATTCGTGAGGGAGGAAAAACTGTTGGAGCTGGAGTAGTTGCAGAGATTATAGAATAAGTTGTAAGAGACCGCTCTGCTAGTTTCTTGCAATCTCATAAAGGAGTGTAGCTCAACTGGTAGAGCACCGGTCTCCAAAACCGGGGGCTGCGGGTTCAAGTCCTGCCACTCCTGCCATTTGAGAAAAAAAAATGAATATTGAAAAGAAAAAAACATCACCAGCTCTTTTTGTAAGACAAGTTAGACAAGAATTACAAAAAGTTACTTGGCCTCAACGAAGAGACACCTTTGTTTCATCTGGTATAGTGATTTTATTGATTATACTTTTTTCTTTGTTTTTTTTATTATCAGATCAAATTTGGTCTTTTTTAATTAAAAAAATTATTCAAATAGGTTCAGGATTTTAAATGAGTGAATGTAGATGGTATGTGTTGCATGCTTATTCTGGGTATGAACAGAAAGTAGCTGACAGCATTGTTGATCAAGCTGAAAAGCTTGGCATAGCTCAGCATATAGAAGAAGTCTCTGTTCCAACACAAAGTATTGTTGAAGTTAAGAGAGGTGTTAGAGTTAACACTGAAAGAAAAATATTTCCTGGATATATTTTAATTAAAATGCAACTTAATGATGATACATGGCATATAATTAAAAATACTCCTAAGTTAAGTGGTTTTTTAGGCACTAAAGGAAAGCCTATACCTATAAGTAATTCTGAAGCGAAAAGAATTTCTCAACAAGTAATAGATGGTGTTGAAAAATCTAGACCAGCAGTTATGTATGATGTTGGGGAACAGGTAAAAGTTATTGACGGACCTTTTGCTTCGTTTAATGGAGAAATTGAACAAATTGATGAAGAAAAAGCTAGATTAAGAGTGGCAGTATCTATATTTGGAAGATCTACCCCCGTTGATTTAGAATATTCACAAGTGGAGAAAGTTTAATATCATATGGCTAAAGAAATTTTAGGTTTAATTAAATTACAAATTCCTGCGGGTGGTGCTAATCCTTCACCCCCTGTTGGTCCTGCTTTAGGGCAACGTGGTTTAAATATTATGGATTTTTGTAAAGCTTTTAATGAAAAAACAAAAAACATAGAAAAAGGAGCTCCTGTGCCAGTAGTTATTACTGCATACAAAGATCGTTCATTTGTTTTTGTAACTAAGCTTCCACCTGTAAGTTATTATCTAAAAAAAGCAGCAAAAATTAAAAAAGGAAATTCTACTCCAGGCAGATCTTTGGAAGGTAAAGTTTCAATGGAAGATATTAAAAAAATAGCTACAGAAAAAATGGTTGATCTAAATGCCGTTGATTTAGATGGAGCAATTAATATGGTCAAGGGTTCAGCTGTTTCCATGGGAATGGAGGTAGTGAAATAATGAAAATTTCTAAAAATAGAAAAAATTTAATTAATAAATTTGAAACTGACAAAATATATGAGCCTATAGAAGCTATTAAGATTCTTAAAGAAAACTCTTATGTTAAGTTTGATGAAAGTTTAGAAGTTGCAATAAATCTTAGAATTGATTCAAATAAAACAGAACAAAATATTAAAGGTGTTATCAATCTTCCAAAAGGTACTGGTAAAAAAACTCGAATAGCAGTTATGGCAAAGGGAGAAAAAGCTAAAGTAGCTTCTGAATCTGGTGCTGATTTAGTAGGTGATGATGATTTAGCAAAAAAAGTAAGCGAAGGTAAAATTGATTTTGACTTATTAATTGCAACTCCAGATATGATGCCTACTATTGGAAAAATAGGAAAAATCTTAGGACCGAAAGGTTTAATGCCAAATCCTAAACTTGGAACAGTCACTCAGGATGTAAAATTGGCTATTGAAAATGCTAAAAAAGGACAAATACAATATAAAAATGATAAAGCCGGTATAGTTCATGCTGGTATTGGTAAATTAAATTTTACTGAAGAAGATTTATTAGAGAATTTAAAAGCTTTTTACTCATCAATTTCTAAAAGTAAGCCTGATGCAGTGAAAGGTTCATTTATTAAAAAAGTTTCCATAGCTTCAACTATGGGTTTTGGATTAGAAATTAACTCAAGTAGTTTGCGTTAATTCTTTTTCAAATGATAACATTAGAAATAATGTTATCACCTGTCAAAGACTGCAGGTGCTGAAAAGCTTAATGCCCTGCATAGACTGAAGCAAGTCATTAATAGATTAGCTTCTTGACAGGTTATTATTAGTTTGGTGGTCAAATTAATAATAGCTAACTGAGGGAAACCTCAAAATAAACCGGAGTTAAAGTGAAACGTTCTGATAAAAATAACTTTGTACAAAATTTGAAAGATGAACTTAAAAATTCTAATTCAGTTATTGTGTCTCATTATTCAGGATTATCAGTTTTAGAAACTGATAATTTAAGAAAAGAAATGAGAAGTAATGGTGCAAAGTTTAAAGTTACTAAGAACAGACTAACTAAAATTGCTTTAGAAGATACTCCTTATGCGTCAATTGCTGATCTATTTTCTGGTCCGACTGCTATTGCTTATTCTGATGATCCTGTTGCCCCTGCAAAAGTTTCAGTAGAATTTGAAAAAAAATTTGAAAACTTCAAAATTATTGGTGGCAGTTATGAAGGAGAAAAAATTGATCTAGAAAAAATTAATTTTTTAGCATCACTTCCTTCGCTTGATTCAATTAGAGGTAAATTGCTAGGATTACTAAATGCTCCTGCACAAAAAATTGCTTCTATTCTTCAAGTACCAGGAGGACAATTAGCACAGGTAATGAGTTCAAGAAGTAAAGAATTAGGAAAGTCAAACTAGGTTTAAGGGAGAAATATAATGGCTGATTTAAATAAAATTGTTGAAGATTTATCATCTTTGTCAGTTATTGAAGCTGCAGAATTAAGTAAACTACTTGAAGAAAAGTGGGGAGTCTCAGCTGCAGCACCAGTAGCTGCAGTTGCCGCTGCTCCAGCAGCAGGTGGTGATGCTGCGGCCGAAGAAAAAACTGAATTTGAGGTGGTTTTAGCTGAGGCTGGCTCTAATAAGATAGCAGTTATTAAAGAAGTTAGAACAATAACTGAGCTTGGATTAAAAGAAGCTAAAGATCTTGTTGAGGGGGCACCTAAACCTCTTAAAAAAGGTGTAGCTAAAGCTGAAGCTGAAGAGATGAAAAAATCTCTTGAGGCAGCTGGAGCTAAGGTTGAATTAAAATAATTTTTTAGAGCTCTCAAATTTATTTGAGAGCTCTTTATTATAGTTGTAAGGAATTAAAGTATGAGTCTTGATTATATAAATTCAAAAAAAATAAGAAAATCTTTTGGTAAAATTCCTTTAGTTACATCTTTACCAAATTTAATAGAAGTCCAAAAAAGATCTTTTGATAATTTCTTGCAATTAATGTCTAAACCAGAAGAAAGAAATAATAGTGGCCTACATGCTATTTTTAAATCAGTTTTTCCTATCAATGATTATACAGAGAGAGCAACTGTTGATTATGTTAGTTATGATATAGGAATTCCTAAATATGATGTAGAAGAATGTTCTCAACGTGGAATGACGTATGGTGCTCCACTAATGGTAAATTTTAGATTAGTTGTTTGGGATATAGATGAAATAGCTGGAACTAAATCTGTAAGAGATATTAAAGAACAAGAAGTATACATGGGAGACATTCCTTTGATGACAAAAAATGCAACTTTTATTGTCAATGGAACTGAACGTGTTGTTGTAAGTCAAATGCATCGTTCACCTGGTGTTTTTTTTGATCATGATTTTGGAAAAACTCATACTAGTGGTAAATTTTTATTTAGTGCTAGAATTATTCCGTACAGAGGTTCTTGGTTAGATTTTGAACATGATGCTAAAAATAACATTCATGCAAGAATAGATAGAAAAAGAAAATTTCCTGTAACAACTTTACTAAAATGCTTACTTAGTTCAATTTCTGAGGAGTATTTAAAAGAATGTGAAAATAAAAAAATTGATCCTGACACTAGAAAAATTCAAGGTATGTCAGCTGAAGAAATACTGAGTTTCTTCTACAAATCAATAGAATATAAAAAAAATAAGTTTGGCTGGCAGTTTAAAGAGGATATTAAATATTTCAAAGGTAAAATTTTAAATTTTGATTTATTAGATAGCAATAATGGTAAAATTATTTTTCAAAAAGGATCAAAACTTAATCAAAGAATAATTAATGAATTTTTGAAGAAAAAAATAAATAGTTTAACAATTGAAACAAATTCTTTGATGGGACACTATCTTGCAAGTGACATTATTGATGAAAATACAGGAAAAATTTATTATGAAGCTGGTTTTGAAATTGATGAAGATTTTATAAATTTTATTAATTTAAATAAAATAACAAAAATAGATTTACTTAAAGTAGATAATATTGAAATTGGCTCTTGTATTAGAAGCACTTTACAACTTGATAAAGCTAGATCAAGGGAAGAGGCTTTGTTTGAAATTTTTAAAATTTTAAGACCTGGTGAACCTCCTACTATTGAAACTGCTGAATTACTTTTTAATAATCTTTTTTTTAATGCAGATAGGTATGATCTATCAGCAGTTGGAAGATTAAAAATTATTTCAAAATTTAAAAAAGATATTCCAATAGAAAAAAGAATACTTGAAAAAAGCGATATATTAGACGTTGTAAATCATATGCATAACTTGATTGATGGCAAAGGCGAGGTTGATGATATTGATCACTTAGGCAACAGAAGAGTTAGATCAGTAGGTGAGCTACTCGAAAATCAATATAGAGTTGGTTTACTAAAAATGGATAGAGCAATTAAAGAAAGATTAAGTTCTTTGGAAGTTGATAACATTATGCCTCAAGACATTATAAATGCAAAGCCGGTTGCAGCATCTATTAAAGAATTTTTTGGAACTAGTCAGTTAAGTCAATTTATGGATCAAACTAATCCTTTGAGTGAGATTACTCACAAAAGAAGGGTTTCTGCACTTGGACCCGGTGGCCTTAATAGAGAAAGAGCTGGTTTTGAAGTTAGAGATGTACATCAAACTCATTATGGACGCATATGTCCAATTGAGACGCCTGAAGGTGCAAATATTGGACTTATAAACAGTCTAGCATCTTATTCACGTATAAATCAATATGGCTTTATAGAAACTCCATACAGAATTGTCACTAATGGAAAAGTTACTGATAAAGTTATTTACTTAAGTGCAATAAACGAAGAAGATTTTGTTATTGCACAAGCAAATTCAGAAGTTGATAGTAAGGGTAAATTTGTTAATACTTTAGTTAGTTGCAGAAAAAATGGTGAATTTATTAATGCTGATGTTGATGCGATTGACTTGATGGATGTTTCACCACAACAATTAGTTTCAGTAGCTGCTTCATTAATTCCTTTTCTTGAAAATGATGATGCTAATAGAGCTTTAATGGGTTCAAATATGATGAGACAAGCAGTTCCACTTATAAATCCAAAAGCTCCTCTTGTTGGCACAGGTATGGAATACACTGTTGCAAAAGATAGTGGATCTACTGTTGTTGCTAAACGAGAAGGCATAGTTGATCAACTTGATGCAAACAGAATAGTAATTAGAGTTACTGACAAAAAAGATACATCTCTAAATAAAATTGATATTTATAATTTATTAAAATTTCAGCGCTCAAATCAAAACACATGCATTAACCAAAGACCTTTAGTGAATGTAGGAGATAAAATAAAAAAGAATCAAGTTATAGCAGACGGTCCTGCTACTGATTTGGGTGAGTTAGCTTTGGGAAGAAATGTGTTAGTAGCCTTTATGCCATGGAATGGTTATAATTTTGAAGACTCTATTTTGATTTCAGAAAGAGTAGTTCAAGATGATGTTTTTACTTCTATTCATGTTGAAGAGTTTGAAATTATGGCAAGAGACACAAAACTTGGTCCAGAAGATGTCACTAGAGATATCCCTAACGCTAGTGAAGAAATGCTAAGAAATTTGGACGAAACTGGTATTGTGTATGTAGGTGCCGAAGTTGCTTCGGGTGACATCTTAGTTGGAAAAGTTACTCCTAAAGGAGAAACGCCTATGACCCCTGAAGAAAAATTATTAAGAGCTATTTTTGGTGAAAAAGCAGCAGATGTCAAAGATACGAGTTTAAGAGTCCCTCCTGGAGTTAAGGGTACGGTTGTTGAAATCAGGGTATTTTCTAGAAGAGGTATAGAAAAAGATCAAAGAGCTATTTCAATAGAAAATTCAGAAATAGAAAATGTTTCACGAGATAGGGATGATGAGTTGGATATACTTCAAAAAAGTTTTGCAAATCATTTAAAAGAATTATTGATTGGAAAAGTTTATATTTCTGGCAATGAAGCTATTGAAAAAAATAGTAAACTGACCTTTGAACAGTTAGATAGTTTGGACGTTTCAGCTTTGATGAAAATAAACATTGATGATGAAAAAATAACAACTCAAATTGAATCTTTGGTAAAAAATTATGAAAATCAGCTTGGAAATATTAATCAAAAATTTGAAAATAAAATAGACAAAATACAAAGTGGAGATGAACTTTTACCAGGTGTACTAAAATTAATTAAAGTTTTTGTTGCAGTAAAAAGAAAATTACAACCTGGTGATAAAATGGCTGGTAGACATGGAAATAAAGGAGTTATTTCAAAAATTTGTCCTGTTGAAGATATGCCTTATTTGGAAGATGGGACACCAGTTGATATATGTTTAAATCCATTAGGTGTTCCTAGCAGAATGAATATAGGTCAAATTTTAGAAACACATTTGGGTTGGGCTTCAGCATCTCTAGGAAAACAAGTTTCTGAAATGCTTAACAAATTACAAACAGAAGGTCAAACAAGAGATATAAAAAATAAATTGTTAGAAATTTATGATCAAGATTCTCATAAAAAAATAGTTGATAAATTAAATGAAGACGATGTTTTAGAATTAGCAAACAATTTAAAAGACGGTGTGCCTTTTGCAACACCTGTTTTTGATGGAGCTAAAGAGAACGATATTAGTAGTCTATTAGAAAGTGCTGGTGTATCCAAATCAGGACAAGAAATACTAATTGATGGAATTACTGGAGAAAAATTTGAAAGACCTGTTACAGTTGGGTACGTATATATGCTTAAGTTACATCATCTTGTTGATGAAAAAATTCATGCAAGATCCATAGGCCCATACAGTTTAGTTACACAACAGCCTCTTGGTGGAAAGGCTCAATTTGGAGGACAGAGATTTGGTGAAATGGAGGTATGGGCTTTAGAAGCATATGGAGCAGCATACACTCTGCAAGAGATATTAACAATTAAAGCTGATGATGTAGCTGGTAGAACCAAAGTTTATGAATCAATAGTTAAAGGTGATCAGAATTTTGAATCAGGTACTCCAGAATCATTTAATGTAATGGTCAAAGAATTAAGATCTTTAGGATTAAATTTAGAGTTCAAAGAAGATTTAAAAAAAGAAAATAATATAGATAACAATGAATTAAAAAAACTGGTGGTTAACAATGAATAAAGAACTTATAAATATATTTAATCAAAATTTAGGAGTTAAATCATTTGACAGAATTAAAATTTCTATAGCAAGTCCAGAAAATGTTAGATCCTGGTCTTTTGGAGAAATAAAAAAACCTGAGACTATTAACTATAGAACTTTTAAACCAGAAAAAGATGGTTTGTTTTGCGCTAGAATCTTTGGTCCAGTTAAGGACTATGAATGTTTGTGTGGCAAATACAAAAGAATGAAATTCCGAGGTATTATTTGTGAAAAATGTGGTGTCGAGGTAACTTTATCTAAAGTTAGAAGAGATAGAATGGGCCACATTGAATTAGCTGCACCTGTTTCTCATATTTGGTTTATGAAATCATTGCCAAGCAGAATTGCAACATTGTTAGATATGACAATCAAGAATTTGGAAAAAGTTCTTTATTTCGAACAATTTATCGTTGTTGAACCTGGCTTGACAGATTTAAAAAAAGGAGAAATTATTTCTGAGGATCAATACATTGATTATCAGGATCAATATGGTGAAGATTCCTTTAGTGCCGCAATAGGTGCCGAAGCTATTGAACAGATGTTAAAAAATATTGATCTAGAGGCTGATCATGAACAGTTAAAACAAGAATTAACGGAAACAAAATCAGAATTAAAAAAAACAAAAATAACTAAAAGACTAAAATTAATAGAAAATTTTATATCCTCAAAAAATAAACCTGAATGGATGATATTAAGAGTTCTTCCTGTAATTCCTCCTGAGTTAAGACCGTTAGTTCCTCTTGATGGTGGAAGATTTGCAACAAGTGACTTAAATGATTTATATAGGAGGGTAATAAACAGAAATAATAGACTCAAAAGATTAATTGATCTTAGAGCTCCTGATATAATTATAAGAAATGAAAAAAGAATGCTGCAGGAATCTGTTGATGCTTTATTTGATAACGGACGTAGAGGAAGAGTAATTACTTCTACAAATAAAAGACCTTTAAAATCTCTTTCAGATATGCTCAAAGGTAAACAAGGCAGATTTAGACAAAATTTACTTGGAAAAAGAGTAGATTACTCCGGAAGGTCAGTAATAGTTGTGGGTCCAAATTTAAAACTTCATCAATGTGGAATACCTAAAAAAATGGCTTTAGAGTTATTTAAACCTTTTATATTTCACAAATTAGATATTTATGGATGGGCTAATACAATTAAAGCAGCTAAAAAATTAGTAGAAAGAGAAGATCCTAGAGTATGGGATATTCTTGAAGAAGTAATAAGAGAGCATCCAGTTTTACTCAATAGGGCGCCTACTTTACACAGACTTGGTATTCAAGCATTTGAACCAATATTAATTGAAGGTAAATCAATTCAATTACATCCTCTTGTTTGTACAGCATTTAATGCAGATTTTGATGGGGATCAAATGGCAGTCCATGTTCCCCTAAGTTTAGAAGCTCAGCTTGAAGCCAGAGTTTTAATGATGAGCACAAATAACATTCTGTCACCATCAAGTGGAAAACCTATTATAGTTCCTTCACAAGATATTGTTTTAGGAATTTACTATCTTTCTATAATGAGAGAAAATCAAATTGGTGAAGGAAGAAATTTTTTAGACTTAAATGAGATTATAAAAGCTCTAGATGCTAAAGTTATATCGTTACATACTAAAATTATAGCAAGAGTAAAAGATTATGAAGGCAATTATAGTAAAGTTACAACAACTGCTGGAAGAATGATTTTAGCTGATGCCTTACCTGTAAATGAAAACATTAATTTTGATTTGTTGAATAAAGTTTTAACAAAAAAAGAGGTTAGCAATATTATTGATACAGTTTATCGCTTCTGTGGTCAAAAAGAGACTGTATTATTTGCTGATAAAATAATGGGTATAGGTTTTAAATATGCTGCTATGGCTGGAATTTCTTTTGGAAAGGATGATTTAATTATTCCTGAAGATAAAAATTCATTACTCGAAAAAACTCAGAGCAAAGTTCAAGAGTATGAAAATCAATATCAAGACGGTCTAATTACTCAAGGAGAAAAATATAATAAAGTTGTTGATGCTTGGTCTGAATGTACAAATCAAGTAGCTGATAAAATGTTAGAAACTATTTCTAAACCAGATGATGATAAACCAATAAATTCTGTTTATATGATGGCTCATTCAGGAGCTAGAGGTTCAGCTGCACAATTAAAGCAATTAGCAGGTATGCGTGGACTTATGGCAAAACCTTCTGGAGAAATTATTGAAAATCCAATTAAATCAAATTTTAAAGAGGGATTATCTGTCCTAGAGTATTTTACATCTACTCACGGAGCAAGAAAAGGATTAGCAGATACTGCTCTTAAAACTGCTAGCTCTGGATACTTGACTAGAAGATTGGTTGATGTGGCGCAAGATGCAGTTATTAGAGAAAATGATTGCAAAACATCTAATGGAGTTATTGTAGAGGAAATTATTGAATCAGGAAATATCACTGCACCTTTATCTGATAGAATACTTGGTAGATGTCCTGTTGAAGATATTATTGATGAAGAAAAAAATATTATTGTTCCTAATGGAGAAATTATTGAAGAAAAACATTTAGAACAAATTAATAAACTTTCTTTGAGGTCATTAAAAATTAGATCTGTTTTAACTTGTGAAACTAATAATGGAATTTGTGCTAAATGCTATGGAAGAGATTTAGCTAGAGGCACCAAAGTGAATATAGGTGAAGCTGTAGGTATTATTGCAGCTCAATCTATTGGAGAGCCAGGTACACAGCTAACCATGAGAACATTCCATATAGGTGGAGCTGCTAGTGCCTCTGTCGAACAGTCATCAGCGGTATCACCAATAGATGGAACTGTAGATATTGAAAATTTAAAATTTATTAAAGATCAATCTAATAATAAAATTTTATTAACAAGAAATGCAAAAATTAAAATTTTGTCAAATGATGAAGAAAAATTTTCTTTAGGTATTCCTTTTGGATCAAGAGTTTTGATTAATGATAAAGATAAAGTTAAATCTAATCAATTATTAGCCGATTGGGATCCATATACACTTCCGATTATTGCTGAAAAAGATGGATTTATAAAATATGCTGACTTAAAACAAGGTATATCATTTAGAGACTCAGTTGATGATACAACTGGAATTTCAAGTAAGATTGTTATTGATTGGAGTCAAAACCCAAAATCAAAAAATTTCAAACCAACAATTAATATACTTGAAAATGCAAATTCAGAGATTGATTTAGATGACGACAATTTACTTTCTTATCCAATGTCAATTGATACAATTTTAAGTGTTGAGGATGGGGCTGAAGTAAAGGCAGGTCAAGTTATAGCTCGCATACCTAAAGAGTCTTCAAAAACAAAAGATATTACAGGTGGCCTACCTCGTGTTGCAGAATTGTTTGAAGCAAGAAAACCCAAAGATCCAGCTATCATGAGTGAAATTGATGGCAAAATTTCATTTGGAAAGGATTTTAAAAATAAAAGAAGATTGATAATTACAAGTGTTGATGAAAAAGATACCTTTGAAATCTTAATACCAAGAGCTAAATATTTAAATGTTCAAGATGGTGATTTTGTAAAAAAAGGAGATATACTAGTTGATGGAACACCAGTTCCTCATGATATCTTAAGAATACTAGGAATTGAAGAACTTGCAAGATACTTGGTAAGAGAAGTTCAGTCTGTATATAAGTTGCAAGGTGTATTTATTAATGACAAGCATATTGAAACAATAGCTAGACAAATGTTACAAAAAGCACTTATTAAGGATCCAGGCGATAGTGGACTATTGTCAGGCGAACAAGTGCATAAAAAGGATCTTTTTGTTATAAACAATTCTCTTGAAAGTGAAGGCAAAAAACCAGCAACCTATGAAAATATCTTACTAGGAATTACTAAAGCTAGCTTGCAAACAGGATCTTTTATTTCCGCAGCTTCATTCCAAGAAACAACAAAAGTTCTAACAGATGCTGCAACTCAGGGTAAATCAGATGGTCTTTATGGCCTAAAGGAGAATGTTATTGTAGGTCGTTTAATTCCGGCAGGTACTGGAAGCATGACAACTACTTATAGTCAAATTGCAGAAAAGCGTGATAAAGAAAAGATAGAAGAAAGAAGAAAAAATCAGGAAAATATTGAAGAAATTGAGCAATAAAAGCCTTTATTCTCTTGACTTATTGCATCCTTATTAATAAGAACCCCATACTTTTTATCAATGGTGGTGGAAAATTCATTCCAGACGCTTGATAGTAGGAAAATTAAATGCCAACAATAAACCAACTTGTTCGTAAAGGCAGGGAAGTAGTTAAGAAAAGAAATAAAGTTCCTGCACTTGAAGCATGCCCACAAAAAAGAGGCGTTTGTACTAGAGTTTATACTACAACTCCTAAAAAACCAAATTCAGCTTTACGTAAAGTAGCAAGAGTAAAACTTACAAATGGACAAGAAGTTTCAGCTTATATACCTGGTGAAGGACATAATTTGCAAGAACACTCAGTTGTTTTACTTAGAGGCGGAAGAGTAAAAGATCTTCCAGGTGTTAGATATCATATTTTAAGAGGCACTCTTGATACTCAAGGGGTTAGCACAAGGAAACAAAGACGTTCTTTATACGGCGCTAAAAAACCAAAATAATCTAAAATGTCTAGAAGAAGAGCCGCAGAAAAAAGAACTATTTTACCAGATCATAAATTTAAAGATTTAGTTATAGCAAGATTTATGAATCGAATAATGCTTGATGGAAAAAAATCAATTTCAGAGAAAATTGTATATGGAGCATTTGATATTGTTTCAAAAAAAACTGACAAAGATCCATTAGCATTTTTTCATGAAGCTCTTGACAACGTTAAACCTAATCTTGAAGTTAAATCAAGAAGAGTGGGAGGAGCAACTTATCAAGTTCCAATGGAAGTTAGGCCAAGGAGAGCCCAAACTCTTGCAATGAAATGGATAGTTGATTGTGCAACAAAAAGAAATGAAAAAACTATGAAAGAAAGAGTTGCTGGAGAAATTCTTGATGCTCACAACAATAAAGGTAATGCAGTTAAAAAAAGAGAGGAGACACATAAAATGGCGGAAGCAAATAGAGCTTTCTCTCATTTTAGATGGTAGTTTTATGTCTAGAGCCCATTCATTAGAAAAATACAGAAATATAGGAATCATGGCTCATATAGATGCTGGAAAAACAACAACAACAGAAAGAATATTATACTATACTGGGAAATCTCATAAGATTGGAGAAGTTCATGATGGTGCAGCTACAATGGACTGGATGGAGCAAGAGCAGGAAAGAGGTATAACTATAACCTCAGCTGCTACTACTTGTTTTTGGAATGATCATAGAGTCAATATTATTGATACTCCAGGACACGTTGATTTTACAATTGAAGTAGAAAGATCTCTTAAAGTTTTAGATGGTGCTGTTGCTGTTTT
>MDSY01070684.1_pt1 | contig 14116 bp, 11 predicted proteins | sample 811131 | NCBI WGS metagenome assembly MDSY01 (sample SAMN05326643, study PRJNA326480) | marine metagenome | isolation source: seawater | place: Atlantic Ocean: South West | collected 2010 | reverse complement strand
TTTGTAAATCCTTATATTTGCGGGAAATTCAAAATGATGCAATTTTTGATTCTCTTTGATACTTACTTTCACTAAATGAAAAAGACTTGAAAGGAATATGTTATTTGTGGCTCTATAAATTTGCTGATGAAAATCAATTTCTGCAAGATTTCTATTTTGATGATCCTCTATCGATTTTTCAAAAATCTCTAGTTTTTTCTTTAACATAATTTTTTGCTTTTCTTCAATTCTCAATGCTGCTTGTTGGCTAACGATTGGTTCTAGCAAAATTCGAAATTCAAATAAATGATTATAAAAACTAGAATCTCTATTGACTGATTCAATTCCCCAATTGATTACTTCATGATCAAAGATAGACCAATCTGATTTCGATTTAACAATGGTGCCTTTTCTAGGTCCCGTAAACAGCAAACCTTTTGCAGATAGAAATTTTATTCCTTCACGAATGATATTTCTTCCTACTCCAAAAGATTCTGCTAATTCTATTTCTATTGGTAATTTTTGACCTTCTTCGTATTCTCCTTTAATTATTTTCTTTGCTATTTCTTCAATTACCCAATCAGTTTTTTTCTTATTCTTATTCTTATTCTTATTCTTTTCCGAAGTTTTTTGATCAAAAAATCTATATCCTTGAGATTCATAATTAGAAATACACTTAATTGAAGGATTCATAATCAATACAGAATTGAGAGAATCTAAAATTCCATAACTTTCTTCTTGGAAATCTTCAGGCCGTGCTTGAAGTTTAAAAATAATTGGAATTTTTTTTGCCTGAGCTAAAACTGCTAAATGACTAAAATCATTTTCGTAAAAAAGCGCTATACCTTTAACTTTTTCTAAATCCATTTCAAGAAACTGAGAAAGCATCAATTGTTCACCAACAAAAATAGTTTCTCCTATATAATTTCTATTAGCTTTATGTCCTATCATTATTCCTAAAACTCGATTTCTAATATCAAGAAAATCTTCATAACGTTCTCGGAAATATTGATCATCTAGATTACGGTATTGCTCAATAATTTGATTTAAATGATTTTTCCACGCTTCTTCAGCTGATTTTTTTCTTTTTAACTCCCCCTTTAAAGTGTTCAAAAAATCCTGATCACTGAGGACAGCTATTTGAAATTGAAGAAAGGCTGAGGCCTCTTTATCTACTCGAGATGATAATTTTTCTAACTGTCGTTTGGCTATTTGAATGGCTTTTATCAAATCTTCACTGTCGTAACGAATTTCACTCTTTGATGTGATAATTTCCTCAAAAGATGGATGCCAAACCAACTTCCCATATGCTATCCCATTCGAATTTGATAAGCCCTTGAAGTAATGTTCAGTCTCAGTATCTGTGTATTTGGTAATTATTTCCTTCATTTTATGACCGCAATAAAAAAGTGTTGACAAAGATTGGGTTTGTATTTTATTGTCCCACAATTCATGAGATATATAACATATTATAATTAATCATCCCATCATTAAGCATAATCATGAACGCAAAACTCTTTGAGCTTATGATTTTTGAGTGCCAGAAAATAATAAATGATAATCAACGATATTTAACTGAACTAGATTCTAAAATTGGAGATGCTGACCATGGGAACAATCTCAACCGCGGGTTCCAATCAATATATGAGCTCTCTTCTGAAATAAGTCAAATGTCTCCATCTGCAGCACTCAAGAAAACTGGAATGACACTTGTTATGAAGGTGGGGGGTGCATCCGGTCCTCTTTATGGAAGTTTTTTTATGGGCATGGCAAAGCATATAAAAAATGATTCGATCATTCTGGAACATTTGCCAGCAATGTTATGGGGGGGAATTGAAGATGTTCAGAAACGTGGCAAGTCTGAGGCGGGTCAAAAAACAATGCTTGATACACTGATTCCCGCAGCAAAACAGTTGGAAAATGAAATTGAACAAGGATCATGTAACAAAGATATCATAGAAAATGTAATTAAGGCTGCTGAAGTAGGATGTGAGTCAACAAAAACGATGAAGGCACTGAAAGGAAGAGCTTCGTATCTTGGTGAACGCAGTATTGGACATATTGATCCAGGTGCCATGTCAAGTCTTTTGCTGATTAAAGCAATCTGTAACTCGATTGATGTCAAAAACGAATGACTCATATTAAAAAAGACAAGGTTGCAATTGTTATAATTTCACATTCTCCTGACGTAGCATCAGGTGCAGCAGAAATGGTAAAACAAATGTCTGGTCAATCTGTTCCTGTAAAAGCTGTTGGAGGTGATTTCGAAGGTGGATTGGGAACTAATGTAGAAGCAATCCATCGCGCATATGAAGAAGTCTATTGTGATGAGGGAGTTCTAGTAATTTATGATTTAGGTAGTGCAGAAATGAGTGCAGAAACTGCTAGGGAATTCCTTGATCAAGAAAAACAAGAAAAAATAATAATTAGTCATGCACCACTTGTTGAAGGAGCTGTTCTTGCCGGCGCTGTTTCTGCGGGTGGGGGAACATTAGAAGAAGTTAAGTCTGCTGCAGAAAGAAAAACAGATACTGAAGAAATTTTGCATTCATCTGAAGGTAATATTCAATCCGTGAAAATTCGACATAAAATTGGGCTTCATGCTCGACCTGCTGTTCGCTTTACAGAAATGGCGAAGGGTTTTAAAGCAGAGATAGGGATCAAACTTGAAAATCAGTCTAAATGGGTTGACGCCAAAAGTATTGTCCGAGTTATGAGTCTTAAAGCCAGAAATGGACAAATATTAAATCTTAAAGCTGAAGGAAAAGATGCGAATCAAGCTTTAAATGCTCTAATTGAATTTGTGCAAAATTCTTTCGGTGAAGAACAAAGTGAGATTGAATGAATAAAATTAATTTTTCCAATCAAAGTTTTCCTGCACAAATAGTTTCGGAAGGTATCGCTATTGGAAAGATACTTATTATTGGAAATAAAACTTCACTAGAAAAAAATCATGGTACTTCAGATCCATCCATTTTTCTCGAATCTGTTCAAGAAACTAAGTCTCAATTAAAAGATTTAGCATTAAAAAAAAGTCAGATTGAAGGGGATATCCTAGAGTTTCAAATTTCACTTCTTAACGATTCGGAACTTATCGAGCCCGTTTTAAAAAGTATTAAAGCTAAAGAAAAATGTTCTGTAGCCTGGCAAAAAAAACTTGATTCCATGATTGAGGAGTTTGAAGAAGAAACTGACTCTTACTTCAAAGCAAGAGCAGAAGACCTTAAAGACTTAAAAAAAAGAGTTTTAAGGAATTTAACAAAAAATGATGAAAATTTTTCGAAGCCTTTTCAAAACTTGAATGCCAAAGAAAAAAGTATTTTTTTAGCAGATGAGATGACTCCATCAGAGTTCATTGAAACAGATTGGAATCAAATTATAGGTATCGTGCTGAAAAATTGTAGTCCAAATAGTCACGTTGCAATTCTTGCCAGATCCTATGGTATTCCAATGTTGACAGATTTTAAAATTTCTCTTAACAGAATGAAGAATGTTAAAAATGCTATTTTGGACGGGAAAAAAGGATGTTTGATTATTGAACCAAGCCCTAAATTGTTGAAAGAATATCAAAAAAATGTTCAAAATAATTTTGAAGAAATACAATTAAATTTATCTAAATTAGCAAAGCCCTCATTTAACTCAAAAGGCGACAGGATTCTGGTCAAAATAAATGCTGACTCTATGGATTTGCTAACAAAAATAGATCCAGAACATTGTGATGGCATTGGACTAACTCGAACTGAATTTTTAATCAAAGACGGTCATATTCCAAGTGAAGAAGAACAATTTCAGGTTTACTCAAATCTTGTTAAATGGTCGTGTGGCAAGCCAATAACAATTCGAACATTTGATGTAGGTGGAGACAAACCCGTTGAGGGAATTACTAATAATGAAGAAAACTCTTTTTTAGGTTTTAGAGGCATACGTGTCTCACTTAAATTTAAAGATCTATTTCGAAGTCAAATTAGGGCTCTACTTCGAGCGACAGCTCTTGGTCCGATTCAAGTCATGCTTCCAATGGTTACTATTCCGGAAGAAGTAGAAGAAACAAGGGAAATTATAACTGAAGAATACCTAAATCTTTGTGAAAAAGGTATGAAAGCTGGTATACCCAAACTAGGGATCATGGTTGAAGTTCCTTTAGCGGCCCTATCTATTGAAAAATTTGATGTCGATTTCTATTCAATAGGTAGTAACGATTTAATTCAATATTTATCTGCTACTGCAAGGGATAATCGTTCAGTATCATACCTTTATCACGCAAAATATTCTGCATTTTGGGATCTAATGAGTAAAATCAATGCATATGGTCATAGGACTGGGAGGGAGGTAAGTATATGTGGAGATATTGCTAGTGATACAAATTATCTTGAAAAACTTTTGGATAATGGATTTAGAAGTATTTCTGTAAGTCCTAATTCACTTGTTAATGTGAAAACTTACCTCGCTTCAAAAATACTTAAGGAAGAACCCAACAAAGAAGTATTTAAATTAAATTAATTAACCTCATCACGAAATAATTATATGAAAAAATTTGTTAATGAGATTGAGAATGTACTTCAAGAAAGTTTACAAGGTTTTTGCAATGCTCATTCTGAGCTTCTTGAATACCAAAATGATCCATGTTTTGTATTTAGAAAAGGTGGTGGCCTTCAAGGAAAGGTGGCTTTGATTTCTGGAGGTGGAAGTGGCCATGAACCATTGCATGCAGGTTTGGTAGGGCAAGGAATGCTTCATGCTGCATGTCCTGGTGAAATTTTTACTTCACCGACACCTGATCAAATGGAGGCTGCTGCATTAAAGGTTGATGGAGGAGAAGGCGTATTATTTATTGTTAAAAATTATTCTGGAGATGTTATGAATTTTGAAATGGCTTCAGAAATGATTAATTGCCCAAATAAAACGATAATTACTAATGATGATGTTGCGGTTGAAGACAGTTCATTTACTACAGGTAGAAGAGGAGTTGCCGGAACTCTGATTGTTGAAAAAATTGTGGGTGCTGCATCTGAAGAAGGAAGTAATTTGGAATCATGCTACAAGCTCGGAGTTGAGGTTAATTCAAGAACTCGTTCAATGGGCGTTGCCCTGACCAGTTGTACTGTGCCAGCAGTTGGTAAACCAACATTTGATATTGGAAATACTGAAATGGAAATGGGTGTTGGTATTCATGGGGAACCTGGAAGAAAACGAGTATCTATTGAAAGTGCAAATTCAATAGCCGAAGAAATGACTAATACCGTAATGGAGGATTTGAACTCGGACCCCAAAGATCCAGTTCTTCTTTTTATCAACGGATTTGGAGCTACTCCAATTATGGAGCTTTATTTAATGTATAACTGTGTTCACAAATTGCTGACTCAAAAGGGATATAGAGTATTACGATCATTAGTCGGAAATTATGTTACATCTCTTGATATGAATGGTTGTTCAATAACTGTATCAAGTTTGAATACTGAAATGATACGTTTATGGGATGCACCAGTTAACACGGCAGCTTTAAGATGGAAATGTTAGTAAAATTTTTGGGTTTGAAAATGGCGAATTCAAACCAGTTTTATTATTAGCCTATGCGGTTTGGACCTCCGTGAATGCTTTGTATGGTGCAAGGAACTTGTAGAAATACAGGATTGGTCTAATTTCAAACTCCATTCAAAAAGGAGACTCTATGTATGCGTTAAAATCTGTTTTAGCACTATTGCTATTTTCAACGGTAACACTTACCGGAATTGTGGCTCAAGATCGCTATATAACGCTGGGATGGGCGGCTTGGGATCCTGCAAATGCTCTTGTGGAGTTATCTAAAGACTTCACAAAGGAAACAGGAATAGAAATGCGTTATGAATTTGTACCATGGCCAAACTTTGCTGATAGAATGCTGAATGAATTAAATTCTGGTGGAAAAACATTTGATGTTCTCATCGGAGATAGTCAATGGATTGGTGCAGGTGCAGTTTACGGTCATTATGTAAAACTTAATGATTTCTTTGACAAAGAAGGAATTACAATGGACGACTTCTTTGATCCGACTGTTTATGCTTATTCAACATGGCCAAAAGGAAGTCCAAACTATTATGCTCTACCTGCAATGGGAGATGCTTTAGCATGGGCTTACCGCAAAGATTGGTTTGCAAAGCCAGACCTGCAAAAAGCTTTCAATGATGAATATGGATATTCACTCGGAGTTCCAACCACCTGGGATCAACTTTACAATGTTTGTAAATTTTTTCAGGGAAGAGTTGTTGATGGGAAAAAACGCTATGGCGTTGCCATTAATACCGAACGCGGTTCTGAAGGTATAACTATGGGTGTCACTGCTGCAATGTATGCTTGGGGCTTCCAGTATGAAAATCCTAATAAGCCCTACGATATGGAAGGCTTTGTGAACAGTGACCGAGCAGTTGAAGCATTGGAATTCTATAAAAAAATATACCAAGAATGTACCCCTCCAGGACATTCAGACGCATACATGGAAGCAAACCTAGATGCTTATAAATCGGGACAAGTTGCTATGCAGATGAATTGGTACGCTTTCTGGCCTGGAGTTAATAAAGACCCAGATGTCGGTGGAGGTAAATCCGGATTTTTTGCAAATCCTGACCAAAAAGCAAAAGGTGCTACTTTAGGTGGGCAAGGAATGTCAGTTGTCAAATATTCAGACAAACAAGACTTAGCCTTGCAATATATTAAATGGTTCTCAAAACCTGAAGTTCAAGCAAAATGGTGGTCACTAGGTGGATATTCATGCCACAAATCAGTTCTTAATGATCCAGGATTTGTCAATTCTCAGGTCTATGCACAAGGGTTCCTAGATTCAATGGGAAAGGTGAAAGACTTTTGGCAAGAACCCACTTTTGTAGAATTGATGCTTGCGATGCAAAAAAGAGTTCATGACTTTGTTGTTGGTGACAAAGGCACAGCTAAACAAGCTATGGACAAATTGATTGAAGATTGGACAGAAACCTTTGAAGCGGATGGTAAATTATAAATTATTTCAATAAATCTTAATCAAATTGACACATTAAAAAATTGGCTCCTCATTGATAATTTGATGGGGAGCCTTCAAAAAAATTCTATTAATGAATCTTTTTAAAGATTATTTGTGAAAAACACACTTAGTAAAAGTCAGGGGCTATCTGATCGTGCACTAACCTGGCTTTTTGTAACTCCTACTATTCTGCTTTTATTGGCGGTAAATATTTATCCGCTTATATATGCGATTAGTATGTCTTTCACTAATTTTTACGCAAACAAACCTGGTAGAGAAATTAAATTTATTGGTTTAAAAAATTATATCAGAATATTGAATAAAGAGGATATTTGGGAAACAATGCAGGCAACTGCTCATTTCATGTTCTGGACCTTACTTCTTCAAGCAATCATTGGACTTGGACTGGCATTACTTCTAAAAAGAAATTTTAAAGGAAGTGATATCCTCACCACATTAATTGTATTACCCATGATGTTATCTCCCGCTGTAGTAGCAGTGTTTTGGACATATATGTATCAACCACAATCTGGTATTTTTAATTACATAATCAATTATTTCTTTAATTTTGGAGAATTCACCATGATTGGTGATGTAAAACTTGCTCCATGGAGTATTATCATAGTGGATACCTGGATGTGGACTCCATTTACAATGCTCATCTGTCTAGCAGGATTGAAATCGATTCCAAATTATCTTTATGAGGCAGCAGAGGTCGATAGAGCTAATACTTTTCAGCAATTTCTTCATATAACTCTACCTTCTGTACTTCCTTTTTTGTTGTTAGCACTCCTTTTTCGTGGGATCGAAAATTTTAAAATGTTTGATTTGGTAGTTGAACTCACTGGAGGTGGTCCTGGTTCAACTACAGAATTAGCTTCAATTAATTTGAAAAGAGAAGCATTTGAAAAATGGAGAACTGGCTACAGTTCAGCATTTGCCGTAATCATGTTTGTCACAATTTTCGGTTTAGGCAATATCTGGGTAAAAGTGATGAATAAGGTTAAAGAAAGATGAGTGAGCAGACAATAAAACAAACCTCTCCTTTAGAGCCTTCATCATTCAGTAGGAAAAGTGCAGCAATTATAATTATTATTTATTGCATTATTTCCTTAATTCCAATTGTCTGGATGGTGATGACTTCCTTTAAAAGTGCAAATGACGCAGTAAGCTATCCACCTTTAGTTTATTTTGATCCATCCCTTGAAGGATGGGTTAATCTTTTTACACAAAGATCTAGGCAGTCACAGGAATATCTAGATTCACTTCCTCCACCAGAAACTTGGTATGAGGAACTCGTAAGAAGCAGGCAAATGGTGATTGCAGGTCCTTCAAGATTTTTAGGAAGATTTACGAATTCACTAATTATAGGATTCGGTTCCACCTTTCTTTCAGTTTTTTTGGGATCACTGGCAGCCTACGCATTTTCTAGATTCCGTATTCCTCTGAAAGATGACCTACTATTTTTTATTCTTTCAACCAGAATGTTTCCTCCAATTGCGGTAGCTGTTCCAATTTTTTTAATGTATCGCAAACTGGGACTAAGCGATACTCATCTTGGTATGATTATTCTTTACACCATGGTGAATTTGAGTTTGGCGGTTTGGTTATTAAAGGGATTTATGGATGAAATTCCCCGGGAATATGAGGAGGCAGCCATGGTAGACGGATATACAAGATTTCAAGCATTTTACAAAATTGTTCTTCCTCAGGCGATGACAGGAATTGCAGCAACAGCCATATTTTGTATGATCTTTGCCTGGAACGAATATGCTTTTGCAGTTCTTTTAACATTTTCTGAAGCCCAAACTGCACCACCATTTATCCCAACAATAATTGGAGAAGGAGGATTGGACTGGCCAGCTATCGCTTCAGGTACGGTTATGTTTTTGGTGCCTGTAATGATTTTCACTGTTGTATTGCGTAAACATCTTCTTAGAGGAATCACTTTTGGTGCTGTGAGAAAATAAACTCAAATAGAATAGAAACAATGAAGACCTGGTTCATAAGAGAAATTTGGGAAAATGTTGCATCTCTTATCATTATCCTTGGGGTATTTATGCTTTTGCAACCCTTTAGCATGTTACTTTACACCTACTCCTTCAGCCTAATCCTTGGGGGTACTTTGGGGTTTGTGGTCGTCAGTCATTTCCCAAGCAATAGGGATTAATTTGACTGATATTATTCTCAAAAACCTTCATAAATCATTTGGCAATTTTGTCGCTGTTCAGAATACTGACTTGACCATCAAGAATGGAGAATTCTTCGTACTTTTAGGGCCCTCAGGATGCGGTAAGACGACTACTCTGAGGATGATTGCAGGCCTTGAAATTCCTACTTCTGGTGAAATACTTCTGGACGAAGAAGATGTTACCTTTTTACGAGCTTCTCAAAGGGACATCGCTTTTGTATTTCAGTTGTTTGCTCTCTACCCGCACATGAACGTTTGGAAAAATCTGGCTTTTCCATTAAAGATGCAAAATATGTCTGCATCAGAAATAAAAACAAGGGTTTTAGAAGTTGCTAAACTTCTCCAAATCGAACATATCTTGAAATCAAAAATTTCAGGTCTTGCTGGAGGGGACCGTCAGCGAGTCGCCCTTGGAAGAGCAATCGTTCGACGACCAAAAGCTTTTCTGATGGATGAACCTTTGGGAACTCTTGATGCTGAATTCAGGGAACAAATGAGCCTTGAACTGAAGAAACTGCATGAAAGGATTGAAGCAACCACCATCTATGTTACTCACGACCAGATTGAAGCCATGACCATGGGAGATAAAATTGCCGTCATGGACCAAGGTAAGGTTTTACAATACGGAACTCCTGATGAAATATACTCCAGGCCCGCCACCAAGTTTGTAGGTTCTTTCATTGGTTCACCAGCAATGAATTTTATCCCCATCGAATCAATGATTCAAGCAGGGGACACAGAAGTTCAGGTTGGAGATCAAAAAATGGCAATTCCTAGACAAAAAACAAACAGTCTTTCGAACCACAATTATATTGGCGTTCGACCAGAAAAACTGGAATTTGACGACAATCAAGGTATACCGGGAAAAGTCTATGGGAATGAATATCTGGGTAACCGTAAGATATGTACAGTGGAAACTGGGTTCGGTCAATTGAAAGTCAGAGTTGCTAAAGACACTTCAATAAACATTAATGATTCTGTACGTGTTAAGTTTTCTCCAGAATCCGCCATCCTTTTCGACGGTCAAACAGAATTAGCCTTGCTGAGCGAAAACCAGTGAGATAGATATGGCGAATATACAGTTAAAGCATATCAACAAATCCTTTGGTTCCACAAAGGCTCTTAAATCTCTTGATTTAGAAATCAAGCATGGTGAATTTTTTGTCTTACTCGGACCTACAGGTGCGGGAAAAACAACTACCTTAAGGATTATAGCAGGACTCGAAAAACCTGACCAGGGAGCGGTGTTCATTGATGATGAAGACGTAACGAATCTTCAACCAGCTTATCGAGACACGGCTTTTGTTTATCAGCAATACTCCCTTTATCCAAATTATAATGTTTTTGATAATTTGGCGTTTCCTCTTCGTTCTCCAATTAGAAAAATATCTCAGAGTGAAATTCAGACAAAAGTTCAGGAAATTGCTAATTTGTTAAAGATAGATGACAAACTTAGGTCTTCAGTCACCTCACTTTCCGGTGGGGAAATGCAACGAGTTGCTATCGGAAGAGCGCTAATTAGAAAACCCAACATTTTCTTGATGGATGAACCCCTCTCTTCCTTAGATGCCAAACTTCGTGAAATTCTCAGATTAGAATTGAAGCGGATTCAAATGGAAATGGAAGCTACCATACTTTACGTAACCCACGATCAGGTTGAAGCGATGACAATGGCAGACAACATTGGGGTATTAAATCAAGGCATGCTGGAACAGGTCGGGACACCAGCAGAAATATACAATCGACCTTGCAGTACCTATGTTGCTTCCAGGCTAGGTTCCCCGCGTATTAATCTTGTTCCTACCTCTTTATTTGAATCTGAGGTACTTCCTCCAGGTACAACTACCCTAGGAATTCGCCCTGAAGATATACTTTTAAAAGATAATCATAATCATCCATCCTCAAAACAGAAATCCGCTATGACCTGGGTAGATGGAACTGTTTCCTCAGTTGAGAATCTAGGAGCAGAAATTATTCTTGAGATAAGTGTCAACGGTGAAGAGGTACAGGCCATAGCAGACCCAGAAAAAAACTATAATGCGGGAGAAAATCTTGAATTGAGTTTTTTGACTGAAAAAGCACTCCATTTTAATCAAGACGGTCAACTAATTTAAATACTGGGCTTGTACAGGATGAATCTCAAAGACTTAATCTTATGAAGCCCTTTAAGTAAAAGTTTTTTGTAGTTTCTCTCCTCTGTGTCTTATTCTTTGAGAGTTCAAAGGTTAAGATTCGTAATCGTCAAGCCTTCTTATTATGCTTTAATCAAGTATCTTCTTTGCCCAAGGTAAATTTTCATTAAAATGCATGCTTAGGTAGATCATTTGGTTAAAAAAAATTTGCATAGTAAATCAATTTTGAATTTTCATAACACACGAATCGTCTTACATTTAAAATTGTATCCAAAGATATTTAAGTAAATTGTCAAGAACAACGATCAAGGAGCCATCATGAAAACCATCAAAGGTCCTGCCATATTCCTCGCACAATTTGCAGGTGATGAACCACCTTTTAACTCCCTAGAAAACATCTGCCGTTGGGTTTCTGAACTGGGGTATAAAGGGGTTCAGATTCCCAGTTGGGACAAACGTTTATTTGATCTGGAAAAAGCTGCTGAATCACAGACCTACTGTGATGAAGTAGCAGGGGTGGTAAAATCCTATGGGATGGAAATCACAGAACTCAGCACCCACCTTCAAGGACAATTGGTTGCGGTACATCCTGCATACGATGAAGCATTTGATGGGTTTGCAGCTGAAGAGGTGAGGGGTAATCCAAAAGCCAGACAAGAATGGGCAATTCAACAGCTTTTGCTGGCAGCCAAAGCATCAAAAAATTTGAGTTTGACAGCTCACGCCACCTTTTCAGGAGCACTGGCCTGGCCGTTTCTCTATCCCTGGCCTCAACGTCCAGCAGGACTTGTGGAGACTGCGTTTGATGAGTTAGCAAATCGCTGGACACCCATCCTGAACGCCTTTGATGATGCTGGTGTGGATGTGTGTTATGAAATCCATCCCGGAGAAGATCTCCATGATGGTGCAACCTTTGAGATGTTCCTCGACCTTGTCGGAAATCATGAACGCTGTAGGATGCTATATGATCCGAGTCATTATGTGCTCCAATGTTTGGACTACCTTCATCACCTGGATCTTTACCACGATCTGATCAAGGTATTCCATGTTAAGGACGCCGAATTCAATCCTGATGGTAGAAATGGAGTTTATGGAGGATTTCAATCTTGGACTGAAAGGGCGGGAAGATTCCGGTCACTAGGAGACGGCCAGGTCGATTTTTCTGCAATTTTCTCGAAAATGGCACAATATGATTTTCCAGGCTGGGCCGTTTTGGAATGGGAATGCTGCCTCAAACATCCCGAACAGGGTGCTGCAGAAGGAGCACCTTTCATAAGGGACCATATTATTCGCGTGACTGAGAAGGCTTTTGATGATTTTGCGGATTCCGGGATCGACCAAGCAGCCAATCGTCGATTACTCGGCATGGCATAAGGAGGAACCATGACCCATCGCATTAGATATGGAATGGTTGGTGGTGGAGAAGATGCATTCATCGGTGCAGTTCATCGTATTGCCGCCCGTTTAGATGACCGTTTTGAACTGGTTTCGGGGTGTCTTTCTTCAGACCCTGAAAAAGCGATGCGTTCCGCAGAAAGCATCGGTATGGCCCCAGAAAGAAGCTACACCGATTATAAGACGATGGCATCTTCTGAGGCAAAGAGAGATGATCGAATCGAAGCGGTTGTCATTGTTACTCCAAACCATCTTCATATTCCTGTTGCACGTGCATTCATAGAAGTGGGAATCCATGTCATAAGTGACAAACCACTTGCAGCAAGATTCGAGCAAACCGAGGGACTGCAGGAACTTGTAAAACGTCAAAATTGCATCTTCGCTTTAACTCACAATTATAGCGGTTATCCTCTAATCCGCCATGCAAGGGAGTTGGTAGCCCAAGGTACTTTGGGTAAAATTCGGGTGATCCAAGTCGAGTATGCCCAGGATTGGTTAACAGAAAAACTGGAAGATACCGGACAGAAACAAGCCGAATGGCGAACAGATCCTAAACGAGCAGGAGGGGGAGGTTGTCTTGGCGATATCGGTACCCATGCTTTTCATCTGGCATACTTCGTCAGTGGCCTCAAACCCCTGGCGGTTCTTGCAGACTTAAACACGTTTGTCCATGGACGTCCTCTTGACGACAACGTCCACCTGCTTCTTCGTTTTTCTGAAGGAGCCAAAGGCATGCTTTGGGCCAGTCAGGTTGCACCGGGAAATGAGAATGCTCTACGTCTTCGGATTTTTGGAGATAGAGGAGGCATTGAATGGGAACAGGAAAATCCAAATTTCCTCAAATATTCTCTTTTTGGTGAACCACCGAGATTGCTTACGCGAGGGGGTGCCCAATTATCAGATACTGCTGAACGGATGACAAGAATTCCCCCTGGTCATCCTGAGGGCTATCTGGAAGGATTTGCAAATATTTACTCAGAAATCGCTGATGCGATAATTGCCCGAAGAGCAAGAAAAACACTTGATGATTCTGTGTTGTATCCTGATCTACAGGATGGAATCCTAGGCATGCGTTTTATTGATGCTGTTATAAGGTCGAATGAAAGAGAGTCAACTTGGGAATTAATCTGAAGATATAATTAATTTATCTTCCTTTAATTTTTATCAGTATTATCTTTAAATTAAAATATGATGGTTGGAAATCAGGTTGGAAATAAAATCAATAAATTCAGAAATATAAAAAAAGAATTTAAAATAACTAATTAAATAATTGATATTATTAGTGTATTATTGGTAGCCGGGAGAGGATTCGAACCTCTGAATTTACGATCATGAGTCAGTGCTCGTATGTTGCTCTATATTTCTAGTATTCCTTAAGTCTTCAGTTCAGTAAGAAGAAGCAAGAACCAGTATATTATTGGATAAGGTAGT
>MDSY01052664.1_pt1 | contig 14116 bp, 10 predicted proteins | sample 811131 | NCBI WGS metagenome assembly MDSY01 (sample SAMN05326643, study PRJNA326480) | marine metagenome | isolation source: seawater | place: Atlantic Ocean: South West | collected 2010 | reverse complement strand
GCCCTGACAATCTTGCCGCCATACACTTGCGCAATCGTCTGGTGGCCGAGACACACTCCGAGAATCGGCAACGCATCGCTGAAATGGCGCACGACATCGAGGCAAATTCCGGCCTCGTTCGGTGTACAGGGTCCCGGTGAGAGCACGAGCGCGTCTGGTTCCAGATCGGTTATCTCACTCAGCGTGACGCGGTCACTATCGATGACCATCACGTCTGCGCCTGCACAGGTCACATACCTTGCCAGGTTGAATACAAAACTATCGCGATTGTTGAGAACAAGGATCATGACGAGTTCTCTTGCGCAAATAGCCCAGGCGCTATCCGCTCCGCCTTCAACTCCGACTCGGCGAGTTCACCTTGCGGATCAGACATCAGCGTAATGCCTCCCCCTGCCAGCAGCACGCTCTCTTCAGGAAGATGGTCTATAGTACGTATAAGGATGTTGAAATCCATCGCACCATCGAAGCCGACATACCCAACCGCTCCGCAATACGCGCCGCGCGGTCTTTGTTCCAGTTCGTCAATAATCTCGATGGCCCTCAATTTGGGCGCCCCTGTGATAGATCCGCCAGGAAACACTGCTGAGAACAAATCAACGCCGTCCTTGTCTTCGGCCAGATCGCCTTCGATGGTCGAGACAAGATGGTGAAGATTGGAGAATGTCTCAAGCCTGCAGAGTGACGTAACCTTGACCGAATCTGGCGCACACACGATTGATAGATCGTTCCGCAGGAGGTCAGTAATCATTATATTCTCTGCACGGTCCTTCTCGGACGCCAACAACTCGGCCTGAATGTTAGCGTCGACTTTCGGGTCTGATGCCCGCCGCATCGTCCCCTTGATCGGTTCTGCGACAACACGCCTATCAGCCGACACAGAGATCAATCGCTCCGGTGACGCGCTGGCCAGTATTCGCCCACCAAAATGACCAAAAGCCGCGAACGGCGCGGGTGTTCGCTTTCGCATCTCGAGATAATTGGTAAACGCATCATCTGCGCCCAACTTCTCACTTATCCAGTTTTGGGCAATGTTTGCCTGATAGATGTCGCCATCCAATATGTATTCCTGTGTACGCTCAACCGCTTTCACGTAGTCGATAGCCCGGTCAGGACGTTCCCATTTAACCGACGCCACAGGGGTGGCTAACTCGTCTGATCCCGCAAGCGCTGCCAATACCTTCGATATTCGCTGATCTGCAAGATCTTCGTTTTGGCCTTCATCAGGAGACGTGAGACCAGCGGACATAATCCAGGTCTTTCCCTGCACATGATCAAACGCCAAGAGCGTGTCGTACAAACTGAATTCCGCCATATCGGATTGTGCAACATGGCGCGAATGGAACCGGCTATGGAAGAGTGGCGCAGCATCATAGGCCACATAGCCTGCTGCGCCGCCCTGAAACGGTGGTCCGCCAGAAATTCGGGTTCGAGGTCGTGCCGTCACCCACCGGCGCAACATATCCATGCTGGCAGCAAATTCAGTTTCGGTCGCCTGGGCGGTCAGGCGCATGGTCGAAACCGGCGCCACACAAAGATACGACCATCGCGACGATGGGTGATCCGGATCTGCACTATCCAGCCACAACATGCCCAGCTCACGATGGAAGACAGCTGCAGCATGTGCAGGATCACATTGATCTAACAAAACGTAACGCATTCGGACCCAACTCAGAGATGAGAAACCTCTACAGATCAATAGAGTGCGCGACATAAAAGGCACGTAATGATCGCAGCAAATTCATGCGAATGACTTGCAAGAGCATTTCGGGCCGTGTTACGACGCCGGGCAACAGTGGCGCGCACCTCCCCACGCGACATCAATAGCGGATTCTGTCTCCATGAACTCTTCTCCTGCCGCCGCTGCCAAGCGGGCTTCCTTCAAGATGTTTGTCAAGCGTCAGGTGCGTACAATACATTGGATGTCTGGCGCGGTCTGTCTGGTCGGCATGATCCTGTTTGCGTCCACGGGGATCACTCTCAACCATGCAGGAATTCTGTCTGCAAAACCAAAAGTGGTCGAGGGAGAAGTCGTGCTGCCAGAGGAGATGGCACGCCAGCTTCAGGAGACTCTGGAAGACGGCACACAATTGCCTTTGCCGAAAGAAGTGGCACGTTACCTGAAGTCTGAGACTGGCTTCGATTTGATCGGTCGCACCGGGGAGTGGACCGAGTACGACATCAACATCAGTATTGCCCGCCCCGGTGGCGATGCCTGGGTCAGCATCGATCGCGAAACAGGCGACGTCCTGTTCGAGAAGACCAATCGCGGCGTGGTTGCCTACCTCAACGACTTGCACAAGGGCCGCAACACGGGACTGGCCTGGACGTTATTTCTGGATCTGTTCGCGATTGGCGTGATCATTTTCAGCGCGACTGGTCTATGGCTACTGCAGATGCAGGCCGCTCGCCGTAACAGCACATGGCCACTGACAGCAGTAGGCTTCGCCCTGCCCGTTATCCTTCTCCTGATCTTCGTTCACGCCTGAGGAATTTCACCTCAGCAGCGGCGCGCAGTTGACTCTTCTGCGGCAGAACAAATAATGAACATATGGAGCATGCACCACTTCCCCTGAAGGATGTTTTTCATCTGTCACCCCCCCGGGACCGGCCCAGTCTAGCCTTCCCCCTCCGGCTGGGGGATGCAGGCCTGCATGAAATCTGCGAAGCCTCGCATGGGGATTTCGCCGCCATGACGGGCTTTGCCCTCGCGGCCAGAGCGCATCGCAAAGGCCCGATTGTCTGGATCCGCCAAGCCGGCCTGAAACAGTCTCATGGTCTCCTCCTGCAAGCTGGCTATCGGGAGATCTCAACAAATATATCCCCCTGCCTGACAATCACGCCCCGCAAACTTTCCGAAACCCTCTGGGCGACTGAAGAAGCCATTCGCTCAGGTGTCGCAGCGCTTGTTATCGCAGAACTGGAAGACACCGACTTCACAGCATCTCGTCGCTTGGCATTGGCCGCCGGTCGCCACGGCGTGCCTGTGCTTCTGCTAATGCCTTACAGCCGTGATGGTGCCACCGCCGCCAGTGCCCGTTGGCGTATATCCCCCCGCCCGTCCTCCCCGAACCGTTACGACCCGAAAGCCCCCGGAGCGCTCCGCTGGAAGGCTGTGCTCGAACGGTCCCGCCAGGCCCCGCACATGGCCGGGCAGTCCTTTGATCTGGAGCTTGATGATGAAACGCTATCTTTGCGTGTGGTGTCCGGATTGGCCGCTGACCCGGTTGCGACGCGCCCGTCGTGGGCACAGGACCGGATCGGCCCGTCCCATCTCCGACAAAGCGCCTGATCCCCACCAGCCCTTCGTGCTGCTGGAAAACGGCGCCAAGGGCCTGCGCGTAGCGGCCGCCAATGAACCTGTCCGACAATTGGGGGTTACAGAGGGACTGGCCTTTACAGACGCCCGCGCCCGCGCGCCCAATCTCGTCGCCGAGGATCTGGACCCCGTCGCCGATGCGAAGGCCCTCGCAGCCCTTGGTGACTGGATGATCCGATTGTCGCCACTTGTCGCGATTGATGGCACAGATGGACTCATCCTTGAAACAACGGGATGCGACCACCTCTATGGCGGTGAGCACGCCATGATGGAAATGCTTTCCAGCCTGTTGGAACGGAATGCCATTCCACACCAATTGGGTCTTGCCAGCACACCGGGTGCAGCCTCGGCCCTCTCCCGCGCTGCGCCGGGCACCTGCCTGAAGGAAGGCGAAGAACAGGCTGGCCTTGCCGATCTGCCCGTCGCCGCCTTGCGCCTGTCTGCTGATGCCGAAACCCTGCTAAGACGGTTCGGGCTGACACGGATTGGCCAGCTCTACGGTATTGACCGCAAGGCGTTGGGACGGCGTTTTCAATCGCGATCCGCCGCCGATGCTGTGCTTCTCCGGCTCGATCAGGCCCTTGGCCTGCGCCATGAACCCCTTGCGCCTCTGCGTCCGATGCCACTCCGGTCAGCCCGGCTGAACTGTCCGGAGCCCATTGCCACCAGCGAAGCTATCAAAATCGGCCTTGAACAGCTAACACGGGAAGTGTGCGAAGCGCTCAGCGCCACAGGGATCGGCGCACGATGCTTCCTACTTACGGCTTTCAGATCAGATGGCTCCCGGTCGGACATCGCTGTGAAAGCCGCCCGCCCTGTACGTGAGCCGAAGCATATTCTCCGCTTGTTCCGGGAACGGATTGACACGATTGATCCAGGGTTTGGCATAGACCTCCTCCTGCTCGAAGCCCATCGCACCGACGCCATGGAAACCAGCCCCATGGCGCTGTCAGGCGATCTCGCCTCAACCGACATGGACGCCATCGCCTTGTCCGCCTTGGCCGACCGGATCGCAGCCCGGCTTGGAGAGGGGGCGGTCAGCCGGGTCCAGCCCCGCGAAAGCCACATGCCAGAGCGCGCCGAACCTCAGGCGCGATTTGACGGGAGCGCCCCGATTCCGGCCATACCCAGCCCGACTGCCGGGCCACGACCCATCCGCCTGCTACCCTCACCGGAACGGGTCACAGTTATGGCCGAAGTGCCTGACGGCCCGCCCTTGCGCTTCATCTGGCGACGCGTGCCGCTTACAGTAACCCGCGCCGACGGGCCAGAACGCATAGCACCAGAATGGTGGACTCATATCGCCGCCCCCCAAACTCCCCCCTTATTGGATGGGCAAGCCCGCCCCTGGCTAACCCCCAAAATGGATCCCCGCGCGGATGCCGCACAGATTGCCCATGTCCGCGCTGACCTCGAAGCCATGCTGGACGCCCCCTCCGAACCGGTAAAACTCCTGCCCCGCGCACGGGACTATTACCGTGTCGAGGACGCATCCGGACGACGATACTGGCTGTTCCGCGAAGGACTTTACGGAGATGGTCGCGGCGGACCACCGGAATGGTATGTCCACGGTCTTTTTGCATGACTGAGTACGCAGAACTCTCCGTCACAACGAACTTCTCATTTCTGCGTGGAGCTTCACACGCAGAGGAACTCGTCCTGACCGCCAAACAGCTCGGGCTCACAGCTGTCGGCGTTGCAGATCGCAATACGCTCGCGGGCGTCGTGCGGGCGCACATCGCAGCGAAAGAGGCTGGCCTACGCCTTCTCATCGGCGCGCGCCTTGTCCCAACCGATGGCCCGGAACTGATTTGTTACCCAACTGACCGGGCCGCTTATGGCCGGCTGTCACGTCTCCTTTCAGACGGAAAGCTGCGCGCGGAAAAGGGCGACTGCCTGATCACGCTGGACGATATTCTCGCACATGCAGACGGACAAGTATTCATCTTCCAGCCACCAGAACGGTTGGACACGACCTTTGCAGAGACACTGGAACGCTTCGCAGCGCATACGCCGGGCAATGTCTACGCTGCTGCAACCTATGCCTATCATGGCCGCAACCGTGAACGGATCGCTCGCATTGCCGATTTCTGCGCGCGCCACGGCGTACCAATCATTGCGACAAATGATGTCCTCTACCACACTCCGGAGCGACGCCCCCTGCAGGATGTTCTCACCTGCATCCGCACGCATTGCACCATCGAACAGGCTGGCTATCAGCTGGAGGCCCATGCGGAACGCCATCTGAAAAGTCCGGAAGAAATGGCGCGCCTGTTCAGAGGCTTTGAGCCTGCTTTGCGCCGCACCGTCGAGATTGTGGATCGCTGTCAGTTCAGCCTCGATGAATTGGCCTATGAATATCCTGATGAGCCCGTGCCTGCCGGAAAGACCCCACAGGAACACCTGACTGACCTTACTTGGAGCGGCGCACATTGGCGCTACCCAGAGGGCGTTCCCGGCAAGGTCAGCGCCGCCCTCAACAAGGAACTCGCCCTGATCGAGGAGCTGGACTATGCACGCTATTTCCTGACCGTACACGACATAGTTGCCTGGGCACGCGAGCAAGGCATTCTCTGTCAGGGGCGTGGCTCGGCCGCGAACTCGGCAGTCTGCTATTGTATCGGGATCACGAATGTCGATCCGGCCCTGACCAGCCTTCTGTTTGAACGTTTTCTCTCCAGAGAGCGCAAGGAGCCGCCAGACATCGATGTCGACTTCGAGCATGAGCGCCGCGAGGAAGTCATCCAGCATGTCTACAAGCGCTATGGCCGTCACAAGGCTGCGCTGACAGCAACAGTGATTTCCTATCGCCCCCGTTCTGCTGTTCGCGAGGTCTGCAAAGCACTTGGCCTGACCGAAGATGTTTCTTCTGCACTTGCCGGAACGGTCTGGGGCAGTTGGGGCAGCGCCATCAATCCGAACCAGATCCGGCAGGCCGGACTGGACCCGGCCAATCCCATGATCCGCCGCGCCATCCTGCTGACCCAGCAATTGATTGGCTTCCCTCGCCATTTGTCTCAACATGTTGGCGGCTTTGTCCTGACACGCGGGCCGCTGGTCGAGACAGTCCCTATAGGGAATGCCGCGATGGATGAGCGCACATTCATTGAATGGGACAAGGACGACATCAATGCACTCGGCATCATGAAGGTGGACGTGCTCGCGCTCGGCATGCTCACCTGTATCCGCAAGGCATTTGACCTGCTTCAATTGCACAAGGGGCTGGAGTTCTCGCTCGCCACCATTCCGCAAGATGATGTGGCGACCTATGACATGCTTTGCGAAGGCGACAGTCTGGGTGTCTTCCAGGTCGAAAGCCGGGCACAGATGAACATGTTGCCGCGCCTTCGCCCGCGCACCTTCTATGATCTCGTCATCGAAGTGGCCATCGTGCGGCCTGGCCCCATTCAGGGGGATATGGTCCCCCCTTATCTGCGCCGCCGCAAAGGGCTGGAAACTGTAACCTACCCGTCTCCAGCGCCAGAGCATGGCCCCCCAGATGAACTGGAACGCATCCTCAGCCGAACATTGGGCGTGCCCTTGTTTCAGGAACAAGCCATGCAGATCGCCATGGATGCCGCGAAATTTTCAGCCGACGAAGCCAATGGCCTGCGCCGCGCAATGGCCACTTTCCGAAAAGTCGGCACGATTGGAAACTATCAGGACATGATGGTCGGTCGCATGATTGAGCGGGGATATGATTCCGCCTTTGCCGCACGTTGTTTTGATCAGGTCAAAGGGTTTGGTGAATATGGCTTCCCGGAAAGCCATGCAGCCTCCTTCGCACACCTCGTCTATGTGTCCAGCTGGTTGAAATGTCACCACCCGGATGTTTTCTGCGTTGCGCTGCTGAATAGCCAACCCATGGGGTTCTATGCTCCGGCCCAGATCGTTCGGGATGCGCGGGAGCATGGCGTGGAGATTCGTCCCGTTGATGTGAATTTGTCAGATTGGGATAATACGCTGGAGCCTACCGATGGCAGGTATTGCGCAGTACGGCTCGGCTTTCGGCAAGTTGACGGCTTGCGCGAAGACGAGATGGAAGCGCTGATGGTGGCGCGGGGACATGGCTATGACCGGCCGGACGACATACGCCGCCGCGCACGCGTCAGCCGTCGATCATTGGAGTTGTTGGCAGCGGCGGACGCCTTCGGCTCCATGCAGCTCAGTCGGCGCGAAGCCCTGTGGAGTGTACGCGGCGAGGCCAGCGGCAACACACTGCCCCTGTTTGCAGCTGCGGACGCTGCTGAGCAGGGCCTGGAACAAGCCCCTCAATTGCCCATCATGCCTGCGTCAGAACAGGTTTTGCAGGACTATCAAACCACGCGTCTCTCTCTCAAGGATCACCCGATGTCTTTCCTTCGCGAAGCCTATGAGCGGATGGGCGCTGTTTCGACACGCGAGGCCTGTAGCCTGGCAAATGGCGCGCGCGTCCAGACAGCCGGCGTCGTACTGGTTCGCCAGCGCCCCGGCTCAGCCAGCGATGTCTGCTTCATTACAATTGAAGACGAAACAGGCATCGCCAACCTCGTCGTATGGCCAAACGTATTCGAGCGATTCCGTTCTGTGGTGATGGGCGCGCGCATCCTGCTGGTGAAGGGGCGGGTCCAGACCGCAGACAATGTTACCCATATAGTCGCAAATCAGTTGATCGACCGAACCGGAGACTTGGCCTGCTTGTCCGAAGACGCGCATCAAGACCCGCTGAAGCAGGCCCTTGATCGCGCCGATGAGGTCACCCGCCCCATTCCGGAGCGCAAGGGTCCGCCCCCCCAGCGCTCAGGCGGACGCCACCCGCGCAACGTCCGGGTCATTCCTCGAAGCAGGGATTTCCACTGACAGGGCCTGAAAGAAGCCCCCATCAATTGACATATCATTATACCCTTTTACCGTGGTGGAAAATCTACGGAGCCTCCCGCCATGAATCAAACCGCCCAGCACTTTCCCTTACTCGCGCGCGGCTGTGGCAGCTGGACAGGAACCTACACCCACATAACTCCGGAAGGTGACGTGCTAGACCGGCACCAGGTCGACACGCATTCGTCTTTTCCGCTCGAAGCAGATGCAGACTTCGTTCTCGATATCCGCAACACCTGGAGCGATGGACGGGAGACACGCATAACACTGAAGGCAGATCACAGGAACAATCGCCTGGAATGGCAAGATCGCCTCGACGGCTGGATGGAAGAGGTCGACGATCGGACAGTGTATCTCAACTTCACCTATGCAGATGACCCCTCCATTCGAGTTTGTGAGATGATCCAGATCAGTGAAGACGGCCAAAGCCGCGCTCGCACATGGCACTGGTTCAAAGATGACAAGCTCTTCAAGATCACGCTGACAAACGAAACGCGCTCCACATTATAGTCCGATCAAGGATCTGGTTTCATGACCTCCCCAAGTCAAACCCCGAAAACTCTCCGCATTCACGGGCCCATCATCTCGTCGAGCGACGTAGAACGACACATTGCACTCTTCGCCGCATTCGGCCTTGAGGAAATTGGTCGTCTGGAACGGACCGCACCGGAAACCTCCGAAATCTGGGGAACACAGGATCAGGAAAGTCTGGAAGTCACGCTTCAAACGCCCGGAACGCAATTTGGCGTCAGGCTCATCCAATTTTCCCCCGGTACGGATTTCCAGATCCGGAACCCGGCGCGTGGTTCCGATAGCAATGCCCTAAAAGTGATCGACTTTTACGCACCTGATCTTGATGCGGCCATGGCTGAAATCGAAAAATCCGGATTCCGCTTCAAAGCAGAAGTCGCAGACTATGACACACCAGAAGGACGCTTCCGTGAAGCGCACCTGTGGGGACCAGACGGAGTTGTTTGCGCGCTTATCAGCGGTGATCCTGACAGGTTTGAATCTCTTGCGACGGTTCGTGACAGACTTGTCAGCGAGCCCCAAAGCATTTCCGGCCCCGTACAGGACCAGGAGCCCACATTATCCTTTCTGGAAGACGTGTTCGGCCTGACAGTGATTCATCGATATGGACTTGACGATGAGAGCTTTGACGCACTTGTTGGCAGTGCGGATTCCATGAAGCTAAGAGCCTGGAATGTTGGTACAAAGACCAGTGAGCCCTACTTTGGGATCATAAACTACGGCTTGCCCGCGGGCTCTCAGACGTCCGTGTTCGAAACGGCCCGGCCTCCCGCTCGTGGACTATTGGGCGCCACGCTATTGGTGGAGGATATTGCTCCTGTTTCGAACCATGCAAAGGTTGAAGCTGTTGAACAGAACCTTCCCGGAATCGGACGCTGCAAGTCAGTAACCCTACAGGGGCCAAACGGCGCATGGTTCCAGGCTCTTGAGACGAAAGAATAGCGCCCTCAAGCCGCCTCAGTCTCAGAGGCGCGCACGCTGCGGGGTAGCTCCACGAACGAGCCGACTGCCCTGAACACGAACAATGCGCCAATGACAACAAGGCCAACAGACACGCCAACCGCGTATGGATTTGACCACACCAGTTCGCCGCGAATGAGATGGATCGCCGGCGCGGCCAGCATGGCAAGACCAGCGCCCCCTCTGTAAAGTCGCCCTGCTTTCGCTGCCGTCAGCCATACGCAGGCGGCTGCGGCCAACAGGATCGACCCAAGCCAGTAGACCGCGATCAGCATGGCAACACCTATACCCATCAAGCTGGCTGTGAGCGTCACAGGCAGCATTGCGGTGCTCCCCCATATCCAGCCGCTCCACATCGCCTCAAGCCGAGGGGCCGAGCGTCCCTTTTCCCGACGTTTGAGGAAATAGATATTCAAGCCCGTCGCAACGATGATGCACAGCATGATCCCCAGACCAAAGTAAGCCGCCTTGATCCAGAGGCCACCATAGTCGCCAAAGTGCAATTTATACATCGACAGCGCGATCTGCTGCCCTGCCGGACCATCAGAATTGTGACCGGTTGCGAGCAATTCGCCATCTGTTGAGTAAGTGTATGTCTCTCCATAAATCAGGCGGTCGGTTTCGTCGCTATAGAACTGGATGTGCTGGCTCTTCTGTCCAGGTTCATGCACCACGATCAGAAACGGATTGGCATCGACGACATCGCGCGACAGATTGATCATCGCCGTGTCCACGCCCGTCAGCGGCACGGGTGTTTCATCCGGCTCAAGCACCTCGCCGCCAAAGATGGCTTCGCTCAACTTGCTGGTATCACCGCCATAATTTGTCTGCGCGAACACGAGCGCCGCCACTCCGAACAAACCGATCATCGCTCCAGTTCCGGCCACGGCCACCAGGAAAGGTGTCGTCCAGACGCTCAACCGATTGTGCAAATCCACTTGCGCCAGCCGCGCCTGACCTGAACGCTTGAACCGGAACGCATCCCTGAAAATGCGTGGATGCGCCAACAGGCCAGAAATGGCCATAGAGACGAGCATCACGCCAAATATCGCTACGATTATGATGCCAAAACTGTGCGGCATGGTGAGATAGTAATGAAGCTCGATCAGGAATTCGTTCCACGGCGCTTCCAGCTTTGCAACAAACGTCCCGGTCTCACTCACGGCGTAAGACCCGTTGTCGCCGCCCACGACATAGCGCGGCCAATCCTCACGAGGGAGATATACGTACAAATGGGTCGTATCCGGATCGCGCTTCAGCAATTCATCGGCGGAAGACTGCACGATTGCAGGATCAACCGAATGTACGACCGGCGTGTTCGCTTGCTCCCACCACTCGATTTCGTCTTCAAAGACCGCGACCGTTCCGCTGAGGCACAGAACGAACAGCAATGCGCTAATTACCAACCCCATCACAGAGTGCGCAGACAAGGCAGAGTCCACACGTGCGCTGGAAGATTTTGGCCAGATCGTTTTTGCCATGAGCTTGTCCCGACGAATTAAATGAAAGCTGCAGCCAATGCGACTGCACACGCGCCAAGCGCATAGAGGGTCCGATGCAGTTTACGCTGTTCCATCAACAACAATGTACTCAGCAAGGCCCATGCAACCAGGCTGAATAGAAACGCTCCGACCGCTGCGTTTGCAGGATTGCCCGTTTCCGGAACCGTGACGCGCAACAGCGCGCCTCCTGCATAAAATGAGATCACGCCCGCGACAGGTCCTGCAAGCAGGAACGTCCAGATACCCGAACCGACGGCTGTTGCTTTTTGGACAATTGATGCGGCCTTTGGGGGCGTGTTTTCAATCGTTCTGATGCGTATTGGCGCATGCATTCCATTAGTGCCCAACAAGCCCGGCCAGGTAATCAGTCCCGCGACGACCAGCATCAAAATGGATGCGATCTGCGCAACACCTCGATCCATGTTCACCATGAACCAGACAAGGAGGCTCGAAAGCACGAGAGCCCAACCGACCACAAGCATCACCGGACGCCCCGGCTTGCGCCACACTGAGTAGAGAAGCGCCAGGCCAAGCAGACCGCCCAAGGCAGCGAGCGTTGCGAAAATGTAGTCGGTTGGGCTCATATGAGTCTCGGCTTAGAATTTGTAGCGAAGGCTTGCAACAACTGTCCGGCGTTGTCCGGGGAAACAATCGCCACGCGTCAGACATCCGGTCAGATAATCTTCATCGGTGATGTTGCGGGCATTGATTGCAAAGTCCCACTGGTCCCACTCATAGCCAACCATCAGGTCGCCCAGCGTGTAGTCCGGTGTCACGTAACGCAATGTACCATTCTCGGAGACAGTTTCGCCGACATAGCGGACGCCGGCACCTGACTTGAAGCCGGTCCACTGGCCATCCGGCCGCCACGTCGCCCAGACCGAGCCTTGAGTTTCAGGCGCAGCAGCGAGTTGGAAGCCATTCGGATCTTCCGCGTCCAGTGTCGAAAACGCTGCCTGGACATACACAGTGTCAAACTGGACATGGCTTTCGAACTCGAAGCCTTTCAGCGTGCCGACGCCTTCCTGTTGGGAGGCAGCCCCTGGCAGGGAGTTCGGATTTCCGAGATTGGAAATCTCAATATCGAAATAGTTCAAGGTGATCAGTCCGGGGAACGCAGACGGCTCATACTTGACGCCGACTTCGTATTGACGCGCTTCTTGCGGCTTCAGCGGGTTGCCCGTCGTCGTGTCTGTACCAACGACAGTCTCGAAGGATTCCGAATAGCTCGCATAAGGCGCAAAGCCATTGTCGAACCGGTAGAGCACACCGACGCTGGTTGAAATGGCATCATCATCCTGAACGACTGTGCCGCTGTCATTTTCGACATTGTCGCTACGAAGGCCAAGCGTGAAGCGCCAGTTTTCGTAGGAAATCTGGTCGGAAACATAGATGCCGAGATCCTGAACTGTAGAAGCCGGATTGTCGTTGTAGATGGCGTCAAACACGGCCTGGTCTGGGTAGTTTCCGTACACCGGATTTGCCAGGTCGAAGACATAGCTGAAATCGCCCTGCAACACGCCACCGGCAAAATAGTACGAAGAATCGCTGTCCGTTTCGACGTCCTGATATTGTACGCCTGCAAGCAATTGATGCTCAAACGCGCCCGTCGTGAAGTCCGCACGCACGCGGACATCGCTCGCCAGCTGATCAAACGTGTTGTCGCCCTGATAGAAGGTTCGAGCTACGGTTGTCTCGGTAAAGAGAGGCGCGCCCAGATATTGATTCAGATAGCGGCTGGCACCTGTGAATGTTGGCCATGCTTGATGGTAGTCGGCCTCACCAGAGCGCCACAGGGCGGTTGCTTCGAGTTTGAACACATCATTGATGCGATGCTCAGCCAGCAAGGTGACCTGCTGGGAATCTGTGTCGTACCGATTGAAACCAGGCTCGCCGACATAGACGTCCGTGTCGATGAACTCGCCCGTCACATTGTGAGGCTCCAGCGTCCCTTCAATCGGAATGAACTGGGCGGCCGCGTCGCTGTCAGTCTCCTGCAGCAAGCCGATGATTGTGAACTTCGTATCAGGTGTCGGTAGCCAGGAAAGGGATGGCATGAAAACCGTGGTGGTCTCGTCGACTTCGTCAATCTGTGTACCCGTATCGCGATAGACGCCAACGACACGATAAAGCAGCTTTCCGTCCGATCCAGCTACTGGCCCGGTCACGTCACCTGCGATCTGGTAGCGATCAAAGTTGCCGAGCTCCGCAGCGATTTCACCACCGAAATCTTCCTGAGGAGTCTTGGAAACATAGTTTGCGATCCCGCCAGGGGATCCTTGACCGTAAAGGACAGAGGCGGGCCCTTTCAGAACCTCGACCTGCTCAATCGTGTAAACGTCGGCGCGGGTCGAATTATAGCTGCCAAACAATTCCTGAACGGAGTCGCGATAGCGAGGGATGCTGAGGCCACGGGAGAACGGGAAGTCACCCCGTGTGGAAAAGCCATAAGGCTCGGCGGTCACACCCGCGACATAGGTCAGCGTGTCAGCGAGACGCAGCGCCCCCTTGTCGATGAACATGTCAGACGTTTCGACCGACAGCGATCGTGCGGTCTCAACGATGGGCGTTTCGTTCTTAGTCGCGCCGAACGAACCTGTCGTGCCCGTGACGATCACGGTCTCCTGACGGCTCTCATCGTCGCTGCTTTGTGCCAATGCCGGCGACGCGGCAGCCATGCCGATAACAAGCGCGACGGTGCTGACTGCGCCAACCTTCGAAATACTCATGATGTAACCTCTAGAAAACAGATGTGAGAATGCATCTCAATACTAGAGGGCACCTACGAGCCATGCTATTGCAAGTCAATCGCACAGCACACGCATTCCTGAGAATGCGGCTCATTTTCTTTGGAATATCAATCGTCGTGACGAAGAAGCCACACTTCGCTCACAGCATTGGTGCGTGCCCCTGGGCATCGCGCGGCCAAGCCAATCATGTTTTGTAGCTG
>MDSY01038902.1_pt1 | contig 14117 bp, 13 predicted proteins | sample 811131 | NCBI WGS metagenome assembly MDSY01 (sample SAMN05326643, study PRJNA326480) | marine metagenome | isolation source: seawater | place: Atlantic Ocean: South West | collected 2010 | reverse complement strand
TTTGCGAATGGGTTAATGCAGATGGGTGGTTTTGTTGCTGAAGCTACACCAACAATGGCTGTATTAATACCATCTGCTGCCGTAACAACAACTCTTACTGGGGGTACAGCTGCCCCTTGGTGGGTAACCACAGGTCTAATAGGTTTAGAAGGTGCAACATTAAGCACAAGTGTAGAAGCTGCAAGGACTCGTAACCACCCAATGTTTAAGACATATACTAAAGATGATGTAACCATAGGGTATTATGAAATGATGGAAGCTACTGGCGGTGATCCAGAGCTTATGGCTCAATATGAAGAAGGTTTTGATGATTCAGCAAGATTTGGTCATTTAAGCACTGTATTTGGTACTGACTTTGTAGCTACAGGCGCTACCTCATTGTTCTTCCTAAAGGCCTTAAAAGGAGCTGGTAGTGCTGGGAACATAGGCCCTAACATGAATGGCTGGTGGAATGCACACCTTACAAACATGGGGTATTCTGTTCCAGTAAATAGTGTGGTATCGTCGTCAGCAGCCATGGTGCAATACATGAGTTTAAATCCAGACGCTAGCGCTGATGAGATATTTGAGGTAGGATATGATGTGGCTTTAGGGACTGTCCCTATAACAATCGGTACAGTGGGGACTGGTTCATTAATAAACTTTCACCAAACAAAAGCTCAGGTAGCAAATGCTTTGGCTAGAGATCAGGTTGGGAGAAATGGAGGTAATGTAAGAATACATCAACAGAGGTCTAAGTTTTTAGAAATCTTGCGTGATCCAGAAGGTAGATATAGCAGAAACGATAAGATTTATGCTGAACAACAATTAGTTTATCTAGAGGAGCAAAGACTTAGCACAGTTGCTGCGGATGAAAACTTTTATTTACGTATGAATCCAGAAGACTATGACAACGTAGTAGATCTTCATAGAGAATACAATTCTATACAGAGGCAGCTTATGAAGATGGAAGATCCTAATTCAGAGCTAGCCAAAGGTTTAAGAGATCAACTGGAAACAATAAAACAAAAGAGGTTAAACATAGAAAAACTATATGAGGTAGATCCAACTTTAGATGCTGATGTTACAGCTCCACCTGCTGATATATTTGAGCCAGGACCAGATGCTGGACCTTTACAACTTTCATTTACTCCAGGTTTAGCTAAGTGGTGGCAGTATGAATTTTTTGATAAGTATTCAGATGTAAATATGCTACAAAGAAGTATTATGGAGGCCTTGGATACAGATGAAACTGGGGCAAGAGTACCTATAAATCAAGATTTTGAAGTGCTGCAAAAGTTGGCTACATCAAGAGCAGCATACGAAGTTGAACAAATGATCAATCTGCGTACACAAAAAGGAGGATTGACAGATCAGCTAAGACAGCTTCAGAAAACCACAGATGCTTCTCTGTATGAAGCGTTACCAGAGGTGTATGATAAAAGTATCATAGGCCTGTATGATAGATGGACGGTTGCTAAGTTTGCTCCAGAAAGGAATCAAAAAGTTTTAGCTGATAACCAGGCAGAGCTGAACAAATTAAAAGCTAAAGAAAATAGAACAGCTCAGGACGATAAGCGAATTACTTTTTTAGAGGAAAAGATCGCTGAGAGAAGGGGTAGCGGTATGGCTGACGAAGAAGCTGCTAACTTCTTAAACTCTTTACCTGAAGATTTAAAGTTGGCTTTTGAGAAAGTTAGAGAAGAGCATAGAGCGATTCAGCAAAACACTAGGGATGCTGCTTTAAGATATGGCTTTATAGATCAAGCTATGTACGACAAGCTGCAGACTAGTGCTGAAAACTATGTCACCTTAACTGGCGATGGAATGAAGTCTATGGATGGTAGCATTCAACTTATTGACAACAATATTGTAGAGGCAATCTTCCCATCTAGATCTGGTCAAAGCGGTGTACCAGACAATCTAAGAAAAGCCTCTGGCCGTAGTGATGAAACAGGTAGTATTTTAGCTAAAACAGTAGATCAAAACACACAAATACATATAGCTGGACAAAAGAATGTGGCTTTGACAGGTTTGTATGAATTACTACTAAACAACCCCAACCCAAAGCATTACACTATCTCTGATGAGGGTAACTCTGCAGCAAAGAATACCGTAATGGTTTATATAAACGGTGAGAAAAAATATATGACCTTTGCTAATGAAGTATACGCTAGGGCTTTTAAACTTCAAGGACCTCAAGGTAGTGAACAGATGGTAAGGTTTATGAATGAAGGTAAAAGACTTTTAAGCAACATACCTAAAATGTATACGCAGTATTCTACAACTTTCTTCTTAGGTAATACTGTAAGAGACTATCAAACATCAGTAGTCAATGCATTAGCTGCAGCAGAGAAAAAGTTTGGATTTGCTTTATACAATGCTGAAGGTAAACCTATAAACACGAGACAATTAGTGCGTGATTCTCATTTGGTAGGTAGAGGCGAGTTTATGAGAGCTTTTAAAGCTATTGCAGCAGATGAGTTTAGTCCAGGTAGTAATTACAGAGGTAAAGACAGTGTGTTATATCAAGAGTTTAAATCTTACGGAGGTCAAACTGGATGGGCCTACCAAACTCCGCTAGAAAATTTAAGTAAAACTTTAGCAGCTGAAACTGACGCTACAGTAAGAGGAAGGAAAGCTATGACATGGCTAAAAGACAATACTCTTGGCATGGTAGAGTCTTTTAATAACACATTTGAAAATGTGTATAGGTTTCAAGTGTATAAGGGTTTAAGAAACCAAGGTGTAATTCCAGAATACGCTGCGGCTGTAGCTAAAGATGTGAGTATAGACTTTAATAGATCTGGTGCTACTACACCAAAACTTGCTTGGGCTAAGTTCTTTTTAAATGCTAGTTTGCAGGGTGCTGACTTTACCGTGCAAAATACAATAGCTTTACGACCTAAAACAGATGTCGAGGGCAATGTAAGGAACCCTTACCAAAGGCTTACAAATGGACAGAAGATTCTTCTCGGAGGAATCGGCTTTGCGTATACATTGACTCAATTTAATCAAGCTGTATCGGAAGTAGACACAGATGGAGTTTCGTTTTATGATAAGATCCCCGATCAAATAAAACAAAGAAACTTTATAATTATGCATCCAGGATCTCCAACAGGAGAAAGGACTGAGATTCCTAAAGGTTATGGATATGGAGGTATTATGGATATAGGTTTGACGATAGCTGAGGTGCAAAGTGGAGAAAGAGATATTGTTGATGGGAGTATGTTCCTTGCTAGTTCTCTCGTAAAGAACTTATCTCCAGTTCATTTCAGAGGTGTAGGGGAAGAAGATGATCCTACGAAGTCTGTTGATGTAGTTGAGCAGCCAGGTTTAGTTGTAAAGGCTTTAACTGAAATAGATCCTATAGCCCCACTTATTGATGTTTCTCAAAACATAGATGGTTTTGGGAATCGTATTGTTCGAGAAGCTAAACCAGGTGAGTCAAGGGCTTCTCAAGCAGAAGACTCTCCAGCATTTATGCAAGACATATTTAATTTTATAAACCAGAGTTCAATCAGCGGAGGTAGCGAGCAGATAAGTGGAGATTTTGATTACAATCCTGATCTTCTTAACTATCTATTTAAAAACTATTTAGGTAGCTCATACGTCATGTTTGGTGATGCAGGAGATATGATATTAGATGTTGCTGCAAATCAAGATAACGTAGATACATGGCCTTTGATCAAGAAGTTTTATGGTCAAGACAACGAATATGCTGCATATGGTAACTACTATGATGCAAAACAAGTTGTAAGAAGTTATCTAGCTGAGTTTGGTAATGTAGAAGATCTTCTTACAAACAAAGAGCAGCCATTGCCAAGTCGTGACGAAAGGATAGCTGATTATACTGCTGTAGAAGATACTTTAGGTGGAGCTAAAGCTCGATATGAAGGCGCTTTAGGTATAGAAGAAACTTTCAGAGATATAGATAATGATATAAATTTATTTAAAGAAGAATTAAACCTTCTTAGAAAACAGCGAGATGATCTAGAGTATGATTTGTTTAATCTTGAGGTCGCTGCTGAATTTGAAAGATTATCAAATAAAATATATGAGTTAGAACAAAAAGAGATGAGGCTTATGGAAAGAGGCTTATTAAAATATTATGAGTTTTACCCTAAAAAAGGAGAATAATGAGTAAAAAGAAAATAAAAGACACCAAGCTAGGATCTTGGTTAGCAGAAAAAGCACCTCAAGTATTAGGTGTAGTAGGAGATCTTCTACCAGATAGTGGAGGACTGGGTGTAGTAAAAAACCTTATCGATAAGGATCCAAAGGTTGATTCAGAAGAAGCTCAACGTCAGATCGATGCAGAGGTTCGCTTCCAAGAAAACGTAACAGAGCGTTGGAAAGCTGATATGGGGAGTGATGTTAAGCTGGCTAAACTTATACGCCCTGTGACTCTTATATGCCTTATGGCTATGTTTATGATCACTATGATGATTGACAGTATGGATAACGTCGCATTTAACGTAAAAGACTCTTATGTATCTTTGCTTGAGCTACTTATGCTTACCGCTTTTGGTGCATATTTTGCTGGCAGAACTATAGAAAAGAAATCTAAGTAATGATTCGTAAAACACTGATTACAATACTGTTAATTGTATTTACTTTAAGCAATGCTTTTAGTCAGCCAGGATTGGATAGTATACCACCTATAGACAGTCTGCCTCCTATTCAATGTGGGGTCCAAGGCTTACAAGGTCAGATTGATTGCTTTCCTTTTGCTCCAAACCAAGGTCAGCTGCAGGTTATGTGGACTATACCTGAGCCTGGATGTAATCCAGTTGGATTCTATAGGGGTGACGACTTAGATAACCTACAGTTTGTTCCATACGGTCAGTGGTTTAATGGTAGTTTTTATGGTGGTGTTCCGTCTTCACCTGTGTCAAACGATGAATACTATTTTATAGTAGAGTCTCCTGGTGGAGTTATGGATACACTAATTGTTGAAAACCCTAACTGCGGTATTGGGTGTTTAGATTCTTTAGCTACAAACTATAATCCTTTTGCTGGTATAGAGAGTGAGTTTGGAGAGTCTTGTCAGTATGGCGAAGTGTCAGAATGTGGTAATATATTTACCCAAAAAGTCTATGTAAGTATAACTGCAGATACATACTCTCAGTGGGAAACGAGCTGGGAGATAGTTACAACAGATAGCATACCAGTCGTTCTTGCTAGCGAAGATATAGGTTTTTATCAAACAGAAGGACTTACTGTAACAACAGAATACTGCATACCACTTGGAGTAGAGTTTACATTTAACATATACGACACGTTTGGAGATGGACTTGCAGGATCTACAACAGGAGGATTTACCGATGGAGACGTTCTTGTGTATACAGAGTGTGGTAATACAATATACAGCATATTGCCATTTGAAGGTCAGAATCCTGACTACGGATATGAAGCGATTAGCGAACCTAACTTACTAAATCCCTGTCCTCCAGATAACCCACCATTTGGTTGCTTAGATCCAGACTACTTAGAATTTAATTCGTTGGCTACTAACAACGACTCTAGCTTATGTATTACACCTGCTGTTCCAGGATGCCTTAACGAGAATGCATTTAACTATGATCCAGAGGCAAATATCATGGATTACATTCCTGAGTGTGAATACACGCTTATGCTGTTTGATGGAGGTGGAGATGGCTGGGATGGATCTTATCTAGGTGTTGTGCAAGATGGTGAGCCTATTGGTGCATTTACCTGCACAGAGGAACAAGCATTCTATGACATAACAGTAAGCTCTCAAACGCACGTAGAGTTTAAGTTTTATGAAGTAGAGTTTGGCAGCTTCTTTGGTGAAGGTGGAACAAGCACTGACGTATCACAATGTGGTTTTAAGCTAATAAGCCCTAACGGTAATGTAGTATTTGAGAAGGGTACTAATCCATGGTTAGATCCAGTGGATCCTAATGAAGTGTATACTCCTTATTTAAGATGTGGTAACTATTGTGAAGCATATAGCTATGGATGCACAGATGAAAACGCACAGAACTACGACTCTGATGTTAATACAGAAGATGGTAGTTGTTACTACCAAGCTGGATGTTCTCAAGCAGGATACTTAGAGTATTACACTCAAGGGTATGAAGCTGACTATGATGATGGTAGCTGTGAAACAGTAGCTGTGTTCGGCTGTATGGATGAGGAAGCGTTTAACTACAATGAAGATGCAAACGTAGATAATGAGGGTTGCATACCTGTAGTTCTAGGATTTATGAACCCACTAGCGTTTAATTACTTGCCATCTGCAAACGTAGATGATGATAGCTGTATACCTTATGTATACGGGTGTATGGATCCAGGAGCTTATAACTATAACGAGAATGCAAACATAGATGACGGAGAGTGTGAGCCGTTTGTATACGGATGTACTGACAATACTATGTTTAATTATAATCCTGCCGCAAATGCCGAATACGATCCTTCTAATTGTGAGCCTTATATTTATGGCTGCACTGACCCTAGCATGCTTAACTATAACTCATCCGCTAACACAGAAGATTTTAGCTGCATACCTTACATTTATGGTTGTACTGATCCTGATGCCCTTAATTATGATGAACTGGCTAATACAGACAACGGCTCGTGCATTGAAGTATTAGTTGACTGCATGGATCCTGATGCATTTAATTACAATGAGTTAGCTAACACTCCTGACGAGGAAGCTTGTTTGTATGATGCAGGTTGCATAGGCGGACCTGGTGTACCATACTGGTTAAACGATGGATGTTATGCTTGGATTATAGATATTGATCCTTACTGCTGTGAAGTTGCATGGGACGAAACCTGTGTTGATCTTTACTCTTACTGTGAGCAAGGGTGGCCTCAAGGTGTGTATGATGTAGATGATGTATACGATGTATATCCTAACCCTACGAGTGATGTTCTAAATGTGCGAGCTCCCGTCATAGTAATAACAAGTGTGTATAACGCAGTGGGACAGCTTGTAGTGGTTGGGACCACAGAAAAAACAATTGACCTTAACGCCCTACCTAAAGGCCTCTACCAGGTTATTATTGAACATAACAAAAGAATTATTAAGAAAAAAATTATTAAGTCATGAAAATTAATTGGATAAACAGTTGGAAAGCTGGCAACAAGAAAGAAAAGTACGAGATTAATTTAAGAATAGGAACAGTTACTGTTCTGGAAATTTCATTCTGCCCATGTCCTAAGTGTGATAAGAAAGGTCATTGCAGTAAATTTAGATTTATGATCTTAAACTTTGGTTTTGAAGTGTGATGTCACCAGAGGAATTAAATAACTGCGGTAAGTATAGAAGGTTAGAGTTTATTATTTACATGGCAATAATGCTTGTCGTGTTTATACTTGGTGCGAGTTTAGATGCAAAGGGACAGACATTAAAAAAAACATTTAAGTTTGCCACATTCTACACCGCATTTAGCGGAGGTAACTCTGTAGCTGACAACAATATATACTCAGTAACAAATGGTCTGCAAACGAATGTAGAGGAAACCCCTTTTGATTACTCATTTACAGCTGGTGTACGTAAGATAGCTAGATTTGGATACGAGAATAGAGCTCAGGTATTTTACGATGGTACTGAAAAGTCTTATAGCGATGCAGCCAATATAGGTAGAGTCAAAGGATTTGAGTTTTTGTTTGAAGCTGACTGGCGTAGACAGCAAGGTAAAAACTTTCTCGATCAAGACTACTTTCTTCGATATGTAGCTAAAAACTGGATAGCTAAAACAGAATATCTTCAAGATGGTTTTGCTGATGTAGAATATTTTGAAGCATCTGAAAGATATAGGTTAAACGTAAATGAGCGTTTTAGTTTTAATATTGGTATTGCTCAGAGAATATCAGAGCCATATGGGTACAATCCTTTAGATGAATGGGTGTTGTCTAATGGTAACCTACACTACACGAGTCTTGCTATACAAGAGGGTTATACTGTTGACGTTCAGGCTGGTGAATACTTTGATCCTAACGGTGCGCTTGTAGCTAATAGTGTTGACGTATGGGAACAAGTAATTATACCAGATGTAATTAGCGATTATGTAGATCGCAAGAGAGGTGAGCTACCGTATCAATGGAATCATTCTTTAGTTATTGGGTACGATTATTATCAGTATTCTAAAGAGTTTTGGATGCACAGTTGGGCTAGTGTAATGCCTTATCATTTGAACACTGGAGGTGAGTATTCTTACTTTGAGACTACCGAAGGGGGGCAGTGGGTAGATTACGGATTAGGTCTTATCTTTGGATGGAGAATAGACAAGAGTCTAGGCTTGTTTCTTGAAGGTAAATACAATAGGTATTGGAATCGAGAATGGCATGACTTTTCTGTTGGACTAAACTACGTGATATTATAATGGCTAAACAAATTGGAGAAGATACTAAAGTAACACTAGACCTAAAAACAATAGGAATGGGTGCAGCAGGGCTAGCAGCTCTTATAGGAATGTGGTTTGCTCTTCAAGCAGACATAGCTTTAGCTAAAGAATTACCCGAACCATTACCTGCAGAGATTACACGCATGGAGTTTGATATGAAAGATCAGCTAGTGCGTCAAACGATTATGACAACTCAAGAAGATGTATCAGAACTAAAAGAAGATCTAGATCGCATCGAAGAAAAAATAGATAAACTACAATAACTAAAAAATTATGCCATCACACTACAAAGTAAAAAAGAAAATGATGGGTGGGACAACACCACCAAAGAAAATGCCAGGAGGCGGTAAAGCTGAAGCTCCTATGTACGCTATGGGAGGTAAAACTTACGCAGATATGGGCGCAATGATTAAAGCAGAAGCAGGAGCGCTTATTGAAGGTCTTGCAAGTAACCCTAAGACTTTTAAGCAAATGGAAGAAGTTGTGGGTAAAAAAAATAAATGAGGCATTTGATCTACATATGTTTGTTCGCAGCATTTTCTCTTGGTATGAAGATACCAGAGTCAGGGGTGTGCGTTGTTGAATTTAACGCTAGTTTCAACGCAGCTAACAGTGTAGATTGGATTGATAACTTGAGCGACTGTAAGGGCAAACGTATAGACATCGCTGCTGAACCTGCAATGCAAGCTGAACATAAGATCGTGGTAGTACCTACCGTTATTGTGTTTAACGATGGAGAAGAAGTGCAAAGGTTTCAGGCAAACATTATGATGCAGTTAGAAGCCACTCAAAAAGATGTTCAGGAAGCTGTTGATGAAGTAATCATGAGCGCATTCTAATGAGTTGCGGTTGTTCTACATATACAGTATTAAAGAAAGGAGGTAAGACTCGTAAAGGCAGGATGCCTAAAAAATTCTCTGTTAAGAGTGGAGACAAGTCTCCATCTGGAGGTCTTACAGCCAAAGGGGTTAGACGTTACCGAGCAGCTAATCCTGGTAGTAAATTAAAGACTGCCGTAACTACAAAGCCTTCTAAACTTAAGAAGGGTAGTAAAGCTGCAAAGCGTAGAAAGTCCTTCTGCGCAAGGATGAAAGGCATGAAGAAGAGATTAACTAGCGCTAAAACAGCTAGAGATCCAAACTCTAGAATTAACAAGGCGCTCCGTAAATGGAACTGCTGATATGAAGTTAAGTAAAAAGGGTAAGAAGGGTGTTCGAATTAAGAAGTTAGCCAATGGTGGTAACGGTGATCCAGTTAAGGAAGCATCTGTGGCTGTATCTGAAAATATGCGAGTAAATCCTTTTGGAGAAGTTTACGAATATAATGAGAACCTACCAGCTGGTGGAGATCCAAATTATGGTTACGCTTATCAGTTAAATGATAGTGAAAGGATTTCTATGGATCTGTATGGATTTCCTGGAGGTGGAAGTAATATACAATCCGATCCTATATCTCAACTAGGAATATTTGGATTTGGTCCACAAGTAGCATACAATGCTTTAGTATCTCTAGGAGAAATAGCATACAGTAATTTAGCTGGTCCTTTAAGTTCTTTATTAAGTGCTCCAGTAACCATAGGTGAAACTCCTTTACTTGGAGGAGCTGTAACAGGTGAAGCGTTAGTAAACTCATACTTTGCTGCGCATGGCTCTACAAATTTACCTGGAGATATTAAAGATTTTTATAATGATCCATCATGGGCTAATGCAGGGCAGGTAGGATTTGATATATTTGAGACTTTACCAGTAGCCATTGATTACTTTTTACCATCAGTAAAGCCAGCTATAGAAGGTTATTCTAAAGTTAAAAACACAGGGAAAGAAACTCCTATGACATTTGCGACATCCTCTGGTGACGCTACTGGATCTGTAGCTAGAGCTGCTGAAGCAAAAGGTGCTATAAATACATATTTATCAAGACAAGTACAAACAGTTCAAAACGCAGAGAAAGCAGGTATTTATACAGAAGAACAAGCTCAAGAGATGATAGCTAAAATATTAGCCTACAATGAAGAAAAATTCAAAAGCCCAGTCTTCTTAGAAAAACTTATAGAAGCTCAGAAATCAGCATATACTGCTGCTGAAACAGATGCTTTTGGCATAAGGACTGCATCAGCAAATTTAGAAAGAGCGAGACTAGCAGGAATTAGAAATGCAGATGTTAGCACTTTTGGTTACATAGAGTACGCTGATGATGGTGCTGCTACATATCAGTTATTTGCTACCCCAGAACAGGCAGGTTTAGAGATGCTTAACGCTATAAAACAAGGAGATGAAGTTCTTAGAAATGCGGTGTTAAGAACAAGAGCAGAGCTGCAAGGGTATTTAGGATTATATACTGAAGGAGCAACTTCATCTTACGGATATAAAGTAGATGAAGCAGGAAATCTTATTCTAGACACCTTCGGTAGAAAAATAATTGTAGAAGACGCAAAAGCTACGTATGCAGCAGAAATGGGTCGAGCCTTTGAGGGTGCTGAAATGAGCCTAGCTCTTGATCCAGCATCAAGCACTGATAAACTTCTTTACACTGTTGGGCATGAGGCTGATCATCTTTTTCAGATACCTTTTTTTAAGTATACTTTGAATAATTATGCTATAGGTAAATACACTAACATAGATGACATAGTACAACCTTATGCTATAAGCGATAAGGGCAATCGAGTTGCTCTTAAAATTAGCGACGCAACGCAAGTAAAATCTGGGAGTTATTTAGATAGATACTTATCTAGGAATGAAGATGGGCTTAGAAGGTCTTTTGAAAGACAAGGTCTACAGGGCGTTGAACTTGAAGAGGCATTATTGGCTGAGAGAGCTAAAGATCTAAATGATATAGCTTATCTTAGCGAACCAGCAGAAGTGACAGCACGACTTACTGAAATGAAGATAGCTTGGTGGGAATCACAAGGTGTAAAAGGTGGTCAACCTATGAATGAGTGGTTGTATAATTTTACTCCAGAAAAAGCAAATCAAGCTTTGGATCTTTTCGAAGCAAATGGAGGTGACCGAAAATTTATTATGGTATTAAAAGGTAACACTGAAAAAGAACGACTCGAAAGTTTAACAGGTCTTTTAAATGGTGTTCTTACACCAAGTGTTCCTATATTGTTGGGTGGAGCTGCAACAGCTACGGAGGCAAATATTACGACAGAAGAAGCCCCCACAGTGAATAAACGTGGAGGCTTCATATCAAGGAAAAAAAGACGTAAAGGTTATAGATCTATATAACTTTTTCTCTTTCTAGCTTTTTAAGTAATCTTTTTTTAGTTAATTTAAGTGTAGCTATCCTTGAATCTATGGAATCAACTTGACTCCTAAGCAAGTAGTCTTGTAATATATCGTCAATCGTTTCTTTTACAACCTTGTATATTTCATCGTAACCAATCCAGTGTTTCATATTATCGAAATGCTTACCTGTATAGTAGCTACAAGTAGATCTGTCTCTTTCTATTGCATCACCTATCTCATAGGTTGTGCAGTAAGGAGTGAGCGCAACACCTATGGCTGCTCTAGCTTGAACATGAAACTTTGCTCTTGATTTACTCCTTGTAATACCAAGTGTTTCGTAAACTTCTGTAACGGCTTTGTTAATGGCCTCGCTTCTTTTCATCATATTAAAATTTTATTTTTAGTATCAGGATGTATGTAGGATTGTCTATACTTAATTACTTCATAGCTGTTTAGCTGACGCAGATCATCTAAAACAAGCATCGTGATTTTGTCTTTCCTATTTTTTCTCTGATATATTTTTTTATATGCGTCTCGTTTATACAACACATACTCATTAAACTCTATATTATTTAAACACCAATCTAAAAGTTCTTGTCGATCTACACGAACAAAGCCGCCTAACTCGCACAATTCAAAAGCTATCCACTTTGCCTCACCCAATAGCCAACCTAAATCACCGTGTACATTTCTAAACTCCACCCAGATCTCATCAGGAAGATTGTTACCTTTTACATCAACACCATCTTTATCGTGCCAAAAATCTACATGAAGCTCTATGTCTTCTTCACGGGTAGATTTCCTTATATCACTAAATATTCTTGCATATCTAGTAGCAGAAACCCCACCATCTTTCCAGGACTGTTTGCGTCTCTGATTAAAAAGGTCCTCTGTTGTCTTCATATTCTCTTGAGATTTCTTTAATTAGATCTAACTCCGTATTTACCCAAACTCTAAAGTCCTTTATGTTACTCATTACATCTTCAATCTCAGTCAGAATATCATCGCCATCTTCACTATAAAGGCTTTCATGCAACAGGCTTGTCGCATGGTGAATTCTTTCACAGGCCTCCATATAGAAAATGCTTGCTTCTTCCTTAGTCATTGTCTATAGATTTCTTTATCTCTTGGATCGCTTGATCTACTTGCAATCTATTTTTTGCTAAATAAACCTCACAATTCATTTCATTATCCATGATGTACTTCAGAAAAAGTTTCCAACGCATAGGGAAATCGTGATGTGATGGTAGATAACCTTTAGTTTCTATAATCCATTTAGAATCCTTACAAACAAAATCGGGTGTGTATCGTATAGGTTGCTGTATGCTATTGCTCCTATCAGACATGTCCTTTCTTTTGGTTGTCATTTTAAAATACTTATGCGCAAACCTAAAGGACTCCACTAAAGTAAATTGTTTTTCTTCATACGAAAAAGGTATCCCGTGTTCACGCAATTGAGTCGCACAATACTTTTCGATTGATGATTTATATTTTCCTAATTGTTTTTTTTTAGATTTAGAAGTCCTTTTATTCCTCTTCTTTCTCATCATGAGAATAAAGTTACTCCATATTTAATTGTTTGAAGACAAAATTGCAGAGAAATCCATAGACTCTTGTGTATCTGATTGAAAATGAATGGATTGGAATAAAGGTTTTTTCTTTATCCAAGATATAAAACCAGTCTGTGAAGAATTCATGATCATCAAATAAGGTTCCTCTATGGGTGTTGGATAGCCACCAGTCTCTGTTTCTCTAACTTTACGCACATGTAACTCTGTGAGTTTACGTGTGTTATGGTCAGGTGATTGAACCTTTCGATGAATAGTGAGGAAGCAATCTGCTCTATTAACAAACTTACCTCCACCCTCAGTGTCCTCTGCATATGGAGCCACAGGCAAACCGTCTGCGCCTTTACGTCTCTGTGCTTCTGTAAATGCGTGTGTGTTTAACCATACAGCTACGTTCTGTGCTTTTGAAAATGTAAGAAAAGAACTAGCAGATTCATAATGATAATCGTGAACGCCTATGTTACTACCCTTCATATCTAGCTTCAAACTATTGTATGGATCTATAAAGATAGCGTCAACAGGTTGTTGTTTCAGTATCTTCTCCATAAACAATATAAGATCGCTGTAGCTGTAAACTTGATTGTTACTTATTACAGTGAAGTGATTGTTAACCCATTCGTATGCGGCCTTCCTTTCAAAGTAATTCATATCAGATATCTTTTTATCTGATGCGAATTGCATGAGCTGCATCTTTATTGATGCGGTCCTATTTTCTGATGAGTAAAGAACCCACTTCCAATCGTGTTGAATAACAGAGTTTACGATGAGGTATAATGCAGATGTAGTTTTACCTACGTTACTGTGACCATTTATAATCACAAATTCTTTTTTGTATCTAAAATGTTCATCAAGTCTTTCGTCTCCAGTGCATAATCCTATCTCGATCTTGCCTTGTGAAAAATCGTCTATCCATCTAAAGTCTTCATCATCTGATGATATAAAAGACATATCGCCATCGTTAATTA
>MDSY01017978.1_pt1 | contig 14118 bp, 19 predicted proteins | sample 811131 | NCBI WGS metagenome assembly MDSY01 (sample SAMN05326643, study PRJNA326480) | marine metagenome | isolation source: seawater | place: Atlantic Ocean: South West | collected 2010 | reverse complement strand
GCTTGTCTTGGAGTTATCATTTCATTAATGTAAATTTCTTCCGAATCTAATTCATCATCTTCCAACATTAGTTCGTGTTCTGATTTTATATGCCATGAAGGTTCATTAAATTTATCTGTATCTCTGAATATCCAATCATATAATAACTTTTCATCATCTAAGTTATTATTTGGTCTTTCAATTATATTTAAGTCAAAACATGACGCTACTTTTTTTAATATATTCTCAAATTTATAAATGTCAGTATCTGGATTCATAAATTTAATTCCAATTTCTAGCGCTTTTTTAGCTGCTGTCATTAAATCAGACTCTTCCCATTTATCATCACCAATTTTAATTGTATCACCAATTGTTGCTATATTATTATCAATATGACATGCTAACTCTAATTTTACTATATCACCATCTTTTAATTGATAGTCATCGTCCGTCGTATATGTTCTATGTCCGACTATATTATTTACTGACAAACATAATGGTAATGCTATTCCTTTTTCTGCTTTTTTAAATCCTTTTTTTAAAGCCTCAGACATAATAGCATCACAAAATGTACAAATATAAGAAGCTTTATATTTTAGCTGACATAGCTCTTTTGCTTTTTCTAAAGTTAAATTAACTATATCACCTGCTTGCCTGTACATATTAAATTTTATATCATTCATAATTATTTTTAAATAAATTTATCTTTAAATTTATTTAAATTAAAACAAGCAAATAGTTGCAATTAAGTCAAAGCAAATTCTTCATAATAAAGTTACAAACAAATTCTATATATTAACATTCTTCTATATTTATTATCCTATTTTTATGTTCTTCAGCCTGTGTTTTAAATCGCATTTTTGCTTCTTTTATTAACTTACTTCCCGGTAAAAGATTTGTACGTTCTATATTACCACATTCATTTAATTTTAATAATATTTGTTCAATTGGATCATTACCGTAATCAATATTTAATAAAGGTAATAGTAGATTTTGTACTCCCTCAATGTCACCTTCACTCACTTTTTCTTTTAAAATTTCAACAGTTCTAATTACGTTAGGTTTATACAATTTTTTTCTATTTCTTTGAAGATACAATTGAAGTTTTGGTCCATCTATCTTCCAATAGTGACTAGCTACTTCAATTTCTTGCTCCCTAGTTCTGCAGCCGTATGGACAACTAAAATTTTCTTCCTCAATAATTTGGTCATAATAAAAAGATATTTTTTTAATAGCATCTGCTTTATCTACTAATTCTGGAACAAAATAAATATTGTCATCATTTTTATAATAAGCAGATTTTACTTTATGTCTATCTTCTATTATATCAAAACGATTTGCCATACCCTTATAAACTATCAACCTTCCAGAAACTTTTATGCCATTAATCCACATAAAAACAGAAAAATAACCATTTTGTGAATGTCTAACTATACATCTTTCTTTTACACACTTTGGAAAGTTAAAATTATAAAGACCTAAAGAATCATCCTTAATCAATTCATCATGATAAATTCTGTTATCTTTCCCTTGTTTCTTCATAAATTGTATTGTTTGATATTCAATAAAAGGTAAATTTAAAAAATCTTCGTCATATAATGGTACATCATGAAGATTAGATTCTTGAGCTATCTCTTTTATAAATCTATATCTTTCATTCAAGTTTTTACTAAATGTATATTGTTCGTTAAAATTAATTGCAAAATTTGACACTGAGAGGTATTCCTCTTCCTCTTCCTCTTCCTCATGATCAACAAAATTAGAGTAATGTAATGACATAATGTTTATAGGATATAATTATGAAATTAAAAGTTAATAAATCAATTTTAATTTAGCATTAAACAATAAATTAAATACTTTAGCTATGTGTTTAATGTGAAAATATTTTATGATAGTCATCAGGCTTCGTTACCTTAACAACTTTCTCAGAATTAAATTTTACACATCCTATTCCAAAATTAAACATTAGTTCAAATTCTGCACTAAAATATAAATTCATTGGCTTAAAGTAAACATCTTTACCATTTACCATATAATATAAATCGTAACCCCCACTTGCTATGCCATGTCTATAGAAGTATCCTTCTTTCCATTCCCCTTGCGGAATGTAATCTGCATCACAAACGCTTACAGGAAGAAGTTTACCAGCCATAGTTTTTTATTTTTAATACGTTGTAAATGGTATATAAATATATTTTCAATTTTTTTTTTGTAAATTGAAAGAGCATTTAGAGGTTTATTTAAGTCACAATTATTTTATTTTATTATTATAAATATTTAATATGAATATGAATGTGTTGCTATTTGGTTTTGGAAGGGCGGGAAAAATACATTATAATAACTTAATTAATAACTTAAATTTTAAACTAACACATTTAGTTGAGTTATATGATGTATCAAATGAAATAAATGAATCTATAAAATATATAGATTTCAAAAATAAAGAAGAAATAAAAAATATTTTAAAAGGTGATGAAATAAGAGCTGTAATTGTTGCATCACCTACAAGTACTCATTATGAGGTAATTAAGCTATCTTTAGAAAATAACAAGCATGTTTTTGTAGAAAAACCTATTACAGAGAGTGAAGAGGAAATTAATGAATGTTTTAATTTAGCTGAAAGAAATAATCTTACTTTATTTGTTGGCTATAATAGAAGATATGACCCAACAATTAGAAGGATATATAATAGTGTACGTAATGATGAAGTTGGATTTATAAATTACGCATTTACAATTAGTCGTGACTATCCTTATCCTACAAATGATTTTTTAAAAATATCGGGAGGCATATTTCATGATTGTGCGACTCATGATATTGATTATATGAATTGGATTTTAAATGATAAACCAATATCTGTAAATGTATCTGTGTTTGATAATGATGATATTGAAGAATATAATTACGACCATGTAACTATCAATTTAAAATATTCTTTAGGTACTATAGTTTGTTTAAATTTATCTAGAATCGCATCTAGTTATGATCAAAGATGTGAATTTTATGGAACTAAAGGAGAAATTATAAATAATAATTTCAAAGAAAATGCAAAATTATCATTTCCACAAAGATATAAAGATGCATTTAGAATTGAATTGGAGTCTTTTTATGACTGTATTAAAAATGGCATTAAGCCAGAAGTTACAAAAGAACAATGTTTAAATAATTACATAATAGCAGAAGCATGTCAAGAAGCAATTGATAAAAATAAAAAAATAACTATTAAATATGGTGAAGGATTTCGTAATTACAATAATGTATCAAAAAGTGTATATAATAATTACTTAACTGCAAGAAAAAATCAGACAGTAGAATTTGTTAAAAAGATGCAAAATAAATTCTCTAAATTTGATACAAAAATGGAAATTTGGGACATTTTAGAAGATTTAAATAGTCTTGTTGATGTAAGTGATCCTGATGTAGCTCATCCAAATTTATATCATGCAATTCAAACTGCTGAAAGTATGAAAAAAGATAACTTACCTGATTGGATGCAATTAATGGGGCTTTTACATGATATTGGTAAAATAATGTATAAAAAAGGTAATGACGATGAAGGCACTGGTAAAAAAGAACAATGGGCTATGGTTGGTGACACTTTTATTGTTGGATGTAAGCTACCAAATGGAATTATCTTTCCTGAATTTAATAATGAAAATCCAGATATGCAAAATGAAAAATATAATACAGAGTTAGGTATATATTCAGAAGGATGTGGTTTAGATAATTTAATGTGTTCATGGGGACACGATGAATATTTATATCAAATATTAATGTCATCAAAAAACCCACATACTTTGCCAGAAGAAGCATTATATATGGCAAGATATCATTCTCTATATGCATATCATGATAAAAAGGAATATTTTAGATTTCAGTCAAATAAAGATAAAGAAATGTTTGATTGGCTAAAAAAATTCAATAAATATGACCTTTATTCTAAATGCGATGATATATATGATATTGATATGTTAAAGCCATATTATATTAATTTGATTAATAAATATTTTACTAATAGCTTCTTATATATTTAAGTGATTTTAAAAATAATTTATTATGAAAATTTTAATATTTGTATTACAACTTCATAATATATAAGAACTAAACTTAAAATTACATGTAAATAAAATTATTTAAATGTAATTTAAACAGCATAGCTGTATCTTTGCTAAAAGTTCCAATAAATAGGAATCTACAGGTGTCAAAGCATGTGCATATTGCTTAGCACTATCAGCAGACCAAATTTCACTCACAGTTCTATCTGACCGGCTGAATCATTGCTGCAAGTTTCAATAAATCGGAACCTACAGGTTTCAAAGCATGTGCATATTGATTAGCACTATGAGTAGACCTAAATACACTCACAGATCCATCAGGGTGTATCACTTCCTGTGCAAACATCCCTATAAATAGATCTCTGATGGATTTGTCAACTCTCCGCTGTCGGTTCAACTGTTCGCCATATTTATGGTCTACATCCATCATTTGTAGGTCCAACAATTCCCTTGGATGAGCGACACTTCCATAGTCTGGTAGTGGTATTCTGTTTTGATGTGTATCAGGGATCAAGAATGAAATTATTAGATTAGGTCCAGCATTAGCCTTAAGAAAAACAGCTCCATTAAAGATTGATTGCCGTGCCTGACGATTAGTTGGACCAAAGCAGGAGCCCTGTGCAGACATACATTCTTTGTCATCGGGTGTATTTACCAGCTTGAAGTCACTTGAGCAGATTGTTACTGCCACCAATCTTTGAAAAAAGCTTGTATTCCTATTCATCCCAATAGTTTCCAATATATTTCCGATTACTGCATCATCTATGGTCTTTGAGGGGTCACTTACCACGATATATGTCGTGGTTTCGTTGAAGGTAATAAAGCTTGCATTCATGTCATTTACGACAATAATAGGAACAACAATGTAGCCTCTGCTTTCCTCCCATGCAATTGCTCGCTGATATCTATCACGAAAAGATTGATTTTGTATTCCAACATTTGGTCCATCAATTAGCAGAATCTTAACAAACCTGCCAAAGAGCTCAGGTCTATTTAGATACAAACTCAGTCCTCCGAGTACCTTATTACTAATGGATTGGAGTTCTAAATCATCGGGAGTGTTAGAGAAGAAGTAGTTATATTGATTCCCGTCAAATAGTGAAGTAACGGTTAAACTGGGCATAGTGTGGGTTGGTTGGTTAAACAGATGTAATAAAATGCTAACCTTAGATTTTTTAATATAGATATACCAATAATTTTATTTTTCAATTTTTTTTATTACTAATTATTTATTAGAATGATAGTACATCTAATATACATTAAATAAATAGATTAAATTTTGTATGACTAAAAAAATTGAAAAAATAATATATTTAAAAAAATTGAAAAAATTAATTTCTAATCATTAGAATTATAATTAAAAAAAAAATCAAAAAATGATTGAAACCTGCAAAAATCATATTATCTGTGTTAGCTCTCCCATTGTTACTGATGTTAGTGAGCTAAATCAAATTTTTAAAGAAAAAGATTTGCCATGCTTAAAAAAGTACATTTATGAAAAGAAATATAATGGAATTTTTCCTACTTTCTTAATTGATGCAATTATAAGTGGAATTGAAGAAAATGCACTTAATTGTATTAAATATATTATTGAATTGAATGATTTATTTTGTATTCAATTAATTGAAAATGCTATAATTAAAATTTCTTACATGAATCCAAATGAAATAAGATCTAGATTTATCAGTAATATTTTTAATGAACTAGATAATAAAAATTTAACAAATTTTTCTAAAGAACGTCTTAAGATTATAATTGAAATTTGTAATGAAATGGATGTAGATAAATAAATTTATATATTTAAAATTATATTAAGTTCAATATTTCATTCGTTATACGAATATTGGCTATGAAATAATAAATTTAAGATTGATTTTTTTATCAATTTTATTTTAATTCATAAGTATAGTCCTGATAAACCATATCTTTTAGTTTGTGAAATGAACGATATAACATTTACTTTACCTAATAACACTACATTTGTAATTAATTGTCATTCAAAATCTGCTGGAGGATGCTGTAATAAATGTCAAATGAAAAAAATTAATTTAAACACAAAAGATCATAAAAATGATTAAATTATTTAAATACAAAATTTTATATTTAAATATGTTTAACTTAAGTAATAAAAAAATACTTATATTTGGTGGTACCGGAGAATTAATGGGTACAATTGCATTAGGGCTAAATAAACAAAGTGCTCAAGTTATAATAATAGGAAGAGATGAAAATAAAGCAATAAAAATAATAAAAGATACAAATATTGACTTTTTTAAGTTTGATATATTAAATGATAATGTAGATATTTTATTTCAACAAATTTACAAGAAATATGATAATATAGATTTTTTAATAAATGGTGCTGGAATAAATTCAGCCACTCCATTACTGAACATACAAAATAATGAAATTAATAAAATATTTGAAATTAACTTTAATTTTGTAGTTAAATGTTGTCAATTATATATTAAAAATACTCTAGATTTAAATGTAAAAGGAAAAATTTTAAATATTGGTTCAGTTAGTGGAATAAATCCATTATCAAAAGTTTTTATGTATTCAGCAAGTAAAGCTGCTTTACATAATTTTTCAAAAAATATTGCACGAGAATATGGTAATCGTGGAATATTAACAAATATACTTGTTCCTGGATTTTTTCCTGCAGAGCAAAATAAACAAATTTTAAGTAAAAAAAGAACTGAAATGATTTTTAGCCAAACTCCAATGAATCGTTTTGGTGAATCAAATGAATTAATAGGTATTGTTTCATTATTAGCATCTGATGAAAGTTCATTTATTAATGGGTCAGAATTAGTTATAGATGGTGGTTATTGTATTACTAAGATTTAATTTATAATTAGATTAATTAACAAAAAAAGTATTAACAATACTGAGGTTATTAAATATGACAGTAAAAATGGATAAACTGATGATAATACAAATAGTAAAAGTATTAATATTACAATTGATATATAATTATTCATTATTTTAGAAATATAAAATTTAATAATTCTGTTTTACTTTCAATTTTTTTTAAGCATATTTATTTTATTATAATTTATTATTATATGAATATTCGTAATATTAGTTATAAAGACTTTCATAATAATTACTTTGATTTACTAAATCAATTAACAGATATTGAGAAAGAAAAAATAACTTTTGATAAATTTAAGCATTTTATTGACAATTTAGATGGTAATCATCAAATAATGGTAATTGAATTAAATAATAAAATTATAGGTTCTGGAACGTTATTAGTAGAGAATAAAATAATACATGGTTTAGGTAAAGTTGGTCATATTGAAGATATTGTTGTAGATACAACACAAAGAGGCTTAGGATTAGGTAAAAAGATAATTGATCATTTAACTAAATTAGCAGAATCTTTAAATTGTTATAAAGTTATATTAAATTGTAATGAAAGTAATGTAAAATTTTATGAAAAATGTGGATATAAAAAAAAAGAATTTGAAATGGTCAAATATTTTTAATAAAAAAAGCTATTTAGCAAAATTCAGTAAAAACTTCTCTAAGACAATGACCCCCATTAGTCCAAATCCCACCTCTTGAACTAATGTAATCTTTAACTTCAGAGGATAAATTCTTGTAATCCTCTGATTCAGAGAATTCTAATGCAACGGCATAAGTAGAAGATCCAAATATATTTCTAGTAATCTCCCTTTTTCTATCAATTACACTTTCATCAATAGGAAATTGATGAAGAATGCAGTCAGCTAGAGACGTAATTGTTTGATCTTTTTCAGACAGATCTGCAAAAGCACTAAATCCAGAATACGTCTCTGTTGTATGTATGTCACTCCCTTGGAATGGCCTTCCGAATTTTATAATTATTTGATCTGATAATTTATTTGATTCACCCATGATTATTATATATATTCTTAATTTTTATTTAAATATTTATTTTTCAATTTTTTTTTTTTAATATATTGTATATATATGAGTAATTTTGGTGGATTTTATAATAATAAGTTATCATTTTCATCATTAATTTTATTAACAATAGGAGGAATTTTAATTTCTGTAGGAATTCAAAAATATAATAACGTTAAAAACTATCAATCATGGATTTCTATTGATAATGGTAAATTAATCAATAGTGAAATTAAAGAAACATATGCAAGAAAAAAAAAATCATCTGGATCAGGATATACCTATCAAATTAAATATACACCATATATTAAATATTCTTATGTGTTCGATTCAGATTATTACGAGAATGACAAATATTCAAATTCAACAATAACATATGGTAGTAAAGATTCAGTAAACAAAATAATGAATAATTATTATCTAAATAAAGATAATTTAAAAATTTATATTAATCCAAGTGACCCAACAAATTCATTTTTAGTTTTGGAAAAGACTGAACCATTTATATTTTTTTTAATAGGAGCTATAGTTATATTTGCTGCATTATACATGTTCATTAATAAAATTTCATTATTTTAAATATATAAAATAATAATTTTATATATATTATTATGTTTAAAGTAAACGATTATGTGACATATACTTATTATAAAACAGGCAAAATTGAAAAGGTACATTATGATGACCCTCCTGAATTATATTACACTATAAACCTAGGAGATAGACATCCCCAAACAACAAAAAATAATTTTATTTTAAAAAATAAAATTAATCCAAGTAATAACTTTGATAAAGATGACGAAGTAATTTATTTTAAAAGTTATGATACTAAGATACTTGATATTAAGGACGGAAGATATAAGATTTCTTATAATGATAAGGTAAAATATGTGTCTGAAAAAAGATTAACAAAAAAAAATTGAATAAATATAATACTAATTATTTAAATTGTTTAGTAAAAAAAAATTATTATTTGAATTATGGGTTCAAAATTAAGTACAAAATCTCAAAGTTTGATAAGTCAAGATTGGCATTTAACACAAAATAATAGTAATTCTATTACTTTAAATAATGATGTATACTACTTTGAAATGACTGAACCATCTGTAGTATTATGTACTAAAGATAATTTGAATATGATCTGTTGTTTAGGATATAACAAAATTGTTCATGATAGTTTAAGTAGTTTAAGTTTCTTTAAGTTCATAAATGACATCATAAATTGTGACCATCAAAAATTGTCAGGTTTAATTTCTATTGAGAGATGTAAAGATAATCAGAACTATCAATACAATGTTCCAAAAGAAAATATTATGTTAGTATTACGTTCGTCATCTGAAAGCTATCCAATAGAATTTTATTTAAAATATATTTTTGAAAATACAAACTCTTATGAAGTTTTTGCACATAAAGATTATCAAATAAGAGTAGAAAATTTTATTCAAAGTTATTTTAAATAAAAAATTGATATTTAAATGTTTTACTATTTTTATTTATATAATAGAAAAAATATTATGCCTCATTTTCCTGATATGATACCTATTCATAGTGATCCTTCCTTTCACGATCATACTATCCATCACCATGATATAAAATCTTTAATTAATAATCCTTTAGAACCTTTAACACCTATTAATCCTTTAGAACCTTTAACACCTATCTATCATAATCCTTATCCTCCAAATTATCCAAATCTTATGAACGTTTCACATGGTACAAGTCATCTAGGTGCAAGTCATAGTAATCACGGTGATAACGTAAATGGAAGTATAGGAGTAAATGATGATAATGGTAATCATGCTGGTATACATGGTGATACTGACCTACACGGACATTCTCATGGCGGAATAGACTATACTCATAACGATGCCAATGGATCTATTAGCGTTTCTGCTGATACGGACTTTCATGGTGGAAATAATGTATCAGCAAGTATAGGTTATAACTGGTAAATAAAAATTGAAAGTTTCATATATAATATTATAAAATTTATATTTAATTTAAGATTATGGATCCAGGAATCTTATATACTGTAGCAATTTGTGCTAGCTGTGTTTTAAACGTATCTATTCATGTTGCATCTGGATGGAATAAATTTATTCGCGATGTATTTAAGTATTGTAGAAATTGTTCTAGTCAAACAATTTGTTCTAGAAATGAAATTGGTAAAATTACATCAATATTTCAAATTTTAACTATATTTATTGATAAAATTATTAAGCAACAAAATGAACAAATTTACCAAAATTGCTATCAAACAATCGAGATTAATAATAAAGTGTATACAATTATGCAAACAACAGGTTTTATAACAATTGATTTCAAAGTATCTAAAAAAAGAAAGGAAGAATTAGGTTTATGGTCAAACAACATAACATTTTGGATATATGCAGATGGTCAATTAAATAACACACCTGTATCTTATGAAGTATTAATTATTAATTCAAAAGACATGAATAAGTCACAAATTTCAGACGTGTATAGACTTTTAATTTTATTTTGTAGAGATGTTATAGAAGATGATATATCAATTTTTAACTTAATTAATATGTATAGAATTAATAACATTGCAATTAGAAATGAAACATATAAAAAACTGATTGAATATAATAATGGAGTGATAGAATTAGAAGTAAATAGAATTAAAGATAGAATTACACAAATAGATTGGTCAAATTTTAATAATGTTACAAACGCTAATCAATTACTTACAAATATGAATAATTTTAGAAACACCTTTTCTTCAATATATGATATATTGGCAATATGTTATAAGCATCCAAATATTATTTGTCAAAGCCCATTAACTAATATTCAAGAAATGGAAAATTTCATTAATGAATCAAAAAGAAATTATGGAGAGTTTTTTAATAGAACTGTAATATCTGTAGCAATTTTAAATAATTTAGAAATTTATTTTAAGTTATTAATCTCAAAATCTAACTTATTTATTTTAATTAATGATACCTCATTAAATCAAATTTTAACTTTAGATAGAGATAAACAATTTGAATTTTTTATGCAAAATATAAATCGCCTTGTAAGTTATCCTCTTATAAATAAAATATTATTAAATATATATCTTGAAATATCTATAAATAAAAATGCTAATCTAGAGGAATTTTCTATTACCTCTGAAATATTATCCAAAATACCTAAATTTAGTGACTTTGAAACGCAAATAAATTGATTTTTATATATATTTCTAAAATTAAATATATTTAAAGAAAATGCCTTTCCATCATGTGGATTTACATCATCATGTAAATTTAGATCATCAAATAGATTTAAATCATCATGACCAGTTTAGTTCATTGTTAGCACATGCACCATACTCAGCAACTGGCTCACATGATGACACTTCTCATCATAGAATAGAAAATTTTTTAAATAATTTAAAAGTAGAACATCCAGAATTTGGAAATGAGTTAAATAATATTGTGATACTTGATTCTAGTTATGACTTTACAATTATTAAAAATGATGATACTTGCTATTTGTTAGTAAGAGGAACAGATTTATCAATTGGTCAAAGTACAGCATTACGTGATATTTATAACGATTCACTTATTGGTTTAGGACAAAGTCCTAATAGGGTCGATACAATAGAAACACATTTAATACGGCAAATGAATGAACATCCAACATGTAATTGGGAGGCAATTGGTCATAGTATGGGAGGTCGTATTGTTGAAGATATTGGTGTAAAACATCCAGAAATAAGAGTTACTTCTTTTGAAGCTGCAAGAACACCTTGGGATCGTGAAGGAATAAAAAATATATTAACTAATAATAATCATGATAATATTACATCTCATAAAATAATTGGAGATCCTATTTCAGTAGGTCCATCTCCTGGCACGACTATTTATCATTCGCTTCAAGAATGTAAAGATTTAATATGCCATTCTTTAGTTAATTATAATTTTTAATATATTTGCTATAATATATAGATGAAAAGTAAGAATTTTGAGTCAAAATATTTAAAATACAAAAAAAAATATTTAGAATTAAAAAAAATGCAAAATGGTGGCAATGATTGTAATTGTGCAGAAATGAAAAATAGATATGATAAAAAAAATAATTGCTATAACTGTAATTGTAAAGATGAATGTTGTCAACCTAAATGTAAAGAAAATTAATCAACCTAACTTAAAGTAATAAAAAATTATAGCAAATAATATATAAGTAACTAAACAACTTCCAAAAACTTTTTTGTTATAATTTAATTTGTTTGCAATATAATATCCAAAAATAAAAGAAATTGTGTCACCTATACAATTTGCAAATGTATTATCTTTATGGTAGTCTCTTTTTTTTAAAATATAAGTATATGTCATGTCTTTAAATTCATAAATTGTATGTATAGCTAATGACAAATAAAACTTATATCTTAATTTTGGAAATAGAAATCTAATACCTAAATTTAATGACATGCCAGACAAAAAATGTATGAAAGAAAATGGAGTAAAGTAAGCGCAAGATTTTGTACTATCAATTAAACTAATTAATTTACAATTTAACATATATATATATATGATATATTAAAAAATTATAAATCATATTTACCACTAAATGTGCTAAAATTTTAGTAAAGTTGGAATAGTTAAAGCAATAATTTTATTGCTTTAATATAAAGACTTATTATTTATAAATTAGATATGTTTATTAAGTTTTTTTATTTGTTTTTTTTTATAAAAAATATATCTTGTTTGGCAATATCTAAAAATAACTTTAATTTTCTTCATAGTAAATGGGATGGTAAAAAATTTGACACGTTAATTTTTGAAGGAGGAGGAGTAAGAGCAGTTGTCTATTCTGGAGGAATTAAAAAGTTAGAAGATGATAATTTATTAAATGAAATAAATAATATTGCTGGTACATCATCTGGAGCACAAACAGCTGCGTTATTATGCGTTGGCTACAGTAGTAAAGAGTTAGTATGTGCATTAAAAAATGCTCCATGGAATAAGATTTTGAATAGGAACATTTTTAATATAAAATATTTGTATTTTTTATTAGCTAAGTTTGGTTTAAATAATAGCAAGTATCTTGAAATTTATTTGGATGATTTAATTTATAAGAAGACAGGAATTAAAAAAATAACATTTAAAGATCTATATAATAAAACAAATATACATTTGAAAGTAGGTGTATGTTCCTTAACAAATCAAGAATTTAAATATATTGATCATAATAGTTATCCAGATATGCCAGTGTCAACTGGATTAGTAGCATCTTCTTCAATACCATTTATATTTACTGCAACTAAGTGGAGAAATGAATTATTTGTAGATGGAGGTTTAGTAGGTAATTTGCCAGTAACTGCATTTCCAAATAGTAATTGTTTAGCATTTACATTATTAAGTGATAATGAATTTTGTTCAAAAGGAAATCCAAGAAATATATTTGGTTTTGTAAAAACTGTATTGAATATTTTATTTAGGAACTTACAAAGTTTTTACTCTTCAAAAAATGATTGCATTAAGAACGTAGATTATATTCAAATAAATACAGATGACATTGGAGTATTAGATACAAATTTAAGTAATGAAACTATTAAAAATCTGATTGACCATGGATATAAAGCAGTTGAACACTTTTTGGATAGTAAATAAAATTGAAGTAACTATTCATTAGTTGAAAATTTATTTAATTAAAAATGATTACTATAAATGAGGAACTATTTGGTATCTACCGTGAAAGAGATAATAATCCTGAAATAATTGATTATCCTGTTAAAATTACATCTTATCAATATGGAGATGAATGGTCTGAAGGGATGCTATTTTTACAGATAGAAATAGCATCAGAACTAAACTTAAAATCACCTGAAAATTTTCTAGGAAAGAAACGTTGGGTTGATTCAAGATTTGTATCTAATGAAGATATATATAATAATGATTTTAATAGGAAAAATATTTGGGAAAAAATTTTAGGATTAGATTAATTTCTTTATAGTGCGTTTCGAATAGGCAAAAAAACCCTAGAAATTTTATTTATTATTTTTTAGCAAAATAAAAAAATGAAGATTTTACAATTTTTTAGACCATAAAAAACAATTATTTTATTGATATTTTAATTTAATGGATTTATTTAAACCATTAAATTATAAAAATGTTAAAATTTAAAAGTGTGGTCTCAACTTTTCGATTTTTAAATTTGTAAATTTTTTTTGAAAAAAAAATAG
>MDSY01043598.1_pt1 | contig 14120 bp, 14 predicted proteins | sample 811131 | NCBI WGS metagenome assembly MDSY01 (sample SAMN05326643, study PRJNA326480) | marine metagenome | isolation source: seawater | place: Atlantic Ocean: South West | collected 2010 | reverse complement strand
ATTAAAAGGTAGAATTTCTTTTGGTAAATACCAAAAAAAAATTTTATATTTTTAATAAATTTATTTACCATTATTTTTTTGTGTACTAAATTCTTTAAGGAGTTTACGATCTTTTTTAAAATATAATTTATATGCTGTGTCTCTATTATATTTAATAAAATAATATAATTCATAAACAGCAAACATTATTATTGATTTAAAATAATTAAATTTTTTGTTTTTTTTATAAAAGTCAAAACTATTTGAAATACGAGTTATTCCATCTTCAATTGGATGTTTTTTATTCATGATTTTTTTAAATTTTTTTTCATGTATCTTTTTATATTCACTCAAAAAATTTTTATCATTTAAAATAAATAATAATTCATTCATATTTTTTGGTTTATAAGCTAAATTCTTTGGAAAAAAGTTATCCAAAACCTCTATTTTATAACTTTTTTTTAGAAGGTGTTCTAATGAAATTGTTGGCACATTATAAATCAATGCGTCAAGTGAGGCTGAACTGTAATGATTTAATACTACATCTACATTATTTAAGAAATCATGTATATTTATTGTTTGGTCTAACTTAAAGTACGGATTTACATAAAATTCTGAATCTTCAAATGGATGTGGTCTCACAATAAATTCATACTTTTTCTTTGTAGCAAAAATAATATTTTTAATTAAATTTAAAAAATCTATTTCATAATGCATAAAACCAATTGTATGTTTTACATCCTCTTTATTAGGTTTTTTTCTGTAAATGTGATGCATAATAGGTGTGCTTAGATCACCTACAAATCTTCCTGAAAAAAATTTATTTGTTGAAATGATACCTATTTTTTTTATTTTTTTTGGAAATTTTTTTTGTTTATTTGTTTGAAGCTTTAATGCACCGGTAAGCACTATTCTTGATCTTGGGTAGCCTACTTTAATTAAGTATTTTACTTCTTGTGGTGACCATACATAAATTTTGTAAAGATCTTTTAAATATTTTTTTTGGAAATAAAGTTTTAATAATTTCTTATCTGTATGAAATCCTTCTACATTATAAAGAATAACTCTAATATCATTTTTAATACAAAATTCTAAAATTGGTAAACCGCTAGTTTTATATATATTTGGTATAATAACATAATGCGGATTAAAATATTTTAATGCATACAGCCAATGATATTTATTAATAATACAAAGATCTAAGTTTTTTTGCTTTAAATTTTTTTTCAAATCATAAAGACCATAGAGATCTCTATATTTATTATCTATTACCCAGCAAATTTTCATATTTATTTTATTGAATTCAAAAAATTTTTTATATCATTACTAATTTTTAGAATATTTTTTTTTTTTAATTCTAATCCAGATGGTAAACAAAAACAATTTTTAATGAAATTTTTTGATTTAGTGCAATTTGAAGAATTAAATTTTTTTAGATGTTTTTGAGCATATAATAGTTTCCAGACAGCACGTGTTTCAAAATTATTTCTTTTTGAAAAATTCATAAAATCTTTGTTTAAATTTTTTTTATTTTTAATCTTAATTACGTTTAACCAATAATTGCTTTCTTTATTTTTAATGTCATGACCAATTAGCTCTATATTGCTAAACTTCTCTAGAGATTTTCTATATAGGTTGTGAATAATTTTTTTTTTTTTAAGTATTATATCTAATTCTTTCAGTTCATTAAATCCAATACACGCATTTATATTTGATATTGAAAAGTTATATCCTAATGAATTGTGGGTAAAATCATAAAAATTATCTTTTGCAGTTGTGCTTAGGTATCGCGCTCTTTTTTCAAAAATTTTATTATTTGTACACAACATTCCTCCACTTCCTGCTGTAACAATTTTATTTCCATTAAATGAAAAACAAGAAATATCACCATGAACACCTGTATGAATTTTTTTTCCTTTCTTTAAATAATATGACCCTAAACTTTCAGCACAATCTTCTATTAAAAATATGTTTAATTCTTTACATTTTTTTTTTAATTTATCAATATCGTTTAAGGGATTTCCAAATACATGCACAATTAAAATACAAGCAATTCTTTTTTTAGTTATTTTGTTGAATGTGAGATTTTTTTTTTTAAAAGTTTTGTTATCTAAAAATTTTAAAGCTTTATTAACATCTAAATTTAAATCATCAGCTACATCTAAAAAAAAAGGGTTTGAATTATTGTATAAAATACTATTAGCTGTACCTATAAAGCTTGTAGATGGTACTAGAATTTCTGTTTTTTTATTAGCTCCACACAAAAATAAGCTTATTTGTAAAGCACTTGTGCAATTTAAAAAGGGGACCGCATAATTTGTTTTAACGATTTTTTTTACACTATTTTCAAATTTCTTAATATAGGATCCACCTGATGATATCCAATTAGTCTGAAGAACTTTATGGCATTCGGTAATAGTTTTTTTTTGTAACTTTGGTCTATGTAGGTAGATCATTGATATTAAGATAATATATATCTTGCATGATTTGAATAGCCTATTTTATCCAGAAAATCTTGCAGAACGACAGAATTTTTTTCTAAAAAATTTGCAGTATCCTTATCTTTTTTATTAGAGTTCAAAAGACCATATATATCACCCACATCCAATCCTCTGCATTCACTATATAGAATTTTTAGCCCACATTCTTTTGATAGTCTGTTAAATGTTTTTTTACTAAAATATGTTAGATGACTTGGTGGACATAATAAATTATTTTTTTCTTTCAAAAAGTCAAAACCAAGAGACTCTACATTTGGTGTATAGATTAAAATAATACCATCTTTTGTGAGTTTAGATTTCATTAATTTTAAAAAATTTTTTGGATCCGGCACATGTTCAATAAGATCGAAAGCTGTAATGATATCATATGTATTATCTTTTACGTCACTTATTTCTTTATAAGTTTTTACTTTTAAATTTTTTTCAAGCCAAGTTCTCAACGAGTTACTAAATTCTACACCAGCACACTGATTATAATGTTTTTTTGCAGCTTCTAAAAACCATCCATTGCCACAACCAACATCTAATAACTTGCCTTTTTTTTTAAAACTTTGTAAGATTTTCACTCTTTCTTTTCCAAATCTATTCTTTCTATAAGTTCTGCTTTTTTGATATGATTTTAAATTGAATTTTAGATATTCATCTCCACTATACAGATCGTTGAAATTATTAGGCTTTTTTTTTGAAAAAATAAGGCTACATTTAGTGCATCTCACTATTGGGATTTTAAATTTTGTATAATAGCTCTCAAGCTTAGATGAGTTGCATAATAGGCATTTTTTTACTAAAGAATAGCCACTGCCCTCTTTTACTTTGATTGATAGTTTCTCTAAACCTTTATTTACAAAGGTATTAAACCCTTTGTATCTCATTTTCTTAAAGTCTATTTTCATTATCTTAGATTAGATATTTCTTTTGAAATTTTTTCATACAGTGAGGTTTTTGTCTTCACTAATATTGGGATTGCTATAGCTGTTGTAAGAATTTCTTTTGTTTTTTTTGAATATGCACACTCCTTTTTAGACAATGCATGATCCCAAAAATATGTACAATGCCACTCAATTGCAGAAGGCAAATTTTTTGTACCCATATTATTTTTCTTAAGAATCTCTAATATTTTTTTTCTTTCAATTAAATCTGGACAATAAAAGATAAAAGTATCGTAGTTTGGGGTTGAATTTTTTAAAATAGATCTAATTTCAAATTTATATTTTAAGTTTTTTTCTAAAATTTTATACCTCTCTTGATTTTTTTTTAAAATATATTTTAATTTTTTTAATTGTTCTTTTCCAACTACTGCTTGCATTTCAGTCATTCGATAATTAAAACCATAAATTGATTTCGAGTCTCTACCTCTAGGAAGTTTAGGGTTATTTTCATGCCCATGATCATGATACTCTCTTGCATATTTATAAATTTTTTTATTGTTTGTTAACAACAATCCACCTTCACCAGTAGTTATTAATTTTCCATGATCAAAACTAAATACACCCACATCTGTTAATGTACCTAAATATTTTTTTTTGATTTTACCACCTACTGCTTCACAATTGTCTTCCAAAACCTTTATATTTTTATTTTTACAAATCTTTAAAATTTCCTCTATATCTGCTGAGGCTCCCAACATATGAACAGGAATAACAACTTTTGTTTTTTTTGTAATTTTCTTCTTAAGTTCTTCGACATCCATATTTAGCGTTTTATTAACGTTAACAATTATTGGTATTGCTCCACAATCAAGAATTGCTTCAACAGTAGCAATAAAATTAAAAGCTTGAGTTATAACATGATCACCTTTTTTTACACCTAAGGCCAATAGAGCTATCTTAATGGCAGCAGTCCCAGAAGAAACCGCTAAACAATATTTAGATCCAAAAATTTTTTGATTTAAACTTTCAAATTCACGTACATGAAATTTTTTTCTTAAATTTTCAAAACCATGTGCAAAAAGTACACCACCTTCTTTAAAAAGTTGATTTACTGCTTTTTGTTCTTTTTTATCAATTAGTTCAAATCCAGGCATTATTTCTTTAAAATTTTTCTAACGATTTCCAAATCTTCATGATCGTCTACATCAAAAGAATTTATTTTTTTCATAATATAGTATCCATTTTTAATTTTGTTTTTTATTTTTTCATTTTCAATTAATGATCTGTGGTATATATATAAACTGCCATTAATAAAGTAGCTATTTTTGTCAAAATCCTGTCTTCGCGTATGATTCTTTTGAGGGAAAAAACTTTTAAATGTCTTTTTTTCTAAATAAACTGATTCGTATGGGTGCTCTAAAGATTTAGACAAAGCCGTTAATTTTAATAATTTTTCTTTATTTACTTTCTCAATTGATTTTATTATATCATTTTGACCTCTGACAGGAGATGTCGGCTGTAGCAAAACTATGTAATCATAATTATAGATACTTTTGGCAAAACTATGAAAATCTTTTAAAAGTGACATGGGTGAACTTTTATCAGTTGAGACTTTTTCTGGTCTTTTATATGAAGTATTTATATTAAACTTTTTAGCAATTTTTATAACTCTTGGGTCATTACTAAGAACAAATTTTGGGATTTTAATATCTTTTATTTTTTCAAAAGTATAATTAATCATTGGTATAGAATTAATTTGGATAATATTTTTATTTTTAATAGACTTGGATCCAAATCTTGCTGGAACAACAATAATAAAATTTTTTTTAGGAAAATTTCTCATGAAATATTATTTAGTAGTTCATATATATCTTTATTTTTATTATTCAATGAATATTTTTGAGTAAAAAAGTTTTGTTTATTTTTTTGATGATCATCAAAATTTAATAAAAATTTTTTTAATTGCTGCTCAAAAGGTTCATCTAAATTTATTTTATAATAATAAACTCTTTTCTTTATTATATCTAATAAACTCTTTTCTAAATTTCTTAAACCCAAATCAAAATATATGATCGGTTTATCTGTGGCAATTGCTTCTGAGAAAGCTGTTGCAAAGTAATCAAAGATATACACATCATATAAATTTAAAATTTTATCAAAATTTAATTTTATATGTTTTTCATTTTCTCTAAAATGGTTTATCTGGCCTTTGGGATGATTTTTAATATTAGCATTTCTAAAAGTATTCAATAACTCTTTTTGAAATTTATAATATATCTCATCATCCATATCCCTATAAGGGCCATATCTAATATTTTTATTAAACATATTTGGAACATAAAGGTATTTCAAATTTTCTCGAATATTAAGTTTCTTAATTGTTTTGATTTTAAAATTGCCCTTTATATTTTTAAACGATGTAAAATGAAATTTTGGAGTCGAAAAAAATGTTTTTTTAATTTTTTTTGAAAAATTATAATTACCATAAGAAATATAATCAGTGCATAGGCTATATTCCACATACCGAATAGGTTCATTATATAGGTAAAAAGGATAACATGAGTGATTAATAGATATAACTTTGTTCGTTTTTTCCTGTAAAAATTTAGCAGAAAGCAACCTATTACTAATATTAATATTAGTTCCAACAATAAGAGTAGAGTTTTTAGGCCTAAAATTAGTTAAATTATTCCCATCAGATAAATTTACTTTTACATAATTTAGGAAGTTTGATGAAAAATTAGCATTTTTTAATTTAAAGAAATTCATTATTTTTTTTAAAAGAATATTCAAGTCAATAATTTGATTATCCATTTCTAATAAAGTCAAATTTACTTTTGATAAAAATTGAACTTTATTCATTATATTTTGCATGACTAATTTTTTTTTATTAAGTGAAATGTTTCTAGAAATAAATATATTTTTGTTAATTCCAATTTTTAGAGAGTCTATTAAACGATTCTTATTTTTTAATTTTTTAAATTTTATTTTTTTTTGATTATTAATATAATCTGAATTTAGGTAAGGAAATTGCACAGGTGAGTTGTGCTTAAATGGTGAATATTTAATTATATTAAAGTTTGAAGCATAAATAATTAACTCCATATAAAAGATCTTTATTAAATTTTGACTGTCTGGAATTTTTTTTTGATTCTTTAAATGATTTTCAATAATATCAATAATTCTTAATGAATTTAAATTATTTCTTTTTAAAATTGCGCTGTACACAGCAAACTCCTTCTAGCATTTTACCTATTGAATATGTCTTAAAGTTAGAATTTCATCTTTTAATACATTTTTCTTCAATTTTTTTTTTAAAACTTTATTTAACATGAATGGGGCAATTCCTGTTCCTGGTCTCTTAAAGGTAATATCTGATAGTTTTAGCTTTTGTCCTTTATTTAAATTTTTATTTACTACAATGCTTCTTCGAGCATTTTTTCGAGATTTTTTTTCAGATGGCAAGGCTTTTTTTTCAATTACTTCACCTAATACTTTTTTTAATCTTTTCAGGTCCTTACTTATCTTTATTAAATCTTTTTTATCCATTGAATGATAGTGATCATTACCTTTTAACTTTTTATCTAAGGTAAAATGTTTTTCTATTATTTTTGCCCCCAATGTAGTTGCCGCTACAAGATTAAACATATCCTTAGGTAATGTATGATCTGAATAACCAATAATATTTTTTGGAAAACTTTTAATTAAAGATACAATCATATTTAGATTTGCATTAACATCATCTGTTGGATAATTTAAAACGCAGTGAAGAATTGCAACTTTTATTTTTTCTTCTTCAATCCATTTAACTGCTCGTCTTATCTCGTCCATATTTGATGCACCCGTGGATAGAATTATTGGTTTTTTAAACTTACATAAATATTTAATAAATGGTTTGTTAGTAATATCTGACGAGGAAATCTTATAACATTTAACTAATTTTGATAAGAACCTTGCTGAATTAAAATCAAATGGAGTACTTAAAAATTCTATTTTTATTTTGTCACAATATTTTTTTAATATTTTATAGTGATTTTCATCAAACTTATCATATTTTTTAAAAAGTTCATTTTGATTTTTTGTTTTTTCTTTTTTTAAGTCCCAGTATGCAGGTGAAAATTTTGACGCTAGCTCATCAGCTTTATAAGTTTGAAATTTAATAGCGTCTGCACCTCCATCTTTTGCATTCTTTATCAGCTTAAAAGCTTTTTGCATATTGCACTCATGATTCACACCAGCTTCAGCAATTATATACGGTTTAACAAAATTATTATTTTTTTTAAATAAGTCTAGAATTTTCATTAAAATATCTTTTCAATTTTATTGATTTTTTTTTTGACTTCACGTCTCGCAAAATTAAAATTAATAGGTAACATTGATTTATAAAGTTTTTTATATAACTTTTGATCATTAATCAAAGATTTAAATTCAGTAATAACTTTGTTAAATGAAAATTCTTTTTTATTATATTGCCCCAAATTAATAAAACCATTTCTAAAAGACGAAAATTTATGCATAGATTCTCTGTCATTATGACTAATTACAATTGCTGGAATATTCATATGTGCTAGTTCATATGTAGTTCTACCGTTTGATGTAAATGCAAACTGACACTTTTTCATATGAATTGAAATCTTGGATGTATTTTTGATTAAAGAAATATTTTTTTTAAATTTTAAATAATTTAATAAAGATTGCTTATTTTTATAACCAATACCAGTAATTATTTTGATATTAATATTCTTTTCAATTGAAATTTCATAAATTGATTTAAGTATTTTCAGAGTTAAATTATTTGGATCACTGCCCCCAAAAAAAAGAAGGATATTTTTGATATTTTGATAATTATTTTTTTGAATTCTTACAAACTCATCTCTTATAAAAAAATAATTTTTTCCCCAGATAATTTTATTATTAGATGTTTTTGGTTTTTCGAAAATTTCATTGATGGTTAAATCAGAAAGTTCAGCACCCTTTCCAAGATCTTCAAAGTTAATTACTTTTATTCTATTTTTTTTTAAAATTTTAATTTCAGATTTTTTCGTAGATAGCACATCATTGATAACAACGTTTGGCTTAAATATTGCTATTTTTTGAAAAATATTTTTTTTAGGGTATAATATTATTTTATAATTTGTTTTTTTTAATTTTATTATTGCAAGTTTTTCAGACTTGTTTGTTACAAAAATTACCTTGTATTTAGATACAATTTCTTTGGCTAAAGATAAAGATCTATAAATATGCCCAGTTCCATTTTTTTTATTGCCAATGATATTAAAAATGACCGATTTCATGTATTTCTGCTTGTTAATTTAATTAAATATATTTTAAATATTACTAAATGAGTTAAATATTAACATTAAATAATTATAATTAATATTTACATGATTACAAAAAATATACTAAAAGAATTTAATACAAAAGGCTTTGTCATTATAAGAAATGTTATTAAAAAAAAAGAAATCATTAATTTAATGAATGACCTTGAAAAAGTTAAAAAAAAGGTTCTAAAGAAACATAATTTTTTTTTTCATAAAACCTCTGATAACAAATTTAACACTATCCACGCTATTCAAAAATTTCATAAACGTGGGGAAATTATTAATCTTACGCATAACAAAAAAATTAATCATATTTGTGAAGAAATTTTAAAAGATAAAATCAAGGTAAGAAACATTGAATTTTTTTTGAAACCAAGAAAAACTGGTATGCCCAGTCCATTTCATCAAGATAATTACTATTGGAATATTTTAAATGCTGAAGCTCTTAATGTTTGGATAGCTTGTTCAAATGCTTCAAAAAATAATGGTGGTCTGTGTTATTTGGAAGGTTCTCACAAATTGGGTGTTATAGAGCATGAGCTTTCAAACATGAAAGGCTCTTCACAAAAAATATCTGAAAATATACTTAAAAAATTAAATTTTAAAAAAATTTTTCCAAAATTAAAACCTGGAGATTGCCTAATTCATCATCCAGAAACAATACATGGTAGTTTTAAAAATACCTCAAAAAATGATCGTTTAGGATTTGTGATTAGCTATGCCAAAAAGAATCATAAAGTAGATTTAAATAGATTGGAAAGTTATATGGCCAAAGTAAACAAATCCCTTAAAAAAATTTATAACTAATAGGAATTCTTAAATGTATAAAAATAAACTTTTTATTATTGCTGAGGCAGGTGTAAATCATAATGGATCTCTTCAAATAGCAAGAAAACTTATAGACTCGGCTAAAGCAGCTGGTGCTGATGCAATCAAGTTTCAAACTTTCAATACAAATGAATTAGTTAGCATTAAAGCAAAGAAAATGTCTCATCAAGCCGCAGCTTCCTCAAAGCATTCTCAGTTTGAAATTTTAAAGAAATTAGAAATTAAAAAAGAAAACCATTTTAAACTTATTAAATATTGTAAAATTAAAAAGATTAAATTTTTATCATCAGCTTTTGACTTAGAAAGCTTAGAATTTTTAAAAAAACTCAATTTATACGCTTATAAAATACCTTCATCAGAGCTAAATAATATTCCTTATTTAAAAAAAATTGCAAAATTTAAAAAATATTTAATATTGTCTACTGGCATGGCTTTTATGAGTGAAGTCAAACAGGCAATTAAAACATTGTTAAATAATGGTGCAAAAAAAAATAAAATTATTCTTATGCATTGTACATCTCAATACCCTGCTGATTATAAATACCTAAATCTAAATGTGCTAAGGAGTTTCAAAAAAAAGTTTAATTTAAAATTAGGATACTCTGATCATAGTAAAGGCCTTATAGTTCCTAATACATTGGCATCACATAAATTACAAGTATTTGAAAAACACTTTACATTATCAAAAAAAATGAAGGGACCAGATCACAAAGCAAGCTTAGAACCTCATGAATTAAAAGAAATGATAAATAACATTCGATTAATTGAAAAATCAATGGGGAGCTATATTAAAAAACCACAAATTGGTGAAATAGAGCACAGACAGCTTGGAAGAAAATCAATTGTAGCAAGAATTTTAATACAAAAAGGTGAGCCATTCTCAGAAAAAAATATTACCGTAAAAAGACCAGGAACCGGCCTATCTCCAATTTTATTTGAAAAAATTTTAGGAAAAAAATCCAAGAAAATATTTAAAAAAGATGATTTAATTAAAATCTAATGATTTACATCTCCTCTGCATGCCTAAAAGAAAAAAATCTTAATAAAAATTTAGATCTTTTTAATAAAAACAAATTAACTAATATTGAGCTATCTGGTGGCACAAATTACAATAGCAAAACTCTCAAAATTTTAAAAAGTTATAAAAATAAAGGTTTTAATTTTTTAATACATAATTACTTCCCTGCTCCTAAATCACCTTTTATGTTGAATCTTGGATCAGAGAACAAAATTGTAAGCAATAAAAGCTTAAAAAATTGCATTAAAGCAATAAAACTTTGTCATAAATTAAAGGCAAGAAATTTTTCTGTTCATGCCCCCTTCTTATTTGATTTCAACTATAAAGAAGCTGGTAAAAAAATCAATCCATCAAAACTTTATAGTGTCAAAAACACAATTAAAATTTTCAAAAAAAATTGGAAAATCTTGCAAGGTTGTGCAGGTAAGGAAATAAAACTATACGTGGAAAATAATGTAATTAATAGACAAAATTATCTTTCTTTTAACAAGCAAATACCATTGTTATTTACTGATATGGCTGGATTTAACGTAATGAGAAATGAAATTGATTTTGTTCCTCTAATTGATACCGGTCATCTAAAAGTTTCATGCTTTACTAATGGTAAAGATTTTGAGTTAGAATTAAAAAAATTATCTATTCATACTGATTTTTATCAAATTAGTGATAACAATGGACTTTTTGATCAAAATTTATCTTTAAAAAAAAATAGTCTGATGTACAGAGTACTAAAAAAAATGAAGCTTAAAAATAAAATATTTTCTATTGAGGTGTACGAGGGTTTAAAAAAAATACTTGAAACAGCAAAAAATATTGAGTCAGTTATAAAATAATGAAAATATTAATTTATGGAACTAAATCATCTGCAAAGTTCATAGCAGAGACAATTTCTGAAAGCCACAACTTTGAGATACTTGGATTTATTGGCAATGAAAAAGAGAGCAAGGAATTATTTAACAAAAAGATATTTCAAGATTATTATTTTTTAGGAACTTTGAAAGATGTAGATCACTTAAAAAAATTACATGAGGATTTAAAAGGTTTTATAGTTGGGGTTGGTGATCCAATCTTAAAGGAAGATATTTATTATGAATTAGAAAATACAGGACTAATTTCAGTAAATGCAATATCAAATAAATCATCAATTGCAAAAGATGTAAAAATTGGAACAGGTACAGTAGTTGGCAATGGTTCTATAATCTCAAGTGGAACTATCATTGGTAATAATACTTTTGTCGGTTCTAACACAGCTATTGAGTATGGAGTAAATATATCTGATAATTGTATTATAAGATCAAGTTGTGTAATTGGAGCCAGCTCAAGTATTATGAGATGTGTTAGTATAAATTCATCTTCAGTAATATATCCTGAAATTAATATCGGAAAAAACCAACAAATAGACGAAGGCAGTATAATTAAAAAAGATAAAAAAAGCTTAATAAAAAAATCTATATGAAGCAAAAGACTATATTAATACCAGGTGGTGCCGGGTATGTTGGCTCAAAACTAGTTGAAATATCTTTAAAAAATAAATTTAAAGTTATATGTATTGATAAATTAGTTTATGGCAAAAATGCTATTGCTACTTTCTTAAACAACCCAGATTTTTTATTTTATGAGGGAGACATAAGAGATGCAAAAGATCTTAAAAAAATATTTAAAAATAAAATTGATTATGTTGTGAATTTAGCTTCGATAGTTGGTGACAAGCAATGTAAGATTATTGCAAAAACTTCATATGATATTAATTATACTGGAAATAAATTACTTTTTGAAATATGTAAAAAGAATAAAGTCAAAAAATATTTGTTTGCTTCAACATGTTCTAATTATGGGATTTCAACTGCAAAAGGTTTGGCAACTGAAGACACAAAATTAAACCCTGTTTCTCTTTATGCTGAAACAAAAATAGATTGTGAAAATTATTTATTACAAACAAAAGATGATACTCCAACGGTAATTATACTTAGATTTGGTACTGCTTATGGTGCTTCATTTCGAACTAGATTTGATCTTACGCTTAATTCATTTACATATGAGGCTTTAAAATATGGGAAAATTGATGTTTTTGCAAAGTCAACATGGAGACCTTATATTCATGTAGCAGACATAGGAGAAATGATGATTACAGCTCTAAATTATGGTGGAAATATTCATAAAGAAATATTTAATGCAGGATACACCTCTGAAAATTACACAAAAGAACAAATGGTTCGACAAATAGTAAAATTTCTCCCTAATACAAAAATTAATTATGACATGGATGATTTTGATAAAAGAAACTACAAAGTTTCTTGTGAAAAAATAAAAAAAAAACTAAATCTAAATCTCCATAAAAACATTGATTTTGGAATTAAAGAAATTAAAGATCTTTATTTGAGGAAAAAGATAACAGAAAAAGAAATAAAAGAAAACTTACTAGATAACAACTGTAACAGGTTATTAAATTTTTTTAAAAATGAAAAATAATATTAATTGGGCAGAGCCTTTTTTTGATAACGAAGAATTCAAGAATGTAAAAGATTGTTTTAGAACAGATAGGTTTACTGCTGGAAAAAAAGTATTAGCTTTTGAGGAAAAAATGTCAAAAATAACAGGGGCTAAATATGCACTAGCAGTGTCTAATGGTACTGTTGCATTAGATTTGGCATTTAAAGCTATTGGTATTAAACCAGGTGACGAAGTTATTGTTCCAGCTATATCATATTTTTCAACAGCATCATCAATAAGTTACCAAAAAGCAATTCCAGTTTTTGTAGATGTTGATATTAAGAGCTGCTGTATTGATCCTAGTGAAATTAAAAAAGCCATTAATAAAAAAACTAAGGCAATAACATTTATTGATTATGGGGGGACCCCTGCCGATTACAAAGAGATAAAAAAAGTTGCGAAAAAACATAATATTCCAATCATACTCGATGCTGCTCAATCATTAGGTGGCAAATATAACTCAAAAAATTTAGGCTTTGATGGTGAAATTTCCACAATGAGCTTTCATCTAGCAAAAATTATTACAACTATTGAAGGGGGTATGATTTTTACTAATAAAAAAAAAATTTATGAAGATCTATTAATTAGAAGAAATATTGGTGAACCAAAAAATAAAAAATATACCCATACATTGCTTGGTACAAATGCCAGAATGAGTGATTTGCATGCAGGTTTTGGATTAGCTCAAGTTAAGAAACTTAATCAAATAGTTAGATTAAGAAAAAAAATTACTCAAAAATACAATAAATTTTTTAATAAAGAAAAAGAAATTACATTATTCAAAACTTCAAAAAAAGGTAACGAAAGTGCAAACTTTTTTTATCCAATCTTAATAGATAATAGAGATAAAATTGCTAAAGTTTTAAGAGATAAATATGGTATTGACACAAGAATTGCTTACCCCACACCAATTTATAATCAACCATTATATAAAAAAAAGATTGAACCTTCAAAAAAATTTAAATGTCCAAATGCTGAAAAAATATCTAAAAGAATATTAAATTTACCTATTTTTCCTAAAATGAAAGATAAAGAAATTAAATATGTGTCTGATTGCTTGTTAAAAATAATTAGAAATAAATAAAAAATTATATCAATTTTCAGCTAATCAACT
>MDSY01148289.1_pt1 | contig 14121 bp, 10 predicted proteins | sample 811131 | NCBI WGS metagenome assembly MDSY01 (sample SAMN05326643, study PRJNA326480) | marine metagenome | isolation source: seawater | place: Atlantic Ocean: South West | collected 2010 | reverse complement strand
GAGATATGGCCCAGGCAGTTCAGCGGGATGATAGATTCAATATTTGCGAAGCCATGAAGTCTTACACCAATGCTGTCGGGAAGTTAAATTCTAAACTAAACGAGCCATACATGATGCTGAATGATTTACCCGAGGTTTTGGCATGGAAAGGGATGGGTGCAGCAGCAGGAGGGTTTGTGGGAATTATTACTCGTAACCCAGAGGCTACTAGAAATGCCATTCCTTGGGATGTTTTAGAATGGAAAATTGATTTTAATGGACTTGAGCTGTTAGAATAAAATGCACATATTCAATAAGTCCTAACATTAGGGATTTACATGGGTAGAGTATTGGATGATGCAAAGTCATGTAATACAGATTTTCTATATTATTCAGGCAATTTTTGTCCATACTGCACAGCACTGAAACGCTTACTGAAATCTAAGGGCTTTACTTTCACAGAGATAAATTTCGATGACGAGAGGTCAGAAGTTCGTTATGAGGTTGTATCCGAAACAGGACATAGAACCGTGCCTGTTGTTATTGATAACCGAGGAGATATGCCAATTTTTATTGGTGGTTTCGACGAAACAAACCGGTATTTACGCTAGCCTGCATGTAGGTAATATGTTGCGTTTATCATACCAGCGAAAGACACCCAGAGTATGTATGGTAACACGATAAGTGAGCCTTTTTTGTTCACTTCGTATACAATGTATGCATACATCGAAGTGAAAATTACCATAATTACGATCATAATCAGCGAGATCAAATATTCCTCTGAATTGAAGACTCTAGGCCAAGCTAGATTGACAATTAACTGGACAACAAATAACCAAATTGCTGTATTGCTTTTATTTATCTTATTTCTAAGATTAAAAGTAGTAAAAAAACTGATGATTAGAGTAGTGTAAAGAATAGCCCATATTGGTCCAATTATCCAACCAGGGGGTTGGAAAAAAGGCTCATATTCAGAATCAAATGTCACAATTTGACCTCAATCGTCTTTGGTGCACTAGATTTATTCCCAAAACTACCAAATTCTTTGATATAATCTCTCGTGAAGTATATCGCCAACAAAAGTAGTGCGTATATTAGAATCGTCTGTGAGGTCCAAATGAATTGTTCTAATCCTTGACTTGGGGCATCATATACCCATGCACTATATCCAACAGTAGAAACAGTAACATTCCATATGCCGTGCCAGGCTATTACAACCCAAATATTTCTAGTTATGTGGTAAACATATCCTGCTGCTAAACCAAATCCAAACCAGTTAATCAACGATGTAATTAGCCATACACTCTCAATCTCATAGACAAATATGGCAATTGGTAAGTGCGTTAGGGCAAAAATTGCTGCTGATATCAGCATCGACTGCCATGCTTGCAATACTCTAGACAGTTGGTCTTGGATAAATCCTCTGAAGAAAAATTCCTCAACTGTTGCAACTACTGCAATATTAGTTACCATGAATATTAGGAAGACGAAAAATGAATCGAACTCGTCCATCCATGTGAAAAAGAAATCAATATCTCCGTATAATCCAGAACTTAAAACAATGTAATCTAAAATCAGTTCCAATATATAATTTGCAAAAGTGAGAGACAAACCTATTACAATAATACTCACAATAAACTTTTGAGAAAATGTTTCTTTTAGTGAATTATAAGCAAACAATCTTACAGGAAGGCATTCTTCATTCCTGTATTGATACCAATAGAACATAATTGGGCCAATAAAAACAATCGGGGCAACTAGGGCATAAGATATGCTGAAAGACACTGAAACACTTGAGTCAAAAACGTCTTTCGTTATGTATCGAAATATTCCCCAGATCAATATTGAAGCGATAGCGAGCCCTACCAATTCTAGTATGAATCTCTGAGGATCATCTATGGATGTTTCCCCAACAGGGGGATACTCATCCTGTAACTCCATAATGTTACGAAGTCAAATATAGTTCTTGAATAAATTGGCACTCTCATTATGAACTTCTTTTATTTAGAAGGAATTAGGAAATGTCAGAGTGCTCGTGCCGGGATTTGAACCCGGGTCGCCGGAATGAAAACCCGAAATGATGGACCACTACACCACACAAGCAGCATGCCCCTCGCATCATTTATTGTTCATCAATGTTGGGGTCGATACTCAATTCATTCCACCAGCGTAACAATAACCAAGCAATCCCACAAAGAAGTATAATTACTACTCCAATGAGAACCTCTCTGTCAAGTAACCACTCTAAACCTTCGACCGCTTTGTTTCCATAAATACCAACAAGCAGTGCCTCCAAGCCAAATCGTAGTCCTCTGCCAAACAATCCAGCTATTATGAATGGTTTCATCTTCATTTCTCCCATGCCAGCAGCCCATCCAAACACCTTGTATGGGATTGGTGAAAACGCTGCAATGAATACTCCAACAGTCCCATATCTGGTTGTTAAGGCCTCAATCTTTCTGAGATGTTTTTCTCCCTTGAATCGGTTAAACAGACTTCTGCCCCATTTTCTTCCAACCCAGTATCCGATTATACTACCCAAGACACTTGTGACAGTTATTACAATCCACAGCCATAATACCATGTTTGAATCTCCAGATGCGTTGACAAGCATTGGTAAAAACAGCAAATCAGGAGGAACAGGTTGAATAATCGCTTCGGTGAATGATAAGGCGGCAAGGCTGAGCCAGCCAAACCCGTCAAACCAATCAATCACCGAGTCTTTCCATGACATTCGTCCTATGGGGGAACAATCACACGGATGAACCCTTTCACAGGGGAAGTCTTGATTGCTGGAAAACACGACCCATCGACTAATGCCGGCCTTAGATACCGCTGCCTTACTCCATTGGCCTTTAGAGAGGTTAGAAGGCGGGTATGTCGCACACAGCCAGTTAGAGGAATTGCGAAAACTTTCTTCAGAAAGAGCACTGTTAATTGAGTCAATTGAAATGAATTGGTTAACTCCTGATGTAGAAGACGCTAGAGTTGCAGCAGTGGAGACAGGTGATCTTCCCAGACTTAGCAGTGTTGATTTAGAAATATTGGCTATTGCTTTGATTACTGGTGAAAAATTGTTTACTGATGACTATTCATTACAAAACGTATGTCGTAAGATAAATCATCCATTTGAGGCGGTGTCAAATCGAAAAAGTGAACAACTGTGGGCATGGGAATTAAGATGCATAGGGTGCAAGGCAACAAGAAAAGTAGACACGAAAAAGGAAATCGACTGCGATATCTGTGGCTCACCCATGAAAGTGAAGCGTGCTAGGAACTGATTGCAAAAAGGTATGAGTTTTGCTAATTATTCTTCTGCCGATGCAATCTCAGACTCGATTTCCTCAGAGGTTTTTCCAGACACATCAATGCCAAGAGCCTCAGCCTTTTGTGCCAATTCAACAGATTTTGTCTTTCCACCTGCTTCCAAATCTGCAATAGTGTTTGCACTAGATGGTTCTCCTGTTACTTCGTTTAGGCCTTTTTGAAATTCACCTTTTGACTGTCCAGCTGCTCTTGCTAGCTTTGGAAGTCGTTCTGCTCCAAACAGCAAAAAGAATATTGCAAGGAGAATCATTATTTCGAATGGTCCAAACCTCATATCGCTCCCTCTGATGTAATGCAGCAGTTCATCCCTTGTCAATCAATCGGCTATTAGCCCCCGGAAACTGGTGGAAGTAGAACGATTTCATCACCATCATTAACGGGTTCGTCCTCACCAACTTTTACGCCATTTAGGCTGATAACCAAGCCCTTTGTTAACCATGATTCAATACCAATTTCCTCAAGAACAAATCTAATTGAAGAATTGGGTAAAATCTCTAGGGTTTTCTCTCGCTCCCCAATTTCTTCTGCAAGTGGCCCGAAGGTGAGAACCTTGACGTGCATAATTAGGCGACTTGGCACCAACTTATCAACCCGTTCCGCTGTGTAGTGATTGATGGCAGTCGCACTATCATGTGAAGGGCTTTGGAAAATATATGAGATGGGGGACGAGAAAATCCAAGCCATAAAAGGCGTTTCTCTTTCAATCAATCAGGGTGAAATGGTTGCAGTAATGGGTCCCTCTGGATGTGGTAAGACGACTTTGCTAAACATTTTGTCTGGAATAGACGACCCTTCGGCCGGCCAAGTAAACGTTGCAGGAAAACCCCTCTTTGGAATTAGTGATGATGAAAGAAGTGACATCAGAGGAAAGGAAATGGGATTCATTTTTCAAAAATTCCATCTTCTAGACGTAATGAATGCAGTAGAAAACGTTGAGATTCCATTGTTACTCGCAGGAACCAATCCTTCAGACGCAAGGAAAAAGGCAACGAAAGCTCTCACTAAGGTTGGCCTAAGTGAGAGAGTAAATCATCGACCCTCTGAACTCTCTGGTGGGCAACAGCAAAGGGTGTCGATTGCTAGAGCAATAGTCCATGACCCATCCGTTATATTGTGCGATGAGCCAACTGGAAACCTCGATTCTCTAACGAGTAAGAATGTCATGGAGTTACTATTAGAGTTAAATCAATCGGGTTCTACAATTGTTATTGTAACGCATGATGACGATATAGCTAGCATGTGTACTAGAATTGTAAGGATTAAAGATGGTAGTGTAGTTAACGAAGAGGAATAGTTATGCTAATTGAAACCATGATTGTATTTTTGCTGATTTTACCCATCAGCATTACATCAACATGGGTGCTGCGTAATGATTTCGAAAAGTCATATTACCGTTTTGTACTTTTATTTGGGCCAGTTGTCGATGCTTGGTTAACTTGGTATTTACTCGATTTTTTCGAAATTGGATTTTTTGGTAAGTGGGCCTCAGTCATTTCGATCGGCATAATCTCATGTATGCTTCTCCAGCCTTTCTTGTCTCCCCGCAGGCAAGTGACCTTTAGACTGTCATGGCAGCAAATTCGCAGAAGACCTCGTCAAGCAGCGCTGATGATGGCAGGACTCCTTATTGCATCCTCTATAATCACCTCATCTCTAGTAATCGGCGACAGTTTAGACGCAACTTTGAGCAAGGAGGTTGAAGCGATATATGGAGACACAGATATCCAGATATTCCAAAAAGACAGAAGAACGGGATTCTCATTTGATTTGGATTCTAATCTTACTTCCTCATTTGGTCAAGAACTAACTTCATCTGGAATCGCAGATAAATGGAATCATGGAATAGATAGTGTTGCAACAATATCTAATGAGGTCGGACTTGCTATACCATCAGCCGCTTGGTTTGCTTATTCTGGTTGGGAAGGTGTTGCTATCAACCAAGTTGTCTCTGATGAATTGGGGGTTGAGAATGGAGATGTTATCGAGTTGACCTGGTTCTCATATACTGATGATGCAGAACTAGAGCGTTCTTATCAGAATTTGACAATCACTTCTGTTATACCAATGGAAGGTAAGGGTTCTATGGCTGGTTCCAAATCCCCAGCCCTGTTCACCTCGCTGGAGATTTCACAACTGTACCAATCGAAAGAAAACAAGGTGAATATGCTAAGAATCTCGCTATCCGATAGTGAAGATGCAACTGGCCAGGTTGATGACATATCCTCTGTTTTAGACGATTTAATCGGTTATGAATCCTCAGGATTTGAAATATCGACAAGCGAGGATGCAATATCTATTTCAAATACAAATGGCTTGGGAAGATTGGACTCCAAGTTTATGGATTCATGGCATGAAAATGAATCATCTCTTGTTGGATCTGGTTCTGTTATGGAAGTTCTCCAGATACCATTAATTCAAATCCAACAGGAGGCAAAAATCCTTTCACTGCCTGATGATAGAATCACTGAGATTCTAGCAACTGACGAAGGTGACTGGTATGTGTCTGGCGGAGGAGTTTCGTTCCAGAAGGAGAGAAACGGTGGAGTTCATAGTTGGGAAGCACCGGACGGTGGATTAATCAATGACGTAACACTTCTTGAAAATTCACTTCTTGTTGCATATACCAATGGTTTAGTGGAAATACCGAACGATTCTGATGATGATGTGATTCATCATCTCAAAGGAGAAGAAAAGCAATTAGCAGCACTTTTCACACAAGAATTACCTGATTTGCCAGAGACTATTTTTTCTATTGATTACCTAAGGGATTCCGAAATAGATTACATCGCAGTAAAACATCTGACAGGGTCAGAGGTGCATCGGTATTCTGAAAATTCATGGGAAAAATTGAATTTGACAGGAGAGTGGCTTCATTTCGATAATGAATTAATGGTGGGGTCGCAAAATTCGGGATGGGAAACATTGTCTGGCGTAAAATCCCCAGAAAACTGGCTAGCTTTCAGAGGCGGCTACGTGTCTAATAATGGAAGCCTTTACTCATTCAATGGAAGCGTTTCTTTTGAATCAGTTATACCTGCAGACTGTGATAACAGAGTTTTCGAAATGGATCAAGAATTATTGTGTTCTACATCATTTGGAACGATTGTCGCATCTCAGAATATTGTTCCAAGATTACCTTCTTCAGTTGACATTGGAGGCTTTGGGGTCATGCCACAAATGTTGCTAGCAACAGACGGGCAACTCTCTCCGGAACAAGGCAAATTATTGATATCTTCCAGATTATCACTCTTAAATCAATCGAATAATGTGCTGTTGAACGGTTTGGTTCCATGGGCATACGGTGATAACACTCCTCATATCTTGAAAATTGATGGCAATATGACTTCTCTTGAGGCACCAGGAATTGATGAATTGGAATCTATCATCATAGGTTTTGTAAACCTCACTGACGGAGAAATACTTGCTTCAAGCGAGGATGGAGAAAGAAGTATTCTCGTAATAACAGAAGGTAACAATACCGAAATCGAATCTTGGTTAGATGATTATTCGGGTGTTGAATCTATGGATTTGCGAATAGTTGCAGCCAAGGAGGAAGCGCTGATTGCTGCTGAAGAGGGTGCTGGTGTCTTGTCTGCGATGTTCCTTGTGTTTGGCGCATTCACAATTGGTGCAGGCTTGTTACTCGTTTTAACAATAATAATTATGCTTGCAAATTCAAGAAGAATGGATGAGGGGGTTATCAGGGCTATCGGTATGAAGCGGTCGGATATGCGATCACTTTCGCTTATGGAGGGAATGATTAATTCTTCAATCGCATCTGTAATTGGAGGTTTCTTTGGCCTACTTCTCGCTTGGATTGTAGCTATGGCATTTAGCAGTGTATTTTCAAGCGCAGGAGCGGATGGCATCGATTATTCATTTTCCTTTGAGAGTATGCTAATAGGGGCATCAGCAGGCTTCCTAATAGCAATGTTTACGCTATATTTGACTGCTTTCTGGACAAGTAAACTCAGCATTGTTGAAGCACTTCGTGGACTTTCTCCTGCTAGGAAACGAGGGATACCATGGTGGTTGTTATTGTTAATGATTTCATTTACCGGTGGTGGATTGCTCTCTGGCCTAACCATACTTACTTTGGAATCAAACTCCTCTCTTAGATTTGCTATGTGGCACCTTTCAGTATCATTACTAATAATTGGAATAATCCCAGTTTTCACTTACGTGATTCCTCATCTAAGAAAAATGAAAATAAGTAACACTGGTCGTAATACAATTTCATCGGTTGGTATTTGTTTGATTTTGTGGGCATTAACTCCTGATTCTTGGGTTCCTGTCAGTAATGGTGTTAAACCAGACGAGGTTACATTTGCAGTTCAAGGGATGATTCAAGTTATTGCAGGAGTCATGGTTCTTACTGGGCTGGCACCAAGAATTGCATCATGGCTAGTAGAACGCTCACCTTTTTCAAAGAAATTCGGCGCAGTCACGCGAATATCTCTTGCCTATCCATCATCAACTCCTCTGAAAACGGCGGTTATCATGGGAATGTTCTCTCTGACAGTGTTCAGCGTAATTGTACTAGCAGGTTATTCCGTTCAGTTTGAAGAGCATTCAAGCGGATATGTTGAAGATGCTAGTGGAGAGTTCGAGATTTTACTTTCTTCGTCAAGACAATTACCTCTAGAGCTTTCGGATGATGTAAATAAATGGAATCTATCAAATTCTACAATCGAGGATATAGATGCGATAGGTAGAATCTCAAGGGCAGTAGTTTGGGTCGAGGAAGGAGAGGACAGAATCCCATACATATTACGAGGTGTGGATACCGGGTTTGTAGAACACGGAGCAATCCCATTAGAAGACTGGGATAGGGCTCTTGGACAGACTCAAATTGAAGCATGGAAATCAGTAAAATCTAATCCAAATATTGTGTTTATCGATAGCTCTTTTGCCTTGGTCGATCCTAACACTGGAGAATCCATTTCAGGGTTGAGTTTATCAATTGGAAAATCAATTTTGCTAATTGATATTTCAAACCCGGGAAATGCCAGAAATGTGACGGTTGGAGGAATCCTTTCGCAGTCAAGTCAGTTGTTCTCAGCAGGTATTTGGATGGACGGTGAAATAGTAAACGATCAGTATGGAGGAGTCGTTACAAGAATCTATGTTTCGCATGATTCAAATTTAGAGTCTAGTGAATTAGAAGAAAGCCTGACCAAGGATTTAGCTAGTCAAGGGGTAAACTCATCTATTATCAAGGATGATATTTTGCTAATCTTAGGCTTAGTTTTTGCAATTTTGCTTATTTTCCAAGCATACTTAGCACTAGGATTGATAGTGGGTATCGGAGGAATCGGTGTTGTAACATACCGTTCAGTTAGCGAGCGTTCGAATGAAATTGGAATGCTAAGGGCCTTAGGTTTTAGAAAGAAAATGGTGATGTCCAGCATGCTTATTGAGGTCAGTTGGACATCATTGATGGGAATCATCAATGGTGCGTTGGTAGCAGTTGGTTTCCATGTTGCTCTACACAGCACGTTTTGGAAAGAACAAAATGTCGACTTGATTCTTCCATGGCAGGAGATTATATTGATAATCACTGGAGGATGGATTTTGGTTATGATTTCCACAATAATCCCTGTCAAAAGGGCAGTCAGTATTTCTCCCTCTGAAGCAATATCTGTCGTAGACTGATATGTTGTTTGGAACAGGTTATCTCAAACTTACATCTTGAGATTTGTTCATGAGCTACCCGAAAGTGACTAAAAATCTGATATTTTTTTTACAAAACGAGTAACTGCATGCTAAATAATAACTCTATCTTTATCATTATTTAATCGTTTTTTTGGGAGTAAATGTTGCCAAGAGATAAATACCCTATAGGGCTTGGGGAGACCAACCGACCCTTTTGGAGGAGATGACAATGAGCAAACTGACCCCAATAATTTTGGCGATAATCATGATGGCTAGTACTTCACTAGCAGCACTTGATTGGGCTGAACTGGAAGATAGAAATATGGTAGAAGCAGATGGTCGAGCAGGACCCGACGCCTCTGTCACAGACATACTGTCGCCAAGAGCGACAACGACAGACACCGTAACCGGAGAAAAGTTACACACACTGAGAGCAGGAGAAGACGTCCACTTTGAGATGTTTATCGAAAACGTTGGTGACACATCCATTGATGAAATGGGAGTAACTCTAACTGTTTACCTCTCGGAAAATGGTGCAAGAGGAAACATAGCCAAAGACCTTGCAGGCAATGACCTTTCATGGGTCAACGGAGACGTAGTTTGTGACGACGCAAACGTATGTCCATGGTCCTCGCTGGCTAGTTCAGAGCTTCTGGACTATGGTAGGTATACCATGGCCTACCAAGGCGCACCAGTAACTTGGGTTCCAGAAACTGGCGATTACCTAATCGTTGTCGAAGCAAATGCTATCGGCGACACAGAACCCGGTAACGACGAAAATGAAATTCCAGTTTCAGTTGTAGATTGGACCGACATAATCGTTGACCTATCGTGGGACACTGGAAAGGAAATTGAAGGTGGAGCTGGGGACAAGGCATTCACACTAAAAGTTACCACAGGAGGTTCATCCGAATGGTCAGCTAGGAATGTTACTCTTGAGCTAGATATTCAAGGAACACTAAGCAGTGCAACCTCTAGTACAGGCGATGACATTCTAGGAAAGACTATTGTTACAGATTTAGGAACAAGCACAATGTCTGAGGTATTCCGACACCAAACCGATGAAAACAATGTTAGCAACGCTAGCAGGTTTGTAATTGATTTTGAAGATGAGTATGAATTCTTCGGATCAGTTTCTCCAGATACTAGCGGAGGCAGCGGAGATTACAGTATAGAAGTCAACTTGATCAGTTACACCTTATATGGTCAGTTGCCAGACTGTGAAGAAACCGTTGACGATAGAAGCAGCGAGAATGGAACATCAGTCACTTACATCCACTTCTGTGAAGTCGAGCAGTCTCAAGACGATGTTGCAGCAACTAGCGAAGATATGATTGAAGGAAAGGTTCAGACTTTCCACGACATTGGAATCACAGGACTTGTCATAAACCAAGGATATGTTCTAGATGAGGATGGTCTTCCAACAGGACAACCATCCATGCCAGGAATCAACGATGGTCCTCTAAATCCTGCATGGTCAAGCATCCAAGCAACAGTCATGCACAGAGGAAGCGACATTCAAGTGTTGTATGACTGGAAGGTTACCTTCACAGTCGAAAACACTGTCACGGGAGCTACTGTTACTGAAGATGCAGACAACTGCACATTCGGATTCGGCGAAATATACGAGCACAAGTTGCTAGGTGACGATATGGCTCAAGGAACCGCATTTGAGATGGGACAAGCATGTATGTGGTTTGAATTCGCACCAGGAGTTTACAACATCACAGCAACCGTATCTATGGTTGGAGGAACAGTAAGCGACATGTCTGCGAGGAACAACGATGCAGATATGTATGGAATCTCTGCTCTAAACAACAGACCTAGTGTATCCATGACTGTCGAGCAAGATGCTAACTCAATCATTGCAGGACCAGATGGTCTAATCACATTGGTCGCAGACGCATTTGACGCAGATGATGATGCAGGACTTTCTCTCTCATACGAGTGGACACACCCTGCTATGGAGACTCAGTTAAACAGCACTATCCTAATACCTTCAGATTGTAATGGTGTAGGTCCTGAATTCTCTACATGCAATCTAATCGCACTGACTTCAGAGTGGGCTGGAGTCAACACTTACACAGTCAGAGTATCTGACGAGTATGGATCATATGCACAAGACTTCACTAACATATTTGTTTGGAATCAGATTGTTGTGTCTGCTGAAACAGACTCCGGAATTGGATTGACATATGATTTGACATACGACGGTAGTTCATTTGGTATAGACACATGGGAAGATAGCTCAGCTTCCTACACACAGGACTTAACAGATTTCGGATATGCTGGAGAATACAACTCAGTTGCAGTAATTGATTATTCACCAACAACAACATACATGCCTGAAGATGTCTATTCACAGACGGTGTCCATGACATATGATGCATCCACATTAGCGCCAACAAGCGTATTCTGGATTAGCAATGGCAACTGGGCACAACTTGATGCAACAATAACAACAACTGCAACCGATGGTTCAATTGATATTGATCTAAGTTCGCTAGGTCAAGTTATGCCTCAAGGAGAAATTGTGTTGATGGGCGGAGAACTTCAAATCATTGAGAAACCTGATGCACGTGTTGTTGACCTTGTTGCAATTGCTAGCGCAGGTGGAACAATAACTGCATCATGGGGTTATGAAGGAACAACAGTTCCAGGTGTAGACTATCTAGAGATGGAGATTTGTCCTTCTAATGGCGATTGCACCACCACTAACGTTGACATTAACACTGTTGCAGATTCCCTTGATGGACAAACACAAACCGAGCATGGAGTAACATACACTTACACTTTGAAGGTCTGCAATGTCGCTGATTGTCAAGATGGAAACGCAACGGCCTCAGCAACTGCTGACAGCCAAGTTGATGGAGATGCAACTGCTACACAAATGACTGTGGCTAACGCAGCATCAGGAAACTCTTGGACGGTTTCATGGACAGTATCTGGAGACGCATCTGATGTAGAAGGCTGGAAGGTCTGCTGGCAGAGAGGCTCTTGGATGGCTGGAGATGCAATGCCTTCAACATGTGAAGATGCTGGAACAGCAAGTTCAGTAAGCATATCCAACAGTGGTCAGCCATCTGGCACATATTACTTCGCAGCAATACCTTATGATGACAAGGGCAACCAAGGTTGGTCTGCTCCAGGAACTGACATCCAACTTGTGGGAGGCGCAATTGCGGACCCCTGTGAAGATGCAACATATAAGGCAGACAACCCAGATGAGTGTACAACAGTCGGAACATCCGACGACTCCTCTGATGGAGAGGTCCCAACTTGGACATGGGGCGTAATCATCGGATTGGTTGTAGTAGCGTTTGTAGTTGGAGCTTTCATCCTCTCTCGTGGAGGAGATGCTGACGACGGCAAAGACTGGGATTACTGATCTCAGGAATTAGCAACTAAGCTAAACGGTTTGAAAACCGAGGCTGCCAAAGTGAGCGGTTCGCCGCTCACTTTGGCTCCCCTTTCTTTCTTGATTTATTACGGATTATTTTGATTCAAATCTATCTTTATTTGATCATAATAATTTATCATTTTCGTATTATTTCTACAGACATAAAACGGCGCAAATTTAATCACTTTACTTATTACACTAATTCTAATCCTTTGTTTGTTTAGAATTAAGATACATTTTTCTTCGATTAGATTTCAGGAGTTTTGAGAAATGTAATTTATTTTTCTTGGAAATTGTTGTTGTTCGAAATTAAATTTGGTTGTGAATGTGAAGCAGTGAGCGTTTTACAGTCCAAAATGCCGGTAACTTTTTGTACCATTTTTAGGTATCGAGTATTAGGAGATATCTCCTACATTTTGTGATAATCTATGAGAAAATCAAACCTTAATTTTCTCTCTCTTGGGGTACATCTCAAAGGACATGCACCCCAATGCTCATAAGGGATACAGTTCCTGAGTGCAAGTGCATACAGTCCGTAAGGAGATGATGACGTGATGTTGGGAAACAAAAACACGAAGAAAAAGACAATAATGGGAGGAGTAGGAATTGCCCTATTGCTCTGTGCGCTAATGGTTGGAATGACAATGACCAATTTCGTACAGAACGAAGCTCCTCAGGTGGAAACTGAGAAAGCAGTTGCAAACGAAGATAGCAATGATTTCTTGGCTCTGCCAGATGTCTACGAGCCTGCACAATATGAATACGATGAAACCTCTGAGTTAGAGGGTATGAGGTCAATGAACCAGAAGGCTTTCCTCACTGAAGATGGAAAGACCGCTCTGTTGACTACCGCAGAACCAGTGCACTACATGAGCAGCACTGGATCTTGGGAAGAAATAGACCTCAACATCAAGGCAACCTTGGACGGTTGGGAAGTTAAAGAAAGCATCTATGAAGTTTCTTTTGCATCCGAAATCGCCAACGGTGTCTCTGTGATGGTCCACCCTAACGTGGACCCGATCGTTACTGGATTAAACCCAGTAGTTACAACGGTCGATGAGAGTGGTAAGATGGCACAGCCATACATGACAACACCTTCACAAAACGGTGTTTCTGTTGGTGGTAACGTCATTCGATACCCAATCGCAGAGGGCTTTGACCTTGACTACACAGTCGGTGAAGTCGAACTAAAGCAAAACCTTGTTGTTAGAGACCGCCCTGTTCTCGATGAAAGCGTTGCATTCTTCGGTCTGACCGAGCAAATGCGCCTTCCAGCAGGATACGGTCTGTTCCTGGGTAACGATGTAATTCGTGAAGAGATTACTCAAACTCAAGACGAGCTTGCAATCCGCAATCTCGAAACAGGAGACTTACTAGCAACAATCCCAGTGCCAGTTGTAATCGAGATGGACGCAGAAGAACCATATCATGCAACTTACTTTGTTCAGGTATTTGGAAACACAGTATTTTTGACAACAGCAGTAGATACTGACTGGTTGATGGATGAAGACCGCCAGTTCCCATTGGCAATTGACCCATCCATCTCTGTCACAAGGAACGCTGGTGGATACTGTTACATATACTACGGATACTGTTACAGCTCTTCATACAGCTACCTAAGACACTCAGGTAGCCGTATCTACTACATGCCATGGCACAAGTACACCTTTACCAGTGCTAACGCACTACCGACAGGAGCAACAATCGACTCAATAGATTGGAAGCAATATGTTAGGTATGGATACACATACGGTTCCTCT
>MDSY01020522.1_pt1 | contig 14122 bp, 9 predicted proteins | sample 811131 | NCBI WGS metagenome assembly MDSY01 (sample SAMN05326643, study PRJNA326480) | marine metagenome | isolation source: seawater | place: Atlantic Ocean: South West | collected 2010 | reverse complement strand
CAGTCCAGGCAGTTAAGCCCTTAACAGAAATTCGGGTAGCATTATTAAAGTCGTTTCGTTTGGGACAGTGGGTTTCTATGCCAGTAGCAGCACGACGTTCACTAATAGGCCTTGGTCCTGGCCTGACCCCTTCAGGGGACGATTTCCTGTGTGGAATGATGATTGGTTTAAATTTACTAGGATTTGAGGCCTTTGCCGCTGAATTAAGGGAGGGACTGGAGGCAGTTTTGCCGGCCGATCCCAGTCAGATTTCGTTAGCCCACTTTGAGGCAGCCTCCTTGGGGTTGGGAGCAGCAGGATTGCACAGCGTCGCTAAGGTCCTGTTTGTAGGAGAGAAGATCAAGGATGATTTGCTCGATGGTGTTGACCAGATCGGTCACACATCTGGCTGGGACACCTTGGCTGGCATGGTGTTCGTTTTTAAAGCCTGGGTTTTGACCCGAGGAAATACTTTAATCAATGGAGAGTGCTGATGCTTCAAACCCATCGTTCCTATCGTGGGATGGTAACGGCGCCGCATCATTTGGCGGCGCAGGCAGGTTTGCGCGTTCTGGAGGATGGAGGCAACGCAATTGAGGCAATAGTAGCCGCTGCAGCAGCAATTACGGTCGTTTATCCTCATATGAATGCCCTTGGTGGTGACAATTTCTGGCTGATCCATGTACCAGGACAGAATGTGACAGGTATCGATGCCTGCGGAGCATCTGCTCGGGCGGCAGATATCGATTATTATCGAGAGCGGGGATTTAACAGTATACCCTCAAGAGGTCCAATTTCAGCGTTGACTGTGGCGGGTGCTGTTTCAGGTTGGCAGGAAGCTCTTAAATTGAGTAGTAAATCTTTGCGTGGGACCTTATCTCTAGCCAGACTTTTGGAAGATGCAATTCATTTCGCAGAGTATGGTGTTGCCGTAACCCAGACCTTAGCCAGTAATGCTCAGGCAAAGTTATCAGAGCTCAAGCATTTGCCGGGGTTTAGAGAAAATTTTCAAATTGCGGGAACCTTGGTGGAAGAAGGGGAGCGATTTAAGCAGCCCCGTATTGCAAACACGTTAAGGCGACTGGTTAGCAATGGCCTGGATGATTTTTATCATGGTAAACTTGCGTTGGAAATTGCCTTAGATCTTGAGAAAATGGGTTCACCGCTCCGTCTAGAAGATCTGCAACAACATCAGGCACGTATGGTCGAGCCGCTGACACTCAGGGTTAGTGGTCATGAAGTATATAATATGCCACCGCCAACTCAGGGTCTGGCATCCCTCATGCTCCTTGGTGTGTACGAGCGCCTTGGAGTCAGGCAGGCAGAAACGGTTGAGTTTGTTCATAGTCTGGTAGAAGCTACAAAACGGGCATTTCAGGCTAGAGACAGGTACGTAACCGATCCGAATTATATGGATGTTTGCCCAAGCGATTTTCTTGATCCGGGGCATCTCGACGACCTGGCGGCAGATATTGATCCGAATATAGCTTTACCCTGGCCGGAGCCTGCTTTGAAAGGTGATACAGTATGGCTTGGGGCGGTCGACAGACAAGGGTGTGCGGTCAGTTTTATTCAAAGTATTTATTGGGAATTTGGATCTGGTCTGGTCCTAGATGAGAGTGGAATATTATGGCAAAATCGCGGAACTAGTTTTTCGCTTGACCCGAAACATCACAATTGCTTGAAGCCGGGCCGACGACCATTCCATACCATCCAACCTGCCCTTGCAAAATTGTCCGACGGTCGAATTATGCCTTATGGTACTATGGGAGGGGAAGGCCAGCCGCAAACTCAAGCCATGATTTTTTCCCGCCATGTCCTGCATGGCCAAGGACTTCAGGAATCCCTCACCGCGCCGCGGTGGTTGCTTGGTCGGACGTGGGGGGCAGAAACCTCTAATCTTCGAATTGAGAATCGCTTTGATCCCAGCTTGGTCAGTGGACTGCGAGCGTTAGGGCATGATGTGGAGGAAATCAATGCCTATAACGAAATCATGGGACATGCAGGAGCATTGGTTTATCATCCTAATGGGTTGATCGAAGGAGCTTCCGATCCACGCGGAGATGGGACTGCTGCAGGTTTCTAAACGCACTCAATCAAACCCGAGAGCCAAAGGTTTGCTTGCAGCAACCTCTTTCTCAGTGAGACCTTCCAGTTCGTGAGGGAATACGAGCCACTCTTCAGTCTCGTGAATGCAATAATCCGGTATTAAATCTACCTTCCGCTTTCCCGGTTTGTAGTAGACGGTAGCAATTCGGATGATCTCCGGCGTATTGCGGCGGGACAACTCGTTTATCCGCTCAATAACAGCTTTGATCGAACGACCAGAATCAAAAACGTCGTCCACAATGAGTAGTGTATTATCGGCATTCACATTTTCGATTATGTAGTGAAGGCCATGAATTCTAATTTCGTCATTTTGTGTTTCAATTCCTGTGTAAGAAGATGTTCGTATGGCAATATGGTCCGATGGGTAACCGTGATACTTTAAGAGCTCCTGTACTGCGATCCCGACCGGAGTGCCGCCACGCCAGATCCCAATTATATAGTCTGGATGAAAGCCGTCTTCCATTACCCTTAGCCCCAAGCGGAAAGAATCATCCAGAAGGCTTTGTGCCGTTACATATGTTTTTTTGACCATGTCTTTTTGTTCCCGCAGTGTCTGTATTTCAGGCAAGATTAGAATAATAGATAATTACGAATAATTACTCGTAACTCAAAGTTTATGATAAGGAATTGGATAGTGCCTAATTCGTTATCTCTGATTGCGTATTTCTGGTGCAACGGCAAGGCTCATTCCTGGTGGATGGGAGATAGTGTAGTTTAATGTTTAATTTGAACAGAAAGTCTAGATATTCTGATAAACGGGGACTTCGATGCGCGATTACGTAACGTTTCGTTTAAACGGCGAGGAGCTAAAGGTAAAAGGAATTCCACCAACTCTTACGTTGTTGGAGTTTCTCCGCGAACACCGGCAGCTTACTGGAACCAAAGAAGGGTGTGCTGAAGGAGATTGCGGTGCGTGCACTGTTGCTGTCGGGGAGCATGTAAACGGAACTATAAATTATCAGGCCGTTAATTCATGTATTCAATTTGTCGGCATGCTTGAAGGAAAGGTCGTTCGCACAGTAGAGAGTTTGAAGGCACCCGATGGCCGTCTGCATCCGGTTCAACAGGCAATGGCTGAAGAACATGGTTCCCAGTGCGGGTTCTGTACACCTGGGTTTGTGATGTCGATTTATGTGGCTTACATAATGGAAGAGCGGGTTGATGCGGATGCAGCTCCTGATTTGCTTGCAGGAAATCTCTGTCGTTGTACGGGTTATGGTCCGATTGCAGCTGCGGCGGAGAGGTCTAAGACTTACCCTCTTGCTGACTGGGATTCCAAGTTTCTAATGACAGATAAGCGATGGGTAATTGAATCTTTAAATGATGAGCGGGTTGATTTCCATCACGTCGACCAAAGATTTATATCTCCTGTTAGCGCTGATGATTTGGCAGAAATTTATGCAAATATCCCAAAAGCTACTTTAGTTGGAGGAGCGACAGACGTCGGGCTTTGGGTTACTAAGATGGATCGTAAGCTGGAGACGGTCATTCACTTGGGCCGGGTTTGTGAATTACATCTTCTCGATCATCAGGTGAGCAAATTGACCATCGGCGCTGGGGTGACCTATACGCAGGCCTGGGAAGCGATTGCCCAGTATTTTCCGGATTTTAAAGAACTTATCCGCAGAATAGGAGCTATGCAGGTTCGTAATGTTGGGACGATTGGCGGCAATGTTGCGAACGGATCCCCTATCGGGGATACGCTGCCACCGTTAATCGTATTAGGTGCAATTTTAATACTCAGAAAAGGCAAAAACCGGCGAAGACTGAGGATTGAGGAGTTTTACCTCGAATACGGCAAGCAAGACTGCTCACCCGGCGAGTTTTTGGAGGCTATTGAAATCCCATTGCCTGGGCCTGGGGCGAATCTAAAGTGTTACAAAGTTTCAAAACGTTTTGACCAGGATATTTCCGCAGTTTGCGGTTGTATTGCTGTTGAGGTCGAAAGTGGCATGGTAAAAACGGCTCGGATTGCCTATGGCGGTATGGCGGAAATTCCAAAACGGGCTAAGGCTGTTGAAAAGGCGTTGGTTGGCAAAGAATGGACAGCGGATACTGTTAATAATGCTTTCCCCGCGTTCAGAGAAGATTTCGCTCCCATTACGGATATGAGGTCAAGTGCGAAATATCGCCATGAGGTAGCGTGCAATCTATTATACAGGTATTTTCTCGAAACTTTGGACAATTTTGGATCGACCCGCCTGGTGGGACCTGTTTCCAAATTAGGGAAGATCCGGGCCAATAGTTCTATGATAATACCACCGATAGCCAGGCAAGATATTGCAGGTGATGTATTTTCATCACAACGACACGAAAGTGCCCACAAACACGTCACAGGGGAGGCGTTATTTGTTGATGATATGCGTGTCCCCGAAGGGACTTTGGCTGTTTACGTAGCCATGAGCGATTATGCGCATGCCCGCATAAAAGAAATAGACTTCTCAGCAGTTCGCAAGGCTTATGGAGTTGTAAGTGTAGTCTCAGCAACTGATATTCCAGGAGTGAATGACATTAGCCCTGTGATGGGCGATGATCCTCTTTTTGCGAATGGTTTAGTTGAATATTCTGGGCAGGCATTATTCGCTGTCGCAGCGGAATCGATTAAAACGGCGCGCGACGCTGCAAAACTTGCAGTGATCAAATATGAAGAGTTGCCAGCTATAATTTCTATCGATGAAGCAATGGAAAGAGAATCATTTTTGGAAACACCACATGTTATGGAGCGTGGTGATGCAGTCAAAGCGATAAGTAAGGCTCCGCACTCTCTTTCAGGTCGCGTATATACGGGAGGGCAAGAACATTTTTATTTGGAAGGACAGGTTGCATTAGCGATCCCCGGTGAAGATGCAGACCTTACCGTATATAGTTCAACCCAGCACCCCAGCGAAATCCAGCACACGGTTGCTAAGGTTTTGGGGACTGCAAACCATTCAGTAACTGTAGAAGTCCGTCGCATGGGGGGAGCCTTTGGAGGGAAAGAAAGTAACGGTAATCTTCCAGCTGCAGTTGCTGCATTGATTGCATCCAAGACCGGACGACCTGCCAAGGTTCGTTACGATCGTGATCAGGATATGATTATAACCGGGAAACGCCACGATTTCCGTATCGAATATGAAGTTGGTTTTGACGATAATGGGCGCATTGAAGGTGTAATTTTCGACCAGGCCGCGCGTTGCGGAATGTCTTATGATCTTTCAATGCCTATCTGTAACCGGGCCATGTTTCATGCGGACAACAGTTATTATTTGCCTAATGTCAAAATAAAGTCATATCGTTGTAAGACGCATACAGTATCCAATACAGCTTTCAGAGGTTTTGGCGGGCCTCAAGGAATGCTTGGGATTGAGCGTGTCATAGACGAAATTGCCCATTACCTGCGTAAGGATCCTCTTGAAGTCCGTAGAGCCAATTTTTATGACTCTAAAGGCTCAGTTGGTCCGCGTTCCGTGACCCCTTATGGGATGACCGTAGAGGATTTTGTCTTGGATGATATAGTCTCTGAACTGGTTATTACGTCGGAATACGCCAAACGCCGGCAAGAAATACGAACCTGGAATGCAAATAGTGCGACGCTAAAACGTGGGATTGCCCTTACACCGGTAAAATTTGGAATTTCATTTACACTGACTTTTCTAAATCAGGCCGGCGCTCTCGTGCATATTTATAACGACGGTTCTATCCATCTGAATCATGGTGGGACGGAAATGGGACAAGGGTTGTTTACCAAAATAGCCCAGGTGGCAGCTCGAGCATTTCAGGTGAATATTGACCGGATCAAGATCACTGCAACACATACAGGAAAGGTGCCAAATACTTCGGCTACGGCAGCTTCTAGCGGTTCTGATTTGAATGGTATGGCAACGGCCGATGCGTGTTCTAAGATTAAACGACGTCTCCAAAATTTTGCGGCAAGGCATTGGCAGACAACACCCGATCAGGTCGAATTTATTTCAGGTAGAGTGCGTGTTGGGGCAGAAGATATTTCTTTTGAAGAGTTAGTCAGCCATGCCTACCGGAATAGGATCTCCCTTTCCGCGACTGGTTTCTATTCAACACCTAAAATCAATTGGGACAAAGATGAGGGCAAGGGCCGGCCGTTTTTTTATTTTTCTTATGGGGCGGCGGTAACTGAAGTAGCTATTGATATACTGACGGGCGAAAATCGTCTTTTAAGAGTAGATATTCTGCACGACGTTGGTAAGTCCCTAAATCCCGCCATTGATTTGGGGCAAATTGAAGGTGGTTTTGTTCAAGGTGCAGGCTGGTTGACCACGGAGGAACTTTGGTGGGATGACCAGGGTCATCTAAAAACTCATGCACCATCGACATATAAGATACCTACACTCGGGGATCGGGCCCCGGAGATGCGCATCAATATCTGGTCGCCAGGGGAGAACCTGGAACAGACAATTCATCGGTCAAAGGCGGTGGGAGAGCCACCTTTAATGCTCAGTATTTCGGCGCTGATGGCATTGTCAGATGCAGTTTCGGCAGCGGGGGGGTATCTACAGTATCCTAATTTGTGTGCTCCGGCGACACCCGAGCGGGTATTGGCAGCCGTGCGTCATGTTGTTTCCAGTCAAGAGGAGGCGGCATGAAAAGCGGCGGGTTACAGGAACTCCGTGAATTGATTGATTTAGATCGCATGGTTATCCGTGTCAGCATTATTAAATCAGAAGGCTCAACTCCCCAGGAAGTGGGCAGTTACATGACTGTTGGTGAGAATTCTTTTTTTGGAACGATTGGCGGCGGCACTCTTGAATTTGAAGCATTGCGAAAGGCTCGCGAATTGCTAAGAGGTAATGCGAGAAAGAGGCAGATCCCGTGGCATCGTATTATTCGTGATTTTTCCTTAGGCCCCTCTCTTGGTCAATGTTGCGGGGGTTCCGTTCAATTGCTGTTCGAGTCTTTGGGATCATCTGAGATTAAGCAACTTACGTCATTGGAACAGAATGGTGGGGTGGTTATCAGACCTTTGCGGTCCGGTGTGCCATGGGAAATAATCGATGACCGGAAAACTGAGCACAGCAACTGGCCATTGCCCGTAAAGGGATGTGTCAGGGAATTTTTATCCGGAGCGCGCCAACGCAAAGCAGTTGTATTTGGAGACTGGTATATTGAGCCGCTGGAATCTGAGACCCAGCCATTTTTTTTATATGGAGCAGGCCATGTGGGTCGCGCGGTAATTAAGGCATTTGCAGGCCTTCCATTTAAAATTTATTGGGTTGATACTGATTCAAGTCGATTTCCTGATTTTATTCCAACGGGAATTGAAAAAATTGTTTCTCAGGATCCAGCTGAGGTATCCCAATATGCGCCGCCTGGGACGTGGCATGTTGTCATGACGTATTCTCATGCTATTGATTTTCATGTTTGCAGCGCGGTCTTAAAGAAAGAAACATTCGGGTACCTTGGGGTGATTGCATCCAAGACGAAGCGGGCGCGATTTGTAAAGAGATTACGGGCTGGAGGTGTCTCCGATGCTGCCATTGCGCAGCTTCATGCACCCATAGGCCTTGAGGGGCTTGAGGGAAAAGAGCCGTCTATAATAGCTGTGTCACTCGCAGCTGATTTTTTGTATCGTTTACAAAAAATTGAGTCACGGGCAGAAACGCCTAATAGAGATAAGGTCATAGAAGTTTGATGTCTGATAATCCGATCCTGGAGCTGTCCGGGGTAACCAAAAAGTTTCCAGGTGTGATCGCAAATGATGATGTAGGCTTTGCGGTTATGCCGGGTGAGGTTCATGCCCTTTTAGGTGAAAACGGCGCTGGTAAATCAACCTTAGTGAAGATGATTTTTGGAGTGCATAGTCCCGATAAGGGAGAGATGTATTTTAATGGGAAACTCTACGCACCAGCAAAACCATCCGATGCTCGTGCCATTGGTATAGGTATGGTTTTCCAACATTTTTCTTTGTTTAATGCTTTAACGGTTGCGGAGAATGTGGCCCTTGGAATGAATAAAGAAGCAATTGGTGATAACCTAGTTAGTCAGATCGTCAAAATCTCGGAAGCTTATGGTCTAGCTCTTGACCCGACCCGTTACATCGCATCCCTCTCTGTTGGTGAGCGCCAGCGTGTAGAGGTGGTTCGTTGTCTTTTACAGCATCCACGACTGTTGATCATGGATGAACCCACTTCAGTTTTGACGCCGCAGGAAGTAAATATACTATTTCAAACTCTGAAAAAACTAGCGTCAGAAGGCGTATCAATTCTCTATATCTCGCATAAATTGGAGGAAATACGAGAGCTGTGCGAGAAGGCAACTGTATTGCGAGGTGGCAAGGTTATCGCACATTGTGACCCACGAGTGGAGACTGCAAAAAGCCTTGCCGAAATGATGATAGGTAAATCTATAAGGTCCACTGTGCGTCAAGAGAGGAAATATGGAGCGGAGCGGCTGGCTGTCTGCAGATTGACAACCAGGAGCCCGGACCCACTTGGTGTTGATATCAAGAATGTTTCTTTCAAGGTTCACGCTGGAGAAATTCTTGGGATAGGTGGGGTTGCCGGGAATGGTCAATCGGAACTAATGGAAGCCCTAATTGGTGAAACGATTTCGGAGCGTAATTCAATATTCATTGATGGTGAAGCTATTGGGGCAATGGGTCCCACCGCCCGCCGGGTAAGAGGAATGCATTTTGTTCCAGAGGAACGTCTGGGTCATGGAGCGGTTCCAGATATGTCTCTTTGGGAGAACAGTATGCTTTCTGCCAGGACACACAAGGGAATGGAAAAAAATGGTTTTCTTAATCTCCGAACAGCACGGGAATTTTCCGCGGAGATTGTTTCAAAATTTAATGTGAAAACAGCTGGAATTGAACATGCAGCTGGAAGCCTTTCGGGTGGGAATTTACAAAAGTATATCGTAGGTCGTGAAATACTTCAGGGCCCCACAATTCTTGTTATTATGCAGCCAACGTGGGGTCTTGATGCTGGCGCTGCTTTATCTATCCACCAGGTTTTGCAGAAAATGGCTATGGATGGCGCAGCAATCGTTATCATATCCCAAGATTTAGATGAGTTAATGAGTATATCAACGTCTTTTTCAGTTATCGCGCAAGGATGTCTCTCTGAACCGAAAACTACTGGGACCCAGAGTATAGAAGAAATCGGTCTTCTTATGGAAAGAACGCGCAGCAGTCCTCCGCCACTTGAATCGGAGCATCTAAGATGATCGGCCTTGAACCGAGAAAAGAGATGTCAAAACATTTTCTTTATCTGACACCGGTTATGGCAGTGTTTCTCACGATCGTCCTTGGAATGGGCATGTTTTTAATTTTGGGTAAGAACCCCTTCAGGGCCATTACCATAATTTTTATTACTCCGTTGACGGATCTCTTCTCGATTTCAGAAATGATTGTAAAAGCGACACCTCTCATACTTATCGGTATAGGTTTGTCTTTTGGCTTTCGTGCCGGCATTTGGAATATAGGCGCCGAGGGACAATTTACTATTGGTGCACTAGCGGGTGGAGCTCTACCTGCCCTCTATCCTTACGAAGGACACTGGATTTTGCCACTAATGTGTCTGGCTGGTATTTTAGGGGGTATGGCTTGGGCTGCTATTCCTGCCTTTTTAAGGTCCAAGTTTAATACAAATGAAATTTTAGTTACGCTCATGCTAACTTACGTAGCTGTGTTACTCCTTAGTGTCTTAGTGCATGGACCTCTCAAAGACCCGCAAGGTTTAAATTTTCCAGAAAGTCGCCTGTTTAATCAAGCGGCAACATTGCCAATTTTGATACCGGAAACCCGGGCTCATATGGGTTTTCTGGTTGCGATATTGGCGGTTATTGTCGCGTGGATATTTCTTGGGCGGCATATTCTTGGGTTCCAGGTCAAGGTTATGGGGCAGTCGCCAAAGGCCGCTTCCTTCGCAGGGTTCATTGAAAAAAGGGTCGTATGGGGCTGTCTCATGGTCTCAGGCGGATTAGCTGGTCTGGCGGGCATCTTCGAAGCTGCCGGACCAGTCGGCCAGTTAGTCCCCGCTTTACCTGTTGGGTACGGTTTTACCGCTATCATAGTCGCATTTCTTGGCCGTTTGACACCCATTGGCATTTTGATCGCAGGTTTTGTCATGGCTCTTACTTACATCGGAGGTGAGGCAGCGCAAATCGAAATGAATTTGCCAAGCGCCGTAGTTGGGGTGTTCCAGGGAATGTTTCTTTTTTCCCTGCTCGGCATGGATGTATTTGCCCGTTATCGCATTATCCGGCTTCGACACGCTTCGGCATCGACAAGGGTCTAAGGTAATGGACCTTCTTATCCTTATCTTGCAAGGGGTTATTGTCGCAGCGACGCCTTTGGTTTTTGCATCTATCGGTGAGTTAGTTGTCGAGAAATCTGGCGTCTTGAATCTTGGCGTTGAAGGATTAATGATTTTAGGTGCAATTGCGGGGTTCACTGTCACTTTGGAAACAGGCTCCTATGTCTTGGGAATTATAGCGGCAGCAGGGGTAGGCGCGGTTGCCTCTGGTTTTTTTGGGCTCTTGACGCAGTTTCTGCTTGCCAACCAGGTCGCTACTGGTTTGGCGCTTACAATTTTTGGTTTGGGGCTAGCGGCCCTCTGGGGGCAAGGATATTCTGGTGAAACGACCCCGGCCTTAGATAAAGTTCATATTATTTTGTTGTCAGAAATCCCACTTATAGGTCAATTACTGTTTGCTCATGACCCCATGGTTTATATCTCTATCGTTCTGGTTGTTAGTGTAGCTTGGTTTCTGAATTCGACCCGACCGGGTCTGATCCTTCGGGCAGTGGGCGAAAACCATGATGCGGCACATGCGATAGGTTATAACGTCGTTGGCGTGCGGATTGCTGCTCTGCTATTTGGTGGTGCGTGCGCTGGCTTGGGAGGAGCCTATCTATCCATAGTACAAACACCGATGTGGGTGGAGGGTATGACGGCGGGGCGTGGTTGGATTGCTTTAGCGATAGTTGTTTTTGCGGCGTGGAGGCCTGGTCGCGCCCTTATTGGAGCCTATTTATTTGGTGGGGTTACAGTCTTGCAATTACATATCCAAGGTTTAGGCGTAGAAATTCAAGCTCAGTATCTTTCAATGCTTCCATATCTTGTTACTGTAGTGGTATTGGTTATGATTTCTCGAGATAAAACTCGTACCAGCCTAAATGCCCCGGCTTGTCTAGGGCGATCGTTCTTTGCTTCATCATAAGTGGCTGTTTAAAAATGATGGGGTAGAATTTAGTAAACCTTTCTGCGATGGAGGACATAATATGAAATACTTCTTTAAGACACTTGCTATCAGTGCAGCGGTGATTTTGACATTTGTTAGTAGCGTGAGTGCTGAGACAAAAGTAGGCTTTGTCTATGTTGGCCCTATAGGAGATCACGGTTGGACTTATGAGCATCACCGCGGCCTTAAATCGTTAGAAAAGGCATTTGGGAACAAAGTTAAAACGACCTACGTTGAAAATGTGTCTGAAGGCCCTGACGCTGCTCGCGTAATTCAACAATTAGCGCGTGGGGGCAATGATATTATTTTCACCACTTCATTTGGCTTTATGAACCCGACGTTAAAAGTAGCTAAAAGTTTCCCAAAGGTGAAATTTGAGCATGCGACTGGTTTCAAACGGGCAAATAATGTGACCACCTATTCAGCACGTTTTTATGAGGGTCGCCATGTAATTGGGCTGATAGCCGGTAAAATGACCAAGACAAATACAATTGGTTACATTGCTTCATTTCCGATTCCTGAAGTTGTTCGAGGAATTAACGCCGCTTATATCGCAGCCAAAAGTGTGAATCCGAATGTAAAATTCAAGATTGTTTGGGTCTCTACCTGGTTCGACCCCGGCAAGGAAGCTGATGCCGCGAATGCTCTCATCGATCAGGGAGCGGATGTCCTGATGCAGCATACAGACTCGCCGGCGGCAATGCAGATAGCAGAAAAAAAAGGTATTTTTGCATTTGGTCAAGCATCAGATATGGTGAAATTTGGTCCAAACGCGCAGTTAACCGCGATTGTTAATAATTGGTCTCCGTATTATTTGGCACGCGTCAAAAGTGCAATGGATGGAACCTGGAAGAGCCAAGATACCTGGGATGGTATTAAACAGGGGATGGTCGAAATCGCGCCACTCTCCAAGAAGATCCCAGCGGATGTGCGCAAGATGGCTGAAAAAGCTCGCAAAGCCATTGCTGCGGGAACATTGCACCCATTTGCAGGTCCCATTAACAAACAGGATGGCTCACCATGGCTAAAAGCCGGACAAACTGCCCCTGATGGGGATTTGCTTGGAATGAACTTCTATGTAGAGGGTGTGGAAGGGTCACTTCCTAAATAATATTTAATGGTATTGATGGTCCGATTAGTTTCGGGCCATCATTTTTTGGCCTTGAGGTAAGGAGGGTAGCTTATGCCCAAAAGTATCATCCTGAAAGGTCAGGTCTTAGCCTTCAAGGATGATCCTTTCGCAGTGGATCTGGATGATGCTGTCAGTCATGAAGTTTCTGGAGCAGTCTGGATTGAAGATGGCTTTATTCGTTCCACGAATCCAGCTGACGCATTAATTGCTGAAGCCGAGGATGTCCCTGTATATGATTACGGCGACAGCCTGATTGTCGCGGGTTTTGTCGATTGCCATTCTCACTATCCCCAATTACCAATTATAGCCTCTTATGGGGAACAATTATTGGAGTGGCTCGAGAAATACACTTTTCCAAGAGAAGCGGCATATAGCGATTCCGGGGTTGCCAAGGAAGCCGCAGAGTTTTTCCTCGAAGAAAACTTAAGAAATGGAATTACGACCTCGAGTGTTTATGCGACAGTGCACCCTGAGTCGGTAGATGCATTTTTTGAGGCTGCTTCAATGCGAAATCTCAGAATGGCCTGTGGTAAAGTCTTAATGAATCGGAATGCTCCAAAAAATCTTACAGATACGGTTCAGAGTGGATACGATGACACAAAGAACCTAATTGAGAGATGGCATGGAAAGGGACGAAATATTTATGCGATCACGCCGCGTTTTGCGATTACGTCAACACCTGAACAATTGGAATCCGCAGGGGCCTTATGGAGCGAATATCCGGACGTACTTATGCAGACCCATCTCTCCGAAAATCATGATGAGCTTCAATGGGTTGCTGAGTTGTTTCCCAATGAAAAAGATTATTTTCATGTGTATGAAAAATATGGTCTCACGGGACCAGGAGCGATTTTCGGCCATGCTATCCATTTAAAGGAGCGAGAGAGGGAAGCTATTTATAATAGTGGCTCGGCCATTGCGCACTGCCCGACTTCAAACACTTTTATTGGCTCTGGGCTTTTTGATATGAAGGGACTGCGGGGCGGGCTAAGGCCTATTAACACGGGTCTCGCTACTGATGTGGCTGGTGGGTCTTCGCTTTCGATGTTGGCTACCATGCGAACTGCTTATGAGATAGCGCAACTGCAAGGTTACAGCCTTCATCCGTTAAAAAACTGGTACTTGGCGTCTGTGGGGGCAGCGAAGACAATGCATATAGAAGACCGGGTTGGGAACATTGCTCCCGGAATGGAAGCAGACATTACAATAATTGACCTGAAGTCTACACCGTTAATAGCGCGGAGGGTATCACAGGCAGAAAATTTTTGGGATATTCTGTTTGCACAGATTATTTTGGGCGATGACCGCGCTATAAAAGCGACATATGTCTTTGGAGAACTCGTTTACGAATCGCATTAAAATTTTGTAAGCTTTGTTATAGATAATACTAATCTAGCTTCGGTTAATTAGTTGATTCGTTAGGTTTTTGTGGCGGTTCAATATCTTAGGAAGACTGGTATTTGTGAGCCTCCCATCACGTACCACAAACCTTCCTTCTACGACCGTATGTAGGGCTCGAATAGGGCTGCAAAAAACTAGTGCTGCGACTTTGTCCCAGGCGCCGGACAATGATATTTCATCGACAGGGAATACCGCAAAATCAGCCCTTTTACCAATTTCTAAAGCACCAAGATCCTCCCGTCCAAGGACCTTGGCTCCGCCAATAGTAGCCATCTCTAAGGCGTCTCTTGCACTAAGAATGTG
>MDSY01104751.1_pt1 | contig 14123 bp, 13 predicted proteins | sample 811131 | NCBI WGS metagenome assembly MDSY01 (sample SAMN05326643, study PRJNA326480) | marine metagenome | isolation source: seawater | place: Atlantic Ocean: South West | collected 2010 | reverse complement strand
CGCGTTAGAGGCAATTGAACCACAGCATTTTGAGCAAATACACATAAGCCTATTCTTTGACCAGATAATTTATTGACCATGGATTTAAGAAGATTCCTACCTGCCTCTAAACGACTTGAATTGTCTACATCTTTAACATCCATAGACCTAGAAAGGTCAAGACAGACCATAACATCTCCTGTCTTCAAAGGTAGGCTAGTCTCTTCCTCTCCAAAAACAGGATCGGAAATGGCAAATACAATACCCAAAAAACAAAATTTCAAGGCCAAAAACTTTAAAATATGACGCTTTAGGTGACCATCACTACCAGAGGTATAAGAAGCAGACAGTCTGCTACGAATCGATTGGTGTTCACGGAAAAAATAAAAATAAGCAGGAACGAGCATTAGAGTAACATAAAAAACACTTGTGAATTGAAAATGAAGCCCTTTCGTTAAATAAAATTGAAGTAACAAAAGAAAAATAATAGACATTAAAAGATCCACAAGGATTCCCATCCTCACATTCCAAATATATTTGTTTTCAGCCCTACTCATGGCCTTTGAATAAATAAAAATCAATACCAAAAAGCACCATGCCTAACATTAAAATTACAGTCAATAAATGACTCGGTATTGGAATACCCGCCTGAATATCAGGACGCTCCTTTATTCTTTTTTTCTCTATCTTATCAATCTCAAATAAAATCTTCTTTAAGGATTGCGAGTCAGTAGCGCGAAAATATTTTCCACCGGTAACAGATGATATCTCTTTTAGAACCTCTTCATCAATTTCAACAGGTGCATTAAAATATCCTAGACCGAAGGGAGATGGATCGGGCATTGGAGCGTAACCATTGGTCCCTACCCCGATAGAATAAACCCTAATCTGTTCACTTTTCGCTAGCAAAGCGGCATCTAAAGGGCTCAATGCACCTCGATTATTTGTACCATCCGTCAATAAGATGATTGCTTTTGATTCCGTGGTATCTCCCTTCAATTGTGCTACAGCGGTGCCTAAACCAACTCCTATTGCTGTTCCCGGAAGCAAATCTACTCCATTTGCTCTTTTAAGCTGAGTCAGCAGCAGTTCATGGTCGCTGGTTCTAGGACAAAGTGAATAAGCCTCGCCCGCATAGCTCACCAAACCAATGCGGTCTCCTTTTCTTTTACTCACAAATTGTTGAATTACATTTTTTGCCGAACTCAACCTATTTGGTTTCAAATCCATTGCCTGCATTGATTCAGAAACATCAAGTACAAAAAGCATGTCGATACCAATACCATCAAGGTTGTCATTTTCCTTTTGCTTTTCCCAGGTAAAAGGGTGTGCCAGCGCAATTATCGTAAGAACTACAAACAATAGCTTTAGCAGTAAAAGAGTGCGTCGGAGCCAATATATGCTAGCAGAAGAAAGCTCGTTCTGAATTGCTGAAACATGCGTAAACCTAAGACCAAAATCTCTCGAACGTTCTTTGCGAAGAAGTACAAGTATTAAAAAAGGCAAAAGTAAAAGTAAGTAGAGCCAATTTGGCGCTAAAAAATCATACCCGGTATACCGTATAAATTCAATCATGCTGTTGACCTGAATTAGATGTGGTTTCCTCTACGATATTTTTTACGGCAATTTTTAAAAATGCAATATGTTCATTTGAAATACTTGAATCAGCGAACTTTACAAAATCCGAAGCAGTCAGCAGTTCCCCTATTTTGATGCGTATCGATTCTGGTAAATCTATTTTTTTCAGCAACAATTTAGATTGATAAGTGGTCTTATCTAAAAAAGATACCTCGAAGCGCTCGGTTAGGTAGCTTCTTAAAACATAAGAGAAACGCACAAAGTGCTCCTGAAGCTTATTATGCAACCACAGTTCCTCGGAATACAATTCCTGAAGATCCAATAAAGTCCGCTCTTCTAATGGCAAAATACGCAAAACCATATTCCGATCTTTAAAAAATCGCTTATTCCAAAAAATGAAAACGAATAATCCCATAGCCAAAACTAGAATGATAAAAAGCCAATAGAGAATTGTCGATCGACTTCCTTTCCCTTTCCAGCTTGAAAAAGATTCTTTGATGTCATACATTTGAATATCCTCGACAGGTTCATAGAAAGATACATTCAGGTAAACTTTTTCCGATTTTATAGTCTTGTTTGCCAGCCTGTAATCAAATCCATCTAATGAAAGTTCACATGAATCCCATGCTACAATTGAATAAGTTCTTTGGCTTACTTTTTTACTATTTAGTGTAAAGCTCGTGTCTTGAAATCCAATTATTTCCAATCCATTATATACCTTTTGATGCATGGTTGAATCTGAGGATAAATAACTCGAAGGGTAGTATATGGATGAATCTGATGGTTTGGGGAAGAAATCCTGATTTCGTATGGTACATGTAATTGAAAAAAAATCTCCAACTCTTGGCGTTTTATTAGAAACAACTACCTCTACAAAATCCTGACAAAAGGATGAAATAGACAAGCCCATGAAAAATATGAATAGCTGAATTCTCATTACATTAATCCATTTAACTTTTTAAATACATCCACCTCTCCACTCAGTTCCATATAATGGATATTATTCTTTCTGCACTCATTTTTCCAATACTGACGCGCATTAGTCTCAAGTTTCATCAATAAATCCCTTCTCTTCTTTGAAAACCCATTGTACCATGTTCTAGCGCCTGTTTCCGCATGAATCAGCTGATAAAACCCTCTTAAGGGTATAGTCGATTCCATGCGATCTCTGACATTTAAGGCATAAACTCGATTCTTACCTTTAGTTTTTACCAATGCCTCTTTTTGAAGCGTATTTCTTTCAAAGTGAAAATCACTAAGTACAAAAAGCCTAAATCGCTTTAGCTTTAGGGCGCGAAGAAAGCGCAAGGGCTCTTGAAGGTCAGAATGAGCAGATTTATTTTTCCATTCCATCAATTGCATGGCAATCATCCAAATATTTTTCATACCTGCCTTGGGCTCAAAATAACGCTCCACCTTATCAGAAAAAAAAAGCACCCCTACCCTGTCCTTGTTTAAAGCACAGGAAAATGCAATCGTCGCATACAGTTCCACAATGAGTTGATTTTTTGACTTTTCATCACCTCCAAAATCCATAGATTTAGATACATCAATCATGAGTATATTAACTTGTTCACGTTCTTCTTCAAAAACCTTAACATGTGGTTTATTGTAGCGTGCTGTCACATTCCAATCAATAAACCTTGTTTCATCTCCAAATTGATATTCACGGACTTCGCTAAAGCTCATACCAAAACCTTTAAATGAGCTTGAAACCTCACCTAAGCGATTTTGATAGGTCAAACTTTGCGTTTTGAATTGAATCCTACGCACTGAACGTATGAGCTCCTTTAGACTCAAGGTACCTCTACGTATTGAACAATTTTCTCTATAATATCTTGCGCAGAAATATGGTCCATTTCCGCCTCGTATGACAACCCTATTCTATGGTTAAGTACGGGAATGGCCATCATTTTGACATCGTCGGGGATAACAAAAGATCTTCCTTCCATGAATGCGCGGGCTTTTGCAGCTCGGGCCAATCCAATACTCCCCCTTGGGGAAGCACCGAATAATAAATACGGTTTCAAAGGTTCAAGTGCCTTTAAGGTTGGATTCCGGGTTTGATGTATAATTTCCACAATATATTTTTCAACCTTTTGATCCAGGTATACCTCTTTCACAAGTCCTTTAAGTCTAAGCACATCTTTTTTAGATAAAACTTTTTGGATTTTAGCACTAGGTTCGGATTGTATTTGTGATTTAAGAATCGCTTGCTCTTCAAGAGCGCTAGGGTAAGCCACTTTAACCTTGAGCAAAAATCGGTCTTTTTGGGCTTCGGGAAGCGTATATGTCCCCTCTTGCTCAATTGGATTCTGTGTTGCCATTACCAGAAAGGGTTCCGGAAGCTGAAAGGTTTCATCTCCAATCGTGACCTGCCCCTCTTGCATTGCTTCGAGCAGCGCACTTTGGACCTTTGCCGGTGCTCTATTAATTTCATCAGCCAACAAAAAAGAAGAAAAAACAGGACCTTTCCTTACAGAGAACGTGTCGGACTTTTGCTGGTAAATCATTGTCCCAGTAACATCTGCTGGCAGTAAATCAGGGGTGAACTGGATTCTTCCAAAATCCAAATTCATTGTCTGAGAAAGCGACCTAACTGCCATAGTCTTGGCCAATCCTGGCATTCCTTCGAGTAAAACATGTCCTTCGGTTAATAAGGCAATCAACAAAGCATCAATCATATCAGTCTGACCGATAACAGCTTTAGAAACTTCGGTCCGAAGCTGATCTAAAAGGATCTTTTCCAGAGCAATATCTGCATTTAATTTCCTCAAATGTTCTGCTGGATTAGTTTCTTTAGCCTTATCCTCTGAGTTGGTATCATTCATAGCCCTTGATTAAATATTTGATTGATAATACATTTCAAACAAAAATCCGAAACCTTAAATTTTATGAATTGTATTTCATGTTAATTCTTGTTAATCTTGTATAGGTGAATAATAGAAAAGAAATGAAATGCCTGGAGTGCCAGGAAAAATTAGTTGGACGGCGAGACCAAAAATTCTGCTGTGACTATTGTCGCAACACCTTTAACAATCGTTTAAATGAAGATGCAAATTCCGTCGTTCGAAAAATCAACAGCATCTTAAGAAAAAATCGCCGAATATTATCCAAATTGAACCCAACTGGAAAAAAAACTGTTCACCTGATCCATCTTGCTGAGCTCGGTTTCAATTTTCACTATTACACAAACAGCTACGCTACAAAAAATGGCCACCAATATTTCTTCTGCTATGATATGGGCTACAGGGCTATAGATAATCAAGAATTTTTACTCGTGCACAAACAAGAATATGTTTCTTGACGAAGACAAATGACCAGCATGGAGCATAAAAACAACACCTATAATGGAGCCTTGGGAAAAGAGAGTCTCATCGACCTTGAGACACCAAAAGACTTCAATGGACATATTGTGATTTTCATTCACGGTTTTATGGGCTTTAAGGATTGGGGACCTTGGCATTTAGTACAGAAATTTTTCACTGATAAGGGATATGGCTTTTGTAAATTTAATACCTCACATAATGGGGGTACGATTTCAAATGGTATTGACTTTCCCGATTCTGAGGCTTTTGGCCGAAATACTTACAGCAAAGAAATTGCAGATGTTCAAGCTGTGACAAAATGGATAGATCACAAAATTGATGCATGGAATGGACATATAATCGGTCATTCAAAAGGCGGTGCTATTGCACTTATTGCAGGACAAAGTATTCAGAAAGTTCTCTCAATTTCTACCTGGGCATCTATTGCCTCAATTGAAGAAAGGTTTCCGATCGACTCAAAACTCCAAGAATGGAAATCCTCCGGTATCAGAACAATTAAAAATGGGCGAACACTTCAAAACCTCCCTCAAGAAATTGGCCTTTGGAAAGATTTTCAGCAAAATAGACTTAAGTATAATTTGAAAATAATTTGCGAGGAGTGTGAAAAACCACTATTTATTGGACACGGTGAGAATGACACCTCCGTAGAACTAGATAACGGAAAAAGACTTGCTCAATGGTCAAATACAGCGCTAAATATCATTTCAAATGCTGACCACGTTTTTCACAGCAAGCATCCGTGGACTCCACAAACATTGCCGCAAGCTCTGAAAGAATTATGCACACGAACAGAAATGTTTATATCAAGTAGTTTGATTTGAGCATTAGAATAAGCATATTACCCTAAAAAAGGTATTGTATTTGATGATATAACTACATTCTTTTGTCACGAGTTAAAATGCTTTTTTAATTTTGAACTCCAAAGTCAAATATGGATGTAAAAATAATTTACGGGTCGGATACAGGAAACACAGACTATGTGATTGAAACGTATCTATTGAACGAATTAAGCGTTCATTTCGAAAATGTGGCACAAGTAGACATTTACAACATTGACCCCAATGAATGGCTGTCGAATTCACTTTTTGTTATTGGAATTCCAACTTGGTATGATGGGGAATTACAAAGCGACTGGGACGACTACATCGAAGATTTTAAAAAACTTGATTTTAAAGGTAAAACTTTTGCGATTTTCGGCTTAGGAGACCAAATAGGATATGGTGAATACTTTGTGGATGGAATCGGAATATTGTCTGAGGTAATTATAGCAAATGGTGGGCGTATCATTGGTCACTGGCCCACAGAAGGATATACCTACAGTGAATCAAAGGCCCTTGTCGACAATAATCATTTTTATGGCTTGGCAATTGATGAGGACAATGAAGATGAGATGACCTTTGACCGAGTGCGTATCTGGGCAGAACAGCTAGGTAATGAGATAAAAGAAATCTAACAGAATTTTAAGCTAACTTAAGAACAAAAAAAAAGCCCGGTAAACCGGACTTTTTTTGGGTGGAAGATGGGGCTCGAACCCACGACCCTCGGTACCACAAACCGATGCTCTAACCAACTGAGCTACAACCACCATTTCGTGGCGACAAATATAATAAATTCTTATCATAAAAATTAATCAAAATAAATGCGTTTGTAAATCGTTATGGTCTTAACTTTGTGATCTTGAAAATAACCAACATTATTTTATTCATTTTTTTGGCGCAGCAACTGTGTTGCCAAGTCAATACCATAGGGGGTTTCTGTATTGACAGTAAAGGAAAACCTATCGAAAATGTCTTTATTAAAGCCAATACAACTCCTATACAAAAGACCTTCAGCGATGAAAATGGAATGTATATTTTTTCTTTTACCATAGGAGATACGATAGAATTGGTCTATCAAGCCAATGAAATCATCAAAAAAGAAAAGATTTATATTGAAAAAGGAATGACACTATTTCCAGAGATTAGCTTTTCTATTCAGCAGCAGCAAGGCGTAGATGTTATTCAAGATCGCGAAACGCCGTTTGAATTGGAATCTCTACCTATAATTGACGCCCAGCGTATTACGGGAAGTGTAGAAAAAGGACTCGTACTTACTACAGCAGCCACATCCAATAATGAGCTGACCTCCAACTATAACGTTAGAGGAGGTAATTATGATGAAAACCTTGTTTATGTCAACGGATTTCTAGTCTACCGACCATTTTTAACACGAAGTGGTCAGCAAGAAGGAATGAGTTTTATTCATTCGGCTTTGGTTCAATCCGTTCGATTTTCTGCGGGAGGTTTCGATGCCCAATATGGTGATAAACTGAGCTCTGTGTTGGATATCTCTTACAAAGATCCAAAATCCTTCAAATCTTCATTAATGCTTTCTTTACTTGGTGCAGAGGTACATGCCGAGCAAAAAGTAAATGACCGTTTCAGCTATATAGCGGGGGCCCGCTACAGGTCGAATGGTTACTTTTTAAATTCTCTACCAACCAAAGGTGCTTACAATCCGGTTTTTATGGATGGACAAGTTGCGACCAAAACAAAACTTTCAAAAACACTAAGCCTAAACACCCTTCTGCATTATTCTTCAAATAATTACAGATTTAGCCCGCAAACCTCTGAAACAGATTTTGGAACGGCAAATGAGGCCTATTCTTTTAGAATTTATTTTGATGGACAAGAGCAGACGAAATTCCAAACTATGATGGGTGGTATTTCTTTAAATTGGCAACCAAGTGATAAAACAAAACTAGACCTTTATGCTACGGCTTTTCAAACAACAGAGCGCGAATACTTTGATATTCAGGGGCAATATTATATCAATGAGCTTGAAACTGACCCTTCTAAAGAGGAGTTTGGTGATTCCATTGCCGTATTAGGCATAGGTACATTTCTGAATCATGCTAGAAATAGATTGGATGCTACAATCATTAATATTTACCACAATGGTGAGCAAGTCTTATACAATGGTTTCATTGATCAAAAAAGAGAAAAATACAGAAATAGAACCCTAAAATGGGGGCTATCATTCCAAGCTGATGAATTTCAAGACGTACTTAGTGAATGGCGAATGATAGATTCTGCTGGGTATAGCGTTCCTCAAAACGATCCAAATGAAATAGAGCTGTTCGAGACTATAAAAGGCGACTTATCTCTTAGTAACCAGCGTTATACAGGCTTCCTTCAGCTCAATTCTATTTGGTCCAAAACGCGAAAAAATGTTTTTATTACCAGAAGCTATAAAGTGGGAGAACACGGTGAAAAACAAAAATTAACTTTGAGCGATACGGTAAATGAGGCGAGTTCCAAACTTGCCTTACGCATTGGAACGCGAGGAGGATATACTACCATAAATAATGAGCTATATGTCACCCCTCGAGTTGCTTTGGTGTATTATCCAAGCGCTTTCGTGGTGCAGAATAAAACCTTGAAAAAGAGAAATATCTCCTATCGATTGTCTTCAGGAATGTATTACCAACCGCCTTTTTATAGAGAATTTAGATACTTCGACGGAACACTAAGAACAAATGTGCAATCTCAAAAATCCGTGCATGTTGTTGCTGGTACTGATTTCTATTTCAATATGTGGAAAAGAGAGCTGCCCTTTAAATTTTCCGGTGAGCTCTACTATAAATACCTATGGGATGTCAATCCTTATCAAATAGAAAATGTACGCACGCGATATTACGCAGAAAACAATGCTGTAGCGTATGCTTATGGTTTAGATATTAATATTCATGGTGAGTTTGTTAAAGGGATTGAATCCTTTTTCAAAATAGGCTTACTCTCGACCAAAGAAGACATACTTGATGACCAGTATACAGAGTACTATAATCAGTCAGGGGAACGTATTATATTTGGGTTTAGCGATGACCAAGTAGTTACAGATAGTGCTGTGATTTATCCAGGATTCATTCCAAGACCAACGGATCAGCTTTTTAATTTTGGCGCATTGGTTCAAGATCAAATGCCTGGATTAGAAAGTTTTACGGTTCAAATGGGCATGCAATTTGGAACGCGCTTACCATACGGCCCGCCAGACCCTACTAGATATAAAGATACCTTAAGAATGAAATCATACTTCAGGGTTGATTTAGGGATGTCCTACGACTTCATGGGTAGGGCTTCAAAAAATTCATTTTGGAAGAAAAACTTTAGTCAAGCACTATTGTCTTTAGAAATATTCAACCTACTTGGTATCAACAATGTTCTATCGAAACAATGGATACAAGATGTGGGTGGGCGCTATTATTCTATCCCTAATTACCTCACTCAAAGAAGGTTTAACCTGAAAATGATTGTTCGATTTTAGCTATTACTAGGGGAAAACAAAAAACGGTTCGGTGATACAATATTCATTTTCACCGCATACATGACGATGCCGGCAGTGTTTTTCACTCCAAGCTTAGCCATTATATTTTTACGATGCGTATTCACTGTATGGTTACTTAAAAATAGAAGCTCTGCAATTTTTCCATTAGTGTTTCCCTCCGCTACGAGCTTGATGATCTCATTTTCTCTTTCACTCAAGACAACAGCCTCGCAGGTGAAGGAGTCAAAATCTAAATCGTTTACATCGATTTCTGCCTTTTGAATTGTTTCAAGAATTTGTCCACAGAAAAATTTATTTCCTCGACTTGTTTCAATGACGGCATTTACAATTTCTGACAATTCACAATCTTTTTTAACGTAACTCTTGACACCTAACCTCAAAGCATCTACAAGAATTTGGGCATTTTGCTCAGGAGTTATAGCAATAAAACTCAGGTCGGTTTTTAGGTTTTGTATTTTAGAAATTACATCAATAGTGAAGCCGTCTGAAGTAAAGTCTAAAATAACAATGGATGGTTTAAAGGCCTTAACCTGCTCATAAAGCTCTTCGTTGTTAGTTGCTTCGCCTACAATGGGTAAATCAGTCTGCACGGTTAGAATCGAACGCAAGCCCGCACGCACTAAATCATTACTATCGGCAAGAACAACCCCCATGTTATTTAGAATAAGTCTAAACAAAGGTAAACATATCCATTTAAATATTGTTCGAAAACGAATATATTTCAATTTTCTGTTCGGTGTAAACGATGTTAGGGATGGATCATTTTAGCGTATAAAGTTCAGAGATTGACCCAAGTCATACACAAAATCAGAATAGATATGGTTACTTTTGAACATGATTCAGACTGAAATAGGAACAGATCTTAAAAAAGCAAAACTGCTTTTAGATGCGTCAGAAATCATTTCGATTCCAACGGAAACAGTTTATGGACTTGCAGGTAATGGAAAGGACCCGATAGCGATTCAAAAAATTTATGTTGCGAAAAGAAGGCCTTTATCAAATCCGCTCATTCTTCACTACAAGAATGCATCTTCAGCATTCAGTGATATTACGAGTATTCCAAAAGATGCGGAAACTCTTGCACGAAAGTTTTGGCCAGGACCATTAACCATGCTCCTTCCAAAAAACAAGAACATACCCGATGCAGTCACAGCAGGAAAACATCGTGTTGCTATCAGGGTACCTCAGCACGAATTATGTCTCGCTCTATTAAACACATTGGATTACCCTATTGCCGCACCGAGTGCAAATCTATATGGACGCATAAGCCCGACATCGCCAACACATGTTTATGAGCAACTAAATTCGCGCATACCTTATATCTTGGATGGAGGGATTTGCCAGAAAGGTTTAGAGTCAACGATTATCGGTTTTGACAAAGACACTGTTGTAATATATCGACTTGGGAGTATTTCAATTGAGGCAATTGAAGCATGTATTCAAAAAAAAGTTCACCTAATTAACAAAATAGATACCAATCAAGAACTGATAACAAGCGGAATGGTCAAGCATCACTATGCCCCAAATACTCCTATGTACGCTATAGCTGATAAGCATAAGGAGAAGAATCTTTCAAATTGTGGGTTTATTGGCTTTGACACCCTTGATGCTGATTTCCCAAGTGAAAATCAATTTTTACTGAGTAAAATAGGAGATTTAGAGACCGCAGCAAAGGAACTATATCGTTCATTTCATGTTATGGATGCTAAAAAATTCATATCAATTTACATTGAGCTTTTACCAGAAAGAGGCATTGGTAGAGCAGTAAACGATCGAATAAATAGAGCAATAAAAAAATATACTTCATAAAAAAAGCCCTTTAAATAAGGGCTTTCAAAATGTTTTACGTTTAATTATTTCATGTGTCGACCGTGACGGTTTTTGAACTTGTCAATTCTACCGGCTGTATCAACAAACTGAGCTACACCAGTAAAGAATGGGTGTGACTTATGAGAAATATCGAGCTTAACAAGAGGATAATCATTACCATCCTCCCACTTAATAGTCTCCTTTGTTGGAGCACATGAAGGGCATAAAAATGCATAATCATTAGACATGTCTTTAAAGACAACAAGTCTGTAATCATCTGGATGTATCTCTTTTTTCATAATAGAATGTTCAAAAATGGACTGCAAAAATAAGGATTTCTTTTTTAATAACATCAAAACTTTTCATTAAATATTCGATATCTAGTTTGAACATAGCAAAGGGGATAAGTCTTTTTGCTAAACTCATAAAGTGTTCATTCAATCCTTATTTTTGAGAAAAGCACTAAATGAGATTTACTTCTCCTAAATACATTGAAGAAATAGCAGCAGAACTAAAAAAAGGTTTTCAAGGCCCTTCAAAACATGTAGTCACTGGATTGAGTGAAATAAACCAAGTGGAGACAGGTGATTTAATCTTTGTTGACCACCCTAAGTATTTTAACAAGGCACTTGTATCAAAAGCAAATACAATCATCATAAACCAAGAAATTGAGGTACCTGTTGGAAAGGCAACTATCTTATCGAAAAACCCCTTTGATGACTACAATAAATTATGTAGCATCTACTTCCCAAAAACTAAGTTAGGTTCAAATAAAAACCAAAAAATAGATTCAAGTGCAATTATTGGAGAAAACGTGTCACTAGGTAACAATATCAAAATTGGAGCACATACTAGGATTCTTCCCGGGGCAGTGGTAATGGATAATGTAGAGATAAAAGACCATGTTATTATAGGTCCAAATGCGGTCATTGGACACAATGCATTTTACTACAATACCAAAAACAGGAAACACACTCTAATGAACACCATTGGCGGTGTGAAAATTGAAAGTCATGTTGAAATTGGAGCCTCATCAACTATTGATGCAGGCGTATCATCTCACACGACAATTGGGGAAGGGACCAAAATTGACAACCTTGTTCAAATTGGACATGACACTATGATTGGCGTCAATTGTCTTATCGCTTCAGGTACAGGAATTGCAGGATGTGTCACCATAAAGAATAATGTCACTATGTGGGGCCAAGTAGGATGCGCAAGTAAGGTTACTATTCACGATAATGTAGTTGTATTGGCGCAGTCAGGAATCTCAAAAGATCTCGAGGAAGGAAAAACATACTTCGGATCACCTTGTATAGAGGCGAAACAGAAATTTAGAGAATTAGCAGCCTTGAGAAACCTGCCAAAGCTTTTCAAAAAATAACCATGTATACAACAAGAGAGCAAGATTTAGTATACCAAAACGAGGTTAAAGAAATCAAGCTATTGTCTTTGTTGGAAATAACAAATGCAATTAATGAAAATGCTCCAGTAAAGCATTTGATGAATATATTCACATTTATTCTCAAGGAGCAGTTGGGGTTTTCAAAATTCGTGCTGCTCATGAATCAAAAAGAGTGGGGAAATCCTGTAAAAATTGGTTTTAAAGGTAAAATTGATTTACAAGCAATTGATGAAGAATTTAGTCGATTCAAGGAAATTACAATCATTGAGTCTTCAAAATCCAAAATTCTACATCAATTCCAGGTCATTATCCCTGTGTTCCACTCAGAAAAGCCTCTCGCCTTTTTGTTGCTGTCAAGCAATCTGGACAGCGAAAATGAAACAAGCTATTTTTCATTCGTCCAAACGCTCACGAACATCATTGCTGTTGCGGTTGAAAACAAAAGGCTTGGTAAGCAAAACATAATTAAAGAAAGAATCTCAAAAGAGTTAGAGGTCGCCTCCGAAATGCAAAAGCTATTGTTTCCCTCTGAGCTGCCTTCAAACCGGAAAATGGACCTATCGGCAAAATACATTCCAAGACATGCCATAGGAGGCGATTATTATGATTTTATACCTCTTGGAGATGATGAGTATATCATTTGCATTGCCGATGTATCTGGAAAAGGAATCAGCGCAGCATTATTGATGGCAAACTTTCAAGCGACGATTAGAACCCTTTTTAAATACCAGCGGTTTGAAATGCCCTTTTTAATAGAAGAGCTGAATAAAAAAGTAATGAGGAGTGCCAAAGGAGAAAAGTTTATTACGTTTTTCATTGCCCATTACAATGCCCATACAAGACAAATGAAATACGTAAATGCAGGGCATAACCACCCATTTATTTTGCATGGACGCAAAATTTTCATGCTGGATAAAGGCTGCATTGGACTCGGTATGCTGGACGAAATCCCCAAGATAAATGTTGGTACGATTGAACTAAGCCCCAACTCTACGTTTGTACTTTATACAGATGGATTAATTGAACTCGAAAACAATGAAGGAAAGCTATTTGGTGTAACTCAGCTTGTAAAAGCAGCACAATCCTATGCTCCCTTGAAAATGGAAGACATGAATAACATTATATTTTCCAAGCTTGACGATTGGAGAGGAGACCTAAACTTTGTGGATGACACAGCCATCTTTAGCTGTAAATTCTTTTAGAGAAAAGCTATCGAATAATATACATCTTTCCCAAGCCTTTATGGAAGTATTGGTCTATATTTGAATCAAGGAGGTCGATGTCCTTTCCATCTATTTTGGCTTTAACGCGGTAAAGGTAAACCCCATTTGCCAGTAGATCCCCAAATTGATCCCTTCCATCCCACGCAAATTCAGTGATGTTTCGTCCAATCTGAATAGGACCTATTTCACCTTCAGAAATTTCTCTTACAACACGACCGCTAATGGTCATGATTTGGATTAAAAGATCATCCGGAACAAGATCACCAGTGAGTGTAAAAACAAATCTAGTTTGCGTAGAAAACGGATTCGGGTAATTCATGAGCTGCGAAATCCTTGATTCATGTACAACATCAAAATCAATTTCATACTCAAAATCACCGGACTCATTACCTGACTTATCGGAACCTTGAACAAGAAGAGTGTATATACCGGACTTTTCAAAATAAGCAGGATAGCTAATCTTAAACTTGTTTTGAT
>MDSY01038804.1_pt1 | contig 14123 bp, 3 predicted proteins | sample 811131 | NCBI WGS metagenome assembly MDSY01 (sample SAMN05326643, study PRJNA326480) | marine metagenome | isolation source: seawater | place: Atlantic Ocean: South West | collected 2010 | reverse complement strand
GAAGGTATTTGCCGAAGTGTAAGTGTGTGAAGGATTTATACCCGATCCCGTTGTTCCATCACCGAAATCCCAAGAATAAGAGGCTATCATATCATCGTCAGAAGATCCCGAAGCATCGAATTCAACCAATAAAGGAACCTCTCCACCTATTGGCGTAGCCGTAATCATGGCAATAGGAGGTGTGTTGCCAGATGAAGGTTGCGTTACCGTGATATCAATAGAGGAAGTATCCGAAAGTCCTTCCGAGTCAATTACTGTCAATGTAACCGTAAAGGTATCTATTGAAGTATATGTGTGTGACGGGTTTATTCCCATTCCGGTGGTTCCATCACCGAAATCCCAGGAATAAGAGGCTATCGCATCATCGTCAGAAGACCCGGAAGCATCGAATTCAACCAGTAAAGGAGCCTCTCCACTTATTGGCGTAGCAGTAGTCATGGCAATAGGAGGTGTGTTACCAGATGAAGGTTGCGTTACCGTGATATCGATGGTGGTAGAATCCGTAAGTCCTTCCGAATCTACTACTGTCAATGTAGCTGAGAAGGTATTTACCGAAGTGTAAGTGTGTGAAGGATTTATACCCGATCCCGTTGTTCCATCACCGAAATCCCAAGAATATGAAGCTATTGCATCATCGTCAGAAGACCCCGAAGCATCGAATTCAACCAGTAAAGGTGCGCTACCCGTCATTGGGTTTGCTATTGCTGCGGCGGTTGGAGCTAAATTGGTTACAGCAGTTGGCGAAACTACAATTTCTATAGTTTCAGTATCCGATAATCCTTCGGCATCGGTAACAGTTAGGATAGCGTCATAAGTACCTTCATTGGTATAGGTGTGTGATATTACCGCACCGGTTTCAATTGCAGAACCGTCGCCAAAATTCCATGAATAAGAAAAAATTCCGTTATCGTCGGTCGATTCAGAACCATCGAAACTCACTTCTAGCGGTGCTTCGCCATTTTTTGGCGTTGCATTAGCAACCGCCGTTGGTCCACTGTTTAAGGGTACTTCTACCGTTATCAATATGTTATCCGTGTCTGTTAAACCTGCTGAATCTGTAATAGTAAGTACTGCCGTAAAATTACCAACTGCTGTATATGTATGTGTTGAGGTTATACCGTCACCAATAATGCCATCACCGTAATTCCAAGCATAAGAAACTATAGTGTTATCGCCAGAAGAACCAGATGCATCAAACGAAACATTTAAGGGCAGTTCTCCTATTTGAGGAGTTGCGACAATATTTGCAATAGGGGCACCGCTAGAAGTAATTTCAATTACTTCGGTATCCGTACCACCATCATTAGCTGTAATAGTTAAAACTACATTGTATGTTCCAGAATAGATAAAAGTTTTGTCAACATTTACACCTGTGGCAGATGTGCCATCTCCAAAGTCCCAATTATATGATGCTATCCCCGAATCATCAGCGGAATCAGAACCATCAAAATTAACTTCTAACGGAGCACTACCGTTAGTTGGTACCGCAGTAATAGCTGCGACCGGTGGAGTATTTCCGCCATTTTGTGATAAATTGATAACTGATAAATTATCGTAATAAACAGTTCCCGGGTTATTAGAGTTATAATTAGTATACAGCCAAATATTCAGTGTAGAAATGCCACTAGGTACAATAAAGGTTTCTTCATAATTTGTCCAGCCTGAACCGAACGTATGTTCCATAAGTGCGGAATTTGTTTGATTGTTTTGGTTTACTTCAATTCTGGGTATTCCGTCTGTACCATCTGCATCAAGAGAGACAAGTATTTCATTACCGGCAGCTATACCTAAAGTTGTTAAATCTAGCTCAATTTCATGTCTTACAAAAGGAGTATCGCTATCAATATTTACAAGTTTAAGTGAACAATCTGATCCGTTTGTGTTTTCCGCATTACCGACAGCAATTTCCAAATTGTTGGAGGTCCCCTTAGGTAATGTTATGGCACTATCTTCATTTACTAATTGATTTGGGCAACCGTCGGTTTCATCGATAACTGTCACTTTCAAATCGAAAACAGCTGTGCAACCTCCCGCTGTGGTCATTACAAATTGACCTTGATTAGTAATATCAACCAAGCCATTATTTCTTTCAGGATTTCCAAAAGGAAAAACATCAGTGTCTATTTGATATTCATAGCTGCCACTACCGCCTGAGTCAAAAGTAGGTCCATTTTCTTGTGGTGTGGTAATGTAATATTGATTACCTGCTGTTATTGCTCTAATGTAAATGTCGCCACCTTCTTGTACCGTTATAGAATTTCCAGTAAGCCAGGTGCCGTTTTCCCCTATCTTGTATTGCGCGGTTATATCTCCTGTAGAACAATTAACTACATCTGGATTACCTGTGTTTATTCCTTGTTGGTAATATTCATAGATTTCGGATTCTCCCAAAACTTTATTAAAAACTTTAAGCTCATCAATTTTACCGTTTATCTCATCAGTGATTCCACTACCGTTAGCATAACTAGGTAAGTTAGCGGCAGTTCTCTCATCATAGAAACCAGAGGAGGTAAAGTGCGATTGTAAGCTTCCATCATCCTTAAAGGGGATGGTGCCGCTAAGTTCTTTCCAAGAAATTAATTTTCCGTTAGCATAAAGTTTTGCTGTCTTACCATCATAAGTAGCCGCAATATGCACCCAAGTATCCATTGGCGCCCATCCGGCATAAAGATCTACTGGTCCGTTGTCCGTAACGAAAGCCCATTTGTAAAGTGTGTTGTGAAAACCGAAAAAGAGGGTACTCACGTAATCATGACTAAAGAGACCAACGTTTGCCACCTTGCCCGTCTCTGGAATGGTGCTTCCTGCGGAGTTTCTATACGCCCATGTCATTACCGTTATTTGGTCGTCCAGAGTTTGCAAGGATGGTGAACTTGGAATGTCCACTAGGGCATTGCTGTCATGTTCCAGTCCATTAAATTCTATGGCACCGCCTATAATTCCAGAAGTCCAATTGTAATTACCACCATTCGTGGTGATGTTGCCGTTGTCATCATGCTCAACAATATTAGCATTATTATTGTAAGAACTTGTGTCAGCTGCATTAGGACCACTGGTTTCGTCGAACTTCATGTCAACCACCAAATTCGTATTTGTTACTTGTAATTGTTGAGCAGTACCTATTCTTAGTGTTCTTGAAACACTAGGGGTGCCATTTGCGTTTAGAGCAAAGAGCATATAGTACCCCGGTGGTAAAAGGTTTCTGTCCGGTATGGTTAAGGTATGGCTAGTGCCAGAAGTAGTAGTTAAAGGAATTCTCCTTTGCTCATTATTTGTTGAGTGGGTTGCTGCTGAGAATCTTACTAAACTAAATGATTCCACTGAAACATCGGTATTTACTTGTAAAACATCCGTATAATCTACTAATAGATTGTTGTAAGGTCCTGTGCCTAATGTATTTCCCGTAACATTGGTTATAGTGGGTCTTGATGCTAAATTACCGGTACCATCAAAAAGATATGGTGGACTGTAAATTTCAGCGTTGAAGTGGTTTTCACAATTCAATGTGCCATCGCAAAGTCCACCGCCGCCTACAAATACCCTGCCATCGGTCATTAAGATGGCAACGCTGTGATATGTTCTTGCCTCTTGCATTGCCGCTACCGTTTCCCAAGTTCCTGGGCCTCCGCCTGATGATGGAGTGTAAAGCTCAGCTATATAGCGTGCACCAACATCAGTGAACACGGCGCCTCTGTCCAGCCCCCCCGTTACCAAAACCTGTCCATTGGGTAGGACTGTGCTGTTGTGCATGGTGCGACTCTCCATTAGGTTGCCTGCACTGGTTACTTGGGCTTGGTTTCCATAAGGGACATTTATATCGATAACAAATGAATTGTCCTTAGCCGGTGTTGTAGTTGTGGAGCTTTCTCCATAAGAGGTAGCACCGCCAACCTTTAATATTTTCCCAATATCAAACATTACTGTCGTGCCTTTCATGGAATAGGTGTCATTAGCCCTAAATCCGGCTGAGGTTATAGCACCGCCTGATACATCTGGGTCTATCCAATGCATCTCTTCGCTTGGTCCGGCATGAAAAAGTTTTCCATTAGGTGCAGGCCATAACCAAACGTGGTTGTCAACCCTGTACAAAGGATTTGTCTGTGTTTCAAGATTAAGGTCATTGGCAGTATAGATGTCCTCTCCTGAAATATTGGAAAGGTTGATCCAACCAGATTCCGGTGTCCATAGTTCGGCGTCTTTACCTCCATTATTTCCTGCTCCACCGCTCCATGACCCGCCAACGGTAAACACTGCGCCATTGGATAAGGTTACGTTTCCCTGATAACCCCTAGGGATGTTCATGTCCGCAGCGCGTGACCATATCCCTGTAATTGGGTCGTAAATACTTGTTCGCTCGCTAGTAGTGCCACCTGCGGATAGAATACGACCATCGGCAAGGTTATTAATTCCTGGGCAGAACATGTCATGATCCGTTTGTGTGACCGTTTCGCCAAGTGCGCCTCCAAGACCCCCGTTGAGGGTGGGGTCAAAAATCTCGGTATAAGTCATACCATCACCAATCTCAATAAAAGTATTACGAAATTGTGATGACCATGTAATCAATCTTCCATCAGGTAAGTTCGCAACAGCTACGGGAACAATACCGAATGGAATAGGGTCGCCCCATTCACCATCTTGAGTTCGAGATTGAGATTGAATATTGCTTGAGCAAAACAATAAAATAAGTATGATATATAAATTTAAAGAATTGATGTGTTTCATTTTCTACTGAGAATCAAAAAGTTTGCATTTTAAGGGAACTTTTCTAATAACAAAGATACTTTTGATTGAGTGAAATGCGCTAACAATACGCTGAAATCCATCAATTTGTCGATTAAGTACGTCAGCATTTTTTTGTCTGTCCAAGGAGAAAAAACTTACTTGTCCATTTTGTGAAATATTGTCGTAGAAACATCGTTTATAACATGGATTTAGTAAATTTGCCTGATAGTCAGTAAATAAACATGGTACATTGATGTAAATCCAGAAGTGATTTTTTAACTTAAATTCTTTTAGACGATCATAAATGCGAATTAAACGAATATAAATTAGTTTATTTTATTTTGAGATAATCCCAATTTATATTCGTATTCGACAAGTCCAAAAAATAAAAAAAATGACCTACTTTAACTTACCAAACAATATTAACCGTTTTGCATCTAAATGGATAGTTTTGGCTATAGATGTTATAATGGTTAGTGTATGTTTTATACTTTCTTATTGTATTAGATTCAATTTAACATTTGATTTTGATGTAAATAAACTTTTGGTACAGCTTCCTTTGGTTTGTTTGATTACTTCAATATCTTTTTTGATAATAGGTTCTTATAAAGGCGTAATCAGACATACTGGTGTGCGTGATGTCTATAATATTTTTAACACTATTTGTTTGTCAAGTATTTTGTTGATAATAATGGTGTTGATCAATAAGCAATTAGACGTTTTAGAGAATTTTACCATACCTCTTTCGATAATTATTATCTATAGTTTACTTTCTTTTATTGGATTAACGGCATCCCGTTTCGTATTTAAGTCCATGTATAATGCTATACTTAAAAAAGATATTAAATTTCATAAAAACGTTATTATATATGGTGCGGGTGAGTCTGGTATACTTACCCATAATGCTTTGACACAAAACACTCAAAATAAGATAAGGGTGTTAGGTTATATTGATAATGATAATAAAAAGGTAGGTAAACAAATTAATGGTATTGATGTTTTTAGTAGACGAATTTTAACAGAAGAATTTATTTTAAAAAACAACATATCTGAAATAATTTTTTCGATAAATAAAGATATCTCTCCTAAAAAATTAAGAATTCTTGTTGAAAGATTAGTGGATTATCCTGTTGAAGTGAAAATAGTACCACCTGTTGAAGATTGGATCAATGGTGAGCTTAAGGTTTCGCAAATTAAACAAGTACAGATAGAAGATTTGTTGGATCGGGCGCAAATCAATATTGATAATAGTAGAATTGCTAATGAATTAAATAATAAAACGGTATTGGTTACTGGTGGGGCTGGTTCAATTGGGAGTGAATTAGTAAGACAAATTTGCACATATAACTATAAGTCTCTGATTGTTATAGATCAAGCGGAGTCGGCTTTATACGATCTTCAACAGGAACTAAAACAAAATGGTTTCCATAACTTTATACCCATTGTTGGTGATGTTAGGGATAAAAATAGGTTGAATTCAATATTTGAAGAATATAAGCCAAATATGGTATTTCACGCAGCGGCCTATAAACATGTTCCTCTTATGGAATATAATTCTTATGAAGCAATTAAAATAAATATTGCTGGTACTAAAAATATATCAGATTTATCTATAATACATGGTGTAGAGAAATTTGTATTCGTTTCAACCGATAAAGCCGTTAACCCAACTAATGTTATGGGAGCTAGTAAAAGGATAGCGGAAATGTACATTAGCTGTATGCAACAAGAAGGTAAAACTAAATTTATAACTACTAGATTTGGAAATGTTCTTGGGTCAAATGGTTCAGTAATTCCACTTTTTAGAAGACAAATTGAAAAAGGAGGACCTATAACTTTGACACATAAAGATGTAACAAGATATTTTATGACCATTCCTGAAGCCTCACAATTGGTTTTAGAAGCTGGTTCAATGGGGCAAGGTGGAGAGATTTTTATCTTTGATATGGGTGAATCTGTAAAAATATTCGATTTGGCAAAGAATATGATTAAACTTTCCGGACTTAACTATCCTGATGATATTGACATTAAAATTACTGGTTTAAGACCAGGGGAAAAATTGTATGAAGAACTTTTGGCCAATGGTGAAAGTACCATGCCTACATATCATAAAAAAATAAAAATTAGTAAAGTCAGAGAATTAGATTACCCATTAATTAGAACCAGAATTGATGAATTGTGTATTACAAATATGTTCTTTGCTGGTGATCCAGTAGTGTTAATGAAAAAGATTGTACCCGAGTTTGTTTCCAATAATTCAGAATTATGTAAACTTGACGACTCTAAAGAGGTTAATCAAGATGCTTCACCATCTTTGAAAATTGTTAAATCCTAGAATAGTAAATCGACAACATTTATATTAAAATTAAATTATGATCAAAAAATCAACCGTTAAGCTTTATGCTCTATTTGTAATTAGTTCATTGATTTTTGCTTCTTGTGCGTCAAAAGCAGATGTAGTATATTTTCAAAATGCTGGAGAGTATGAAACTATTGTTTCGGATAATTCACATACTAATAAGTTTAAAATAGATGATGTCGTATCAATAAATGTTTCAACATTAGATCCTCAAGCAAGTATGCCTTTTAATTTATTTAAGGGTGCAGAAGAAGGAGGGATACGCGCTGAACAATTAGATTATATTATTGATAAGAATGGTGATATAGATTTTCCTGTTTTGGGTGCTGTGAAAATAGTAGGTTTGTCTCCTGAGGAAACAAAATTATTACTGAAAGATAAATTGAGTAATTATTTAAAAGATCCAATCATTAATATTCGTTTAAAAAACTTTACAGTATCGGTTTTGGGTGAAGTTTCCAGACCAGGGACATATCCGGTTAATGGAGAGCAAATAACTGTTTTGGAAGCAATAGGATTGGCTGGGGATTTGACTATAAAGGGTATACGTCAAAATGTGATGGTCATTAGAGATTTTAATGGGACCAAGGTTTATACACGTATTGATCTTACACAAAAAGAAGCATTAAATTCACCGGTTTATTATTTAACGCAGAATGATATTGTCTATGTTGAGCCTAATAAATCGGCCATTACTTCATCCGCTTTAGATAATCGTGCCTCAATTTGGGTATCTATAGCTTCTGTTTTAATTACATCTACAGTGTTAATACTTACAAGACAGTAAATAAGTTTTATATTTTTTATGGAAAAAAAGAAAAGAATTTCTCTTGGAGATAGTTCTGATTTATCCGATTTAGTCAAAGGATATTCTAAACACTGGAAATGGTTTGTAGTGTCTGCTATTTTCTTTCTAATGCTTGGTGTAATTTATTTAAGATATGCTACGCCTAAATACAAGGCGGCGGCAAAAATTCAAATTTTAGAAGATAAGTCTGCATCTTCAGAACTTTCTGTGTTTTCTGATTTGGATTTTTTGGGGAAGGGTCAAAATAATGTAGAGGATGAACTTGAAATTTTAGGATCTCGTTCTAATTTGGTTGAAGTTGTTGATAACTTAGATTTAAATGTTGTATTGGTTGAATTAGGCAATGTAAAAAACTCTGAGATTTATACAGAAAAGCCCATTAAGATAAATTTTTTGGCAAGTGATTCTATCGTTAATAATTCTAAAATGGAGTTTTATCTTGAGATATCCAATAATACGACGTTTGGATTTAGCCTAGATAGAGATGAGCCATCTAAAATATATTCTTATGGTAAAAACATTCCAACAGAAATAGGGGATATTGTAATAACACCAAACTTACCACATTTTAATAAATTTAAAGATAAGCAGATAAGGGTGTCTATTAAGCCTTTGTTTATTGTTGCTGAAAGTTATCAGGAAAAATTAGTAATGAATCCGGCAACGGAGTTTTCTAATATTCTTAATATTTCATTGGAAGACGCAAATCAAGAAAAAGCTAAGGATATTTTAAATAATTTAATTTTTACCTATAATAATAATGCGATTATAGATAAAAAAGCCATAGCGGATAAAACGTCAACTTTTATTGATGAAAGAATAAAAGAAATTTCAACCAACTTAACTTCAGTAGACCAAACGGCACAAGATTTTAAAACAACAAAAGGTGTGACTGATATTCAGGGCGAAGCTAATATAGCTTTGAATATTGGGGCTGCTAATAGACAAGAGTTAGAGAATGCCAAAACTCAATTGAATATAGCAAGTGGAATGAAAGATTATGTTAGCTCAGAAACCGGCTATGAGGTTTTGCCTTCCAATGTTGGTCTTTCTGATCCAACTATTGCCAATACCACTGCTAAATATAATGAATTGGTATTGGAAAGAAATAGGTTGCTTAAAAGTGCAGATGAGCAAAATCCTATGATTGTTAATTTAGATCAGCAATTGGATGGATTAAAACAAAGTATGCAGTCAAGTTTGTCAGGCATGGAAAGAAATTTGGGGCTTCAGGTAAATAATTTATCTAGTCAAATGTCCAGAATTAATTCTAAAATTTATTCTGCCCCAAAAAATGAAAGAGAATTTAGGGATATAACGAGGCAACAACAAACAACAGAGTCTCTTTATTTGTATTTATTGCAAAAGCGTGAAGAGTCACAGATAACCTTTGCTTCTAGTTCACCCAAATCGAAGGTTATAGACAATGCTTATCAAGTAGGAGATACACCGGTTTCTCCACAAAGACCAAAAATTTATTTAGCATTTTTAATGGTAGGTCTGTTATTGCCTTTTTCAATAATCTACGCCAATCAGCTTTTGGATAACAAAATCCATAACAAAGTATCGCTTGAGAAACTAATCAATGAAGTTCCGATTTTGGCAGAGCTGCCAAAAATGGGAAGAAATGAAGATATGTTGATCAGATCTGATGATCGCTCGGTTTTAAGTGAATCATTAAGAATACTGAGAACGAACTTAGATTATTTGATAAAATCAAAGAATGATAAAAAGAACAATATCATTTTTGTTACTTCTAGTGTTCCAGGTGAAGGTAAAACCTTTATTTCATCTAACCTTTCAATGATTTTTGCGAATACTAATAAAAAGGTATTGCTAATTGGTGGTGATGTTAGAAACCCTAAATTATATACCTATTTTGCTCAAAAAGATGTTGATAAAATTGGTAGTCGATCAAGGGGTAATGTGGATATAGGTCTATCTGAATATTTGCACGATCCTAAAATTCAATCAAAAGATATTATTAATTCAATGCTAGTACATTCTACTACGTTTGATGTTATTTATTCTGGTAAGATTCCACCAAATCCTGCTGAATTATTAATGGGTAATAGAATGGGGTCACTATTAGATGAAATGTCTGAAAAGTATGATTATGTTATCGTAGATACTGCTCCAATTATGGTTGTTACCGATACCATGTTAATCACTGATCTTGCAGACCATATTGTTTATGTTACTAGAGCAGGGGTCACAGAAACAAAAGTATTGGAGCATCCTGTAAATCTTTGGAATCAAGGAAAACTTAAAGGATTAACATTTGTAGTTAACGATGTTAAGGAATCTAATTTAGGTTATGGTGGTAAGTATGGTTATGGATACGGAAAATCAGTTAAAAAATGGTGGAAGTTTTAATCTTAAATAATTTGATTTAAGATTTAATTAAAGTTTATTAAAGATGTATTATCCTCGTGGTGTAACTACGAGGATTTTTTGTTTATCGGGTATTAGTGTAGTTCATCGATAATTTGCAATAAAAAAAGACTTTAATAAAATACTATGCTTTATTTTGTAATTCCCCTATTGTAAAAGAGCGTTATGTGTAAATGTCATATAAATTGGGGACGGTTTTCGGTTAGCTTTATTTTCTTATTTTTTATTTCTTCTAGTTATTCACAAGCTTTAAACGAAGTTGGTGAATGGGGGGGGGCAATTCCATTTGAGATTGTACCCGTAGCTGTGGCAAACCTTCCTGATGGTAGGTTGCTAACATGGTCTTCCCAGTTTCCTAATACTTTTGATGAAATAGGTGATGGCTATACATATACTGAGCTATTTGACCCTAACGGTAACAATGGATTAGGAAGAGCTTTAGGTATGACCTTGACAGATACGGATCATGATATGTTTTGTCCTGGTATTAATAATCTAGCGGATGGAAGTATACTATCTGCCGGAGGTACTACGAGCGAACGTACCAGTATTTACGATCCTAAAACCAATCTTTGGACACGTGCCGCGGATATGAACATTCCACGTGGTTACCAAGGTAATGTTACACTTTCTAATGGAGCGGTATTTACTGTAGGTGGTTCTTGGAGCAATGGCGCTGGTAATAATGGTGGCAAAGCAGCCGAAATTTGGTCTCCTGAATCTGGATGGATTAATCTTCCAGGAATTACCGGTGAAAGTATCTATAATTCTAACGATCTTAATCTAGAAAGTCAAACAAACCCTTTATATAGGGTAGATAATCATGTTTGGCTTTGGCCTGCTCCAAATGGAAAATTATTTCATGCAGGTCCAAGCGAAGAAATGCATTGGATAGATTTAGATGCGCCGGGCGGCTCTATAAGTTCTGCAGGATTTAGGGCAGATGATACATATTCAATGAAAGGGACTACCGTAATGTTCGACATTGGTAAAATTTTAAAAGTTGGTGGTGCCACTTCTTATGGTGAGAGTTACAATAGTACTACGCCAGCAAAAAATAATTCATATGTTATAGATATAAATGTACCTTATCCCCAATCACCAACGGTTATTAGTGCAGGCCATTTGTCTGAAAGTAGAACAATGCATAACAGTACGGTTTTGCCCAATGGTCAAGTTTTAGTTACCGGTGGTCTTGATAGGGGAGCGGTATTCACAGATGTGGGCGCTCGTCATGTAGCGGAACTCTACACACCGTCTTTAAATGGGGGTTCTGGTACTTGGAAAACCGTTGCAGAGATGCAGGAGGCTAGAACCTATCATAGCGTTGCCATTTTAATGACGGACGGTCGCGTTTTTGTTGGTGGTGGCGGTCTTTGTGATAATCTCCTAAATGGATGTAACAACCATTTTAGTGCCGAGATTTATAGCCCTCCTTATTTATTTGATTCTTCAGGCGATTTAGCTATAAGACCTATTATTTCCCATGCTCCAGAAAGTTCAGGTTATAATTCAAACATTACGGTTACGGCTAGTATAGGAATTACTGAGTTTAGTCTTGTTCGGTTTTCTGCTGCTACCCATTCAACAAATAACGAGCAAAGAAGAATTCCGGTTAGTTTTACGGGAAATGGTACTTACAATATAACTATTCCGAACCGAGAGCTTTTACCTCCAGGATACTACATGCTATTTGGCCTTGACAATAATGGTGTGCCAAGCAAAGCCGCTACCATTAAAATTGGTTCCGCCCTTCCATTGGAAATAGCCAATGAAAATTTAATTGTTGATATGCAGTTTGAGGATGCAAGTGGAAGCAATGCATTGGATAGTAGTATATATAGTAACGATGCATCTATTGTTGAATACGATGATCAAGGAAGCCCAGTAGCTAATGCTGGAAATTATAGTTGGACATCTGGCATTATTGGTGGCGCTATCGAATTCAATGGTCTTGAACACAGTAGTAATGCGTTGATCGATATTCCTAGTTCAGCATCTTTACAAACGTTGGATGAACAAATAACGGTTATGGCTTGGGCTTATAGAAATTCTGCCGGTAGTACTATACCCGAAACTGGAAAAGTAGCAAACGTAGGTCTTTTTAGCCATGATTATGTAAGTACCTTATTTTTTGGCTTTCATAACACATTGTATAAATGGGCCTTTGTAACCAATAATGGACCGGTAGATCTTTATGCTGGGCGTGCTCCAATGGATACTTGGGTACATATGGCGGCAACCTATGATGGTAACACCGCCAAACTTTATGCGAATGGTAAATTGATTGCATGGAAAGAATTAAGTGGTACCATTCCTTTTAAAGATGATGGAAGCTTACAATCGCATTTTACATCTTCTGGTTTTTATGATGAGAGAATTGCTGCTGAATTGCCAAGCTATGCTAATGGAAGTGGTATAACCGATGAAATAAACGGTAAAATTGATGAGCTTAAAGTCTTCAATAAAGTGTTAGGTGAATCTGAAATAAATGAATATTATCAACAAGGTATCAATACGGGTAATCCAGATGTTGTAATCTGTACTACTGAAGATATTATTGCTCAATATCGTATAGGCGTCAATGGTCATTGGCAAACAGGAAATGCATTAAGTATAGAAGAAGGTGTGGATATTTATCTTAGGGCTCAAACTCCAAACAATCAATATTATATTACTACTCCTCAAGAAAACGGACCTACATTCAATTCTGGAGGTAGTGAAAGCTATGTTTATAAAATAGATACGGGGGTATTTCAAGGGAGCAATCCAAAAAGAAATGATGGTTTAATTGATATTTCTAATCAAGGGCAATTTGTGATGACTACGGCGAATGGTTGTGCTACCGTTTTTGATTTGCAAGTAATTATAGTCGATGAAACAAATGGTTGTTCTAACCAATTGAAAAACGATTCGGCTGGTATCGTGCTGCCCTCTGGAACTATGGTTGGCGGTCCCGACACGGTATCGGGCACCTCCGATGTCACTAACGGATCGGAGTGTGCGCTGGAGATATCCAACGTAGACGGCGGCCAGCCCTGGGGCCGTTACCGCGTATCCCTTGACCTTGACGTATTGGGCATAGATGCGGGCGACGAGCTATCGGTCTCCCTTGATGCGGAAGGGAGCACGGGAATCCCCAGGATAGAGGTGAACCGCAACAACCAGGCGAACACGGCCCTGCTCTCGCATACCTATGGCAGCGGATGGAACGGTTACAGCGGAACGTTCACGGTTCCGGCGAACCTCAATACGCTGGACATCTGGCTGTTCACGAACTACGCCTCGCAAAACCCGGGAACTGTCTATTACGATAACCTTAGTATCGTGAACCTGTCCAAAACGGAAACGGATTCGCCCCCGTTATCGCAAGCGACGGCCTCCACACTTCAAGGGCCTTCACCTTTGACCGTGGACTTTAACGGCTCGTCCTCGTCCGACGACAACGGTATAGTTTCCTATGAATGGGATTTTGGCGACGGCGACACCGGTAGCGGTGTCCAACTTTCACATGTGTACACTTCTTCGGGAACATATAATGCCGTACTGACGGTAACGGACTCCTCGGGACAGACGGCAACGGACACGTTGGGGGTCACCGTTGAGCCGTCCCTGGGTTCCCCGGTATCCATATCCTCCGGAAGTCCGCTTAGCGGGGAGATCCCCCTTAGGGTGGATTTCATCGGAAGCGCTTCTACCGACGATGTGGGCATAACGAGCTATTTCTGGGATTTTGGCGAGGGTGGCAGCTCGGATGTTCCGGACCCGCAGTACGATTATGTCAATGCGGGCATCTATACGGCGACCTTGACGGTGACCGACGAGGACGGAAATTCCTCG
>MDSY01131184.1_pt1 | contig 14126 bp, 12 predicted proteins | sample 811131 | NCBI WGS metagenome assembly MDSY01 (sample SAMN05326643, study PRJNA326480) | marine metagenome | isolation source: seawater | place: Atlantic Ocean: South West | collected 2010 | reverse complement strand
TGAAATAAAATATAAAGATGGAACAAGCAAAACTATAAAAGTACTTTGTAGAATTGATACTCAAAATGAAGTTGAGTATTATAAAAATGGTGGAATTTTGCAGTTCGTTCTTAGAAACATGTTAAATTAATGAGAAATATAATTGTAAAAGTACATCCCTCAAAAGCTAATTTAAAAAAGAAAGATCAACTAGCTTGGAAAATAGCTGAGATAGCGTCCGATAAAGCAAAGATTAACAAAGATGCTGTTGAGATGGTAATTAATAGAATAATTGATAATGCTTCAGTTGCAATAGCGTCATTTAATAGAAAACCAGTTACTTCAGCAAGACAAATGGCTTTAGCTCATCTAAGAAAAAATGGAGCAAATGTTTTTGGTTTAAGCACAAAAATAAAAGTAGATTGTGAGTGGGCAGCGTGGGCTAATGGAACTGCAGTAAGAGAATTAGATTATCACGACACTTTTTTAGCTGCTGATTATAGTCACCCTGGAGACAACATACCTGGAATTTTAGCAGTTGCTCAACAAAAAGGAAGCAATGGGATAGATCTTATAAAAGGAATTCTTACAGGTTATGAAGTTCAAGTTAATTTAGTGAAAGGTATATGCTTGCATGAACATAAAATAGATCATATCGCTCATCTAGGCCCAAGCGTTGCTGCGGGACTTGGAAGTTTACTGAAACTTAATACAGAAACTATTTATCAATCTGTTCAGCAAGCTCTACATATAACAGTTTCAACAAGACAATCTAGAAAAGGTGAAATTTCTAGCTGGAAAGCTTTTGCTCCATCACATGCTGGGAAGTTAGCAATCGAGGCAGTTGATAGATGTATGCGAGGTGAGGGTGCACCTAGTCCAATTTATGAAGGAGAAGATAGTGTAATCGCTTATGTTTTATCTGGTCCAGGAAAAAAGTATACAGTCCCTCTTCCTAGAGTTAATGAACCAAAGAAAGCAATTTTAGAAACTTATACTAAAGAGCACTCTGCAGAATACCAATCACAAGCTTTAATCGACTTAGCTAGGAGCTTGAATAAAAAAATTAAAAAATTATCTGACATAAAAAAAATTATTATAGAAACAAGTCATCATACACATTATGTTATTGGGACAGGAGCAAACGATCCTCAGAAAATGGATCCAAATGCTAGTAGAGAAACATTAGACCACTCTATTATGTATATATTTGCTGTAGCTTTAGAGGACGGTGCTTGGCATCACGTTAAATCTTACACCCCACAAAGAGCTAAAAGAAAAAGCACTGTTAAACTTTGGCGTAAAATAGTGACACGTGAGAATAAAAAATGGACAAAAAAATACCACGACAAAGATCCTAAAAAGAAGTGTTTTGGAGGTAAAGTTATTATTAAAATGAAAAATGGAGCAACAATATCTAAAGAAATAAATGTTGCAGACGCACATCCGGCAGGAAAAAGACCTTTTGGAAGAAAAGAATATATTAATAAATTTAAAACTTTAACAGACGGTATAATTTCCAAAAAAGAGTCCACGAGATTTTTAAATTTAGTTCAAAATTTAAGAAAACTTAAAGCAAAAGATATTAAAGGTTTGAATATTGAAGTAATACCTCAAGTTAAAAGAAAATCTAAAAGTAGCAAAGGTATTTTTTAATTACTTAATTTTTTTTGCCAAATCATTAGCACTCAGCCACGCATCTTCTACTTTTGGACCATTAAACCAATCACCGCATATCCCTAGTTGATATTTTTTATTCCAGCTACTTGATAAAGGTGTCTTTTGATAATTATAGGAATATTTCCAACCATGAATATTTTTGTAGATAATTTTGTTTTTTTCCAAACCAGTTAATTCAATAAATCTTACAATTAATTTATTTATAATTGATTTATTTTTTTTGTATTTATTGATTGTTTTTTTTGACCATTTTAATGAAGCTTGAAGTGTCCATAAATTTAAATTTGATTTAAATCTTTTTTTACTGTTTTCATTTGCTGCCCAAGTTAAGACATTATCATTAAATTTTATAGAGCTTATTGGAAGTTTATTCTGATTTTTGAAAGCAACCATAACGGTAATGTTTGGCTGCATCTGAACTTTTAGTTTTAATAATTTTTTATTTAAATATTTTTTAGCTAATCTTTTAATTTGAGGAAAAGGACAAGTTAATATTAAAGCTTTAAATTGATGTTTGGAATTATCACTAAGTACAATTTCCCAAAATTTTTTTTTATATTCAATTCTTGTGATTTGTGAAGAAAAAGACAACTTAACCCCTTTTAAATAATATTTACTTATAGCGTTGTTTGCTTTCATTCCAATATATTTTGGAGTCAACAGTTTCTTTTCAAATGTAAAATCTAAATGATTTCCATCCCAAGTTTTAAATATTTTTTTCTTAGTTAATTTTTGAATAAATTTTATAAATTCTTTAGATTTTGGCTTAATATATTGAACCCCATGATCAAAACTTAAATTTTTTTTCAATCTTTTATTAGAAGATCTTCCACCAGGACCTCTTGCCTTTTCAAATACGTGAACAGAATATTTTTTTGATAATATATTTGCAATCGTAGAGCCAGCGATACCTGACCCTAAAACACAAAAATCCATCATATACTAAATAAGAATTTATAATTTTCGTTTATTGAAAGAACTTCTAAGTTAACTACCCCGCCTATGATTAATTGAATAGCGATAATTAATATAGTGACCAACCCTAAATAACCAAGCCATTGATGTTTTTTAATAAAATCAGCAAAGTAACTTGCTAGCGTAGCGATTAAGAATACTGATAATAATAAACCTATAACCATGATATGAAAATTGCCTTTAGAAGCGGCTACGACTGCTAAAACATTATCAAAACTTAGTGTCAAGTCAGCAATTAGGACTTGGTAAACACCAGTAGAAAAACTTTTAGTCTCTTTTGATTTAAGTTGTGGTGACCTTACTTTATTTTGACCAAAGAAGTCTTGTCGCAAATTATTAATTACCCAGATTAAAAGAATTCCTCCTAATATTTTAACCCATGCAAATTCAAATATGTAATTTGCACCAGTGGCAAAAAATATTCTAAAGACAAAAGCTGCACCAACACCCCAAGCAATAATTTTTTTCCTGTTATCTGGAGCAAAGTTAGCTGCAATAAGACCTATTATGATTGCATTATCTGCAGCCATAACAACATCAATAATTATGATTTGGGAGGTGATTAAAAATTGCTCTAACATTAGTTTATACGTTGTATATAAGTTTATTTAATTATTTTAAAGGACAAAAATGAAATTAATAAAATATTCATCAAAATTTTCAAAAAAACAAATTATCTTGTTGTCCATACCGGTCTTTTTTTCCAATTTAGCTATTCCTTTAGCAGGTATAGTTGACACAGGGTTGATGGGAAATCTTGGGGAAACTAAATATTTGGCAGCAACCAGTATAGCGACATCAGTAATGACTATGGTTATTTGGAGTTTTGGTTTTTTAAGAATGGGAACTGTTGGAATCGTTTCCCAAGCCTATGGAAGAGGAGATTACAGAGAAATTGTTAAAACTTTATTGAGAAATTTTATAATTGCTATGATCATTGCTTTGGTAATTATTATTTCAAAACCTTTAATTTATATCTTTATCCAGTACTCTTTTAAAACTTCATTAGAAACACAGGAATTAATTAATACATACTTAAATGTAAGAGTCTTTTCAGTACCTGCAGAATTATCAATTTATATTCTAGTAGGCTTTTATTTAGGGATACAAAAGACAAAAATATCCAGCTTGATGATTGTTATTTTTTCGGTTTTAAATATTGTCTTAAGTTCTTTGCTAGTATTATCTTACAATCTAAATATTTTTGGAGTCGCTTTAGGAACTTTAATTGCAAGTTATATAACTATATTAATATTCTTTTTTTATACATATTATTTTATAATTAAAAAATTTAAGATTATACCTAAATTTGAGAAGCTTATTATTAAATCAAAACTTTTAAAGTTATTTAATATTAATTTTGATATTTTTATTAGAACCTTATTTATAACTTTTTCTTTTTTATGGATAACTTATTTAGGATCAAAGTTGGGTGAAGATTATCTAGCTGTAAATACTATCCTAATGCAGTTTATTATTTTAGCTAGCTTTTTCTTAGATGCTTATGCTTTTTCTACAGAAGGAATCGTTGGTTTTACCATTGGAAGAAAAAACAAAAATTCTTTTTTGTCAGTTGTAAAAAATTCTATACAAGTTAGCTTTCTTACAGCTCTTATTATTTCAATTATTTATCTTACTTTTTTTAAACAAATTATAAATACAATTACTGACATTGAAATTTTAAGATTTATTTCTTATCAACATATTATTTGGATTATTATCATTCCACCTGTTGCATCATTTTGTTATCAACTGGATGGGATTTTTATAGGTGCCTCACAAACACGAGAAATGAGAAATGCAATGGTTGTATCAGTTTTAATATTTATAGGAATATCTATTTATTCAACTAGATACTTTGGAAATCACGGTTTATGGTTTTCTCTTTTAGTATTTATGATACTTAGGTCACTTACTTTACAATTTTATTTTAAAAAAATTTTAAGGAATTTTTAAATGCAATTTCTTTATAAGATGCCAGGTTATCTACTGCTTTTATTTGGTGGGTTCTGTTTAAGTTGGGGAGGATTTGTTATTAGATCTTTCGAAGAAGCAAGTGTATGGCAAATTTTACTATTAAGGTCTGTTTTTTTCATGATAGCTTTAATTATATTCTTAATCTCAACATATAAAAAAAATACAATAAAAATTATTAAAGATGCAGGTTATCCAGCTTTACTAGGAGGTTTAGTGATGTCTTTAAGCTTTATTGCATTTGTAGTTGCAATGAGCAATACAACAGTAGCAAATGTTGTTTTTATAATTAGCACTCAAACAATGTTTTTAGCAATATTTGGATATTTTTATTTAAAAGAAAAAGTTTCACTTATTAGCTTTATTTCAATTGTTTTGGCAATGAGCGGTATTGCCGTGATGGTTGGAGACTCGCTTTCATCAGGATCTTTCTTTGGCAACATTGTTGCCTTAGCGATACCCATCAATTTCTCCATATTAGTAATGATTATAAGAAAAAATAAAAATTTAGATATGATTCCTGCTATTTTTTATTCGGGAATTTTTAGTATTATTTATGGATTAATTCTTTCCGAGTCTTTTGTATTTACTAGCCATGATATTTTAATGGGTTTTTTTCTTGGAGTACCACAACTAGCATTTGGCTTCATTTGTATTACCATTGGATCGAGAACAACCCCCTCTACAACAATCGGCCTCTTAATGCTAACTGAAACATTGTTTGGGCCAATATGGGTTTGGTTATTCTTAAATGAAATTCCTCCATTAAGTGTATTTATTGGTGGTTCGATAATTATTTTAGCAATAATTCTTAAAAGTTTTGATAAGAAAAGAATTAATAACTAATGTCTCTAAAAAAATTATTTTTTAAAACTAAAATTACCTATAAGATTTATTTATATTACAATCTTTATATAAGACATAAAAGTTATCTAAATAGGCGGCAATATTCTCAGTGGGGCGAAGATAAATTCATATCTGAATACTTCAAAGAAAAAAAAGAAGGCATTTATTTAGACATAGGGTGCTTCCATCCTTTTATGTATAGCAACACTTGCTTGCTTAACAAGAAAGGCTGGCGAGGTATAAATTTAGATATAAACCCAACATCAATTGACCTATTTAATATATCAAGGCCAAAAGATATAAATCTTTGTACGACTATTAGTGAGCAAAAAAAAATTTTTGATATTTATTACGATGATCCTTTTAGCCCAATGAATACTTTAGATAAAGAATTTTATAAAAGTTTAAAAAATAAATCTTTAAAAGAAGCAAAAAAACTTACCGTTGAATCCAAATCAATAAAAGAAATATTAGATATAAGTAAAATAAAACAGAATATAGATTTTATAAATATTGATGTAGAAGGTATGGACTATAAAATTCTAAAAGACATTAATTTAAATCAACTGAAACCAGCGTTAATTTCTATAGAAACACACAATGTAGACGGTTCAGCAAGTAAAGATTTTGAATCGATTATAAAATTAATGAATGAAAATGGTTTTTCTATCCACAAAAGAGTGGGGCCAACAACTTTATTTAGTTTTAGTAGCTAATTAGGAGTTATTAACGAAAACAAATAGCATTGACATTTGGTTATAATTAAAAGAATATTAGGGTGTAACGGGAGAGACTATTTTATAGCGCCGAAGGAGCAACCACCCCGGAAACTCTCAGGCAAAAGGACCGTTGCAATAATAACTCTGGAAAGCAGGCTTTAGCCTCACCGAAGGATTAAATCTCTCAGGTACATAGACAGATGGGGCCAGTTAAGAGTTATTATGGAAACACAAAAAACAGCGTTATACAATTATCATAAAAATCTTGGTGCTAAATTTGTACCTTTTGCAGGTTATGAAATGCCCATTCAATACAAAGAAGGTATTGTTAAGGAGCATATCTCTACTCGATCTTTTGCTGGTTTTTTTGACGTTTCACATATGGGACAATTTTATTTAGAAGGAGATGACTCTTTAATTAAAGCTTTAGAAAAAATTATTCCTGCAGATTTGCATTCATTAAAATTAAATCAATCAAAGTATTCTTTTTTACTTAATGACAACGGTGGAATAATAGATGATTTGATTATAACAAGAACTACCAAAGGTTTTTGTATAATTTTAAATGCTGCTTGCAAAAAAAATGACATAAAAGAAATTTCTAAATTTTTAGAAAAAGATCACAAATATTTTTTAAATTCAGATTTATCCTTAATTGCATTACAAGGACCAAAGTCAGTTGAAATATTAGAAAAACTTATTCCAAGTGTTTCTAATTTAAAATTTATGACTGGAGACAATTTTAGTTTAGAGGAAGAAAATTTATACATAACTCGGTCAGGTTACACCGGAGAAGACGGTTTTGAAATTTCTATTCCTAATAACAAAGTTGAAAAACTAATAAAATTTTTAATTGAAAATAAAGTTCATCCTATTGGTTTAGGGGCTAGAGATACTTTAAGATTAGAAGCTGGCCTTTGTTTATACGGTCATGATTTAACTGAAAAAACAAACCCAATTGAAGCAAATTTAAAGTGGGCTATAGCTAAAAGAAGGAGAGAAGAAGGTGGATTTAATGGTTGGGAAAAAATTAAAAAGTTATTAGCTAATGGTAGTGAAAAAAAAAGAGTCGGCATTTTGCCTGAAGGAAGAATTATAGCTAGAGAAAATACCAAAGTTTTTTCAGAACAAGATGAAGAAATCGGATTAATTACAAGTGGAACTTTCGGGCCTAGCGTTAACGCTCCAGTTGCAATGGGTTATATAAATTCTAAATTTGCAGAAAAAGGAACAAAAATTCAATTGGAGGTTAGAGGAAAGAAATATGGGGGTAAAGTTTCCGAACTTCCATTTTTTAAAAAAAGTTATGTTAAATAATAAAGAATTTAAATATGAGTGAAATAAAATTTTCAAAAAAACATGAATGGGTGACAATCGAAGGTGACATAGCAACTGTAGGGATCACTAAACATGCAACTGAATTGTTAGGTGATATAGTCTTCGTTGAAGTGCCAGAAGCTGGAAAAGCTGTAGAGAAAGAAGGCCAAGCGGCAGTGGTTGAATCCACTAAAGCGGCAAGCGATGTTTATTCACCTATCTCTGGAGAAATAGTAGAAGGAAACAAATCGATTGTAGATGATCCTGGGAATGTTAACTCGGACCCAGAAGGGGCAAGCTGGTTTTTTAGAATTAAAGTAAAAGATAAATCAGAGTTTGATGGATTAATGTCCAAAGCTGATTATGAAAAATTTGTAGAGGAAAATCCTAGTTAAATGATAGATAATAATTCTAAAGAATTCATATACCGTCACATTGGACCCACTGAAGCTGAGCAAAAAAGTATGCTTAAAGACATAGGTTATAATTCATTAGATGAACTAATGAAAAATACGGTTCCAGAAAAAATTTTGTTAAAAGATGAGCTTAATATAGAGGAGCCTCTTTCTGAGAATGATGCTTTAAAAAAGCTAAAAGCTATTTCAAAACAAAATAAGATTTTTAGAAACTTTATTGGAATGGGTTATTATAATTCATTTACACCCAACGTGATTTTAAGAAATATTCTTGAAAATCCTGGCTGGTATACATCTTACACTCCATATCAGCCTGAAGTTGCTCAAGGTCGTTTAGAGATGCTATTAAATTTTCAACAACTAATTATAGATCTAACCGGAATGGATATTGCTAATGCCTCCTTGTTAGACGAGGCAACTGCAGCAGCAGAAGCGGTTGGATTAAGCCAACGTTTGGATAAGGATAATTCAAAAAAAATATTTGTTTCTAGCTCATGTAATCCACAGACTATAGACCTTATAAAAACAAGAACAGAGCCATTTGGATTAGAACTAATTATTGGAGATGAAAAAAATGATCTACAAAAAATTAAAGAAAATATTGTTTGTGGAGTTTTATCATACCCTAGAACACTAGGTGATATTCAAGATCCAAGTGAAAGTATTAGTCAAATCCATAAAAAAAAAGGAAAAGCAATTTTAGTATGTGATCTATTAGCCCTTACAAGGTTAAAAACTCCAGCAGAACTTGGAGCAGATATTGCAGTCGGGAGCGCCCAAAGATTTGGTATTCCAATGGGTTACGGTGGGCCACATGCAGCTTTTTTTGCAACTAAGGAAGAATTTAAAAGATCTATGCCCGGTAGAATTATTGGAGTATCAGTAGATAGACATGGAAAAAAAGCTTACCGTCTATCTTTACAAACTAGAGAGCAACACATTAGAAGAGACAAAGCTACTAGTAACATTTGTACTGCACAAGCTTTACTAGCAATAATCAGTGCAGCTTTTGCAATGTACCACGGTCCTGAAGGATTAATAAAAATTGCAAATAGAACATCAACTTTAGCAAAGCTGTTTGCCGATGAAATAAAAAAAGCAAATTTTAAAATATTAAGTGATTATTTTTTTGATACTGTCACTATAATAACAAAAAGTAAAACTGATGAAATTTATCAGAATGCCCAAAGAGAGGGTATTAATTTAAGAAAAGTAGATAAAGATAATTTATCAGTCGCATTTGATGAAGCTAAAAAACTTGACGATGTAAATATTTTATTAAAAATTTTTGGAATATCTAAAACTATAAAACAAGATGTTAAAGTGGATTTAGAAAATTTACCAAAAAGTCTTTTAAGAACCTCTAAGTACTTAACTCACCCAGTGTTTAATAAATATCATTCTGAAACAGAAATGTTGAGATATCTTAAGAAACTTGAAGACTGCGATATTGCGTTAAATAGATCCATGATTGCTTTAGGCTCATGCACTATGAAGCTAAATGCTGCAGCAGAATTAATTCCAATTACTTGGAAAGAATTTTCATTACCTCATCCGTTTGTCCCAACTGAACAAATGAAAGGTTATAAAATACTATTTAACGATTTAATAAATGATTTAAAAGAAATCACTGGTTTTGATGCAGTTTCTTTGCAACCTAACTCTGGGGCACAAGGAGAGTACGCAGGGTTAATGACTATAAGAAAATTTCATAAAAATAATAATCAAGCTAACAGAAATATATGTTTAATTCCAAATTCAGCTCATGGAACAAATCCAGCTAGCGCTCAAATGAGCGGAATGAAAGTAGTTGTTGTAAATTGTGACGATGATGGAAATGTAGACATTGAAGATCTAAAAAATAAAACTGATAAGTATGCAAAAGATCTTGCGGCATTAATGGTGACTTACCCTTCAACACACGGGGTATTCGAAGAAAAAATTATAGAAATTTGCGAAATTATTCATAAAGCCGGAGGACAAGTTTATATGGATGGTGCAAATTTAAACGCATTAGTTGGCGTGGCTAAACCAGGTAAGTTCGGCCCAGATGTTTGCCATATTAATTTGCATAAGACTTTCTGTATTCCGCATGGTGGAGGTGGACCTGGAATGGGTCCTATTGCTTGTGGAAAACATTTAGCAGAATTTTTACCTACCCATGAAATAATTAAAGAGTCAGGACCCAAAAACGGAATGGGTGCTGTCTCAGCAGCACCATGGGGAAGCTCAAGTATTCTACCTATTTCATGGATGTATATTAAAATGATGGGAGCTGAAGGATTAAAAAAAGCTTCTCAGGTTTCAATTTTAAATGCAAATTATATATCTAAAAAATTATCAAAAGATTTTAAAGTTTTATATACTGGAAAAAATGGCAATGTCGCACACGAGTGCATTATTGATATAAGACCTATTAAAGCAAGTTCAGGAATTTCAGAAGAAGATTTAGCAAAAAGATTAATAGATTTTGGTTATCATGCCCCAACTATGTCTTGGCCGGTAGCAGGAACAATCATGATAGAACCTACTGAAAGTGAAAACTTAGAAGAAATTGATAAATTTTGTAATGCACTAATTAAAATTAAAAAAGAAATTAATTCAGTGGAGGAAGGTAAATTTGATAAAGAAGATAATCCTCTTAAAAATGCGCCTCACACATATTTAGAATTAGCTGCAAATGAGTGGAATCATAAATACACTAGAGAAGAAGCGGCATTTCCTAACGAATATGTAAGACATAATAAATATTGGGCACCAGTTGCAAGAGTTGATAACGTGTACGGTGATCGTAATCTTGTATGTTCATGTCCCTCGATGGATGAGTATAAAGATGAAGCTGCATAATTTTTATTAATGAAAATAGCAGTTATCGGTTCAGGAATTTCAGGTTTATCAGCAGCTTATTTTTTATCAAAACATCACAAAGTAGATTTGTACGAGCAAAATGATCACTTTGGTGGGCACTCTTATACATACGATATCAAAGAAGAAAATAAAATTGTTCCTGTAGATCTAGGTTTTATAGTTTTTAATGAATTAACTTATAAAAATTTGATTAATTTTTTTGATGAATTAAATGTTCCTTTTGAAAAAAGCAACATGTCATTTTCAGTTTCTATAAAAAATACAAATGTTGAATATGGAGGAAGTGGATTTAATGCTATTTTTGCCAATAAATTAAATCTATTTAATTTTAATTTTTTGAAAATGATTAAAGAGATAATATCTTTTTATAAATATGCGCCATCATTACTTAACGTGAATAATGATGAAGAATCTCTAGGCGATTATTTAGAAAGATCAAATTTATCAAAATATTTTATAGAATACCATATTATACCGATGGTTGCAGCAATATGGTCTATGCCATTTTCTAAAGCAAAAGAAATGCCATTAAAACTCTTTTTAAATTTTTTCATTAATCATGGATTATTCAAATTAAAAAATAGACCTCAATGGTATACGGTTACTAATCGTAGTAGAGCTTACGTAAAAAAAATACTTGAAAAGATTAGTGGTGAAGTCTTTAAAAATTATAAAATAAATAACATTTCTAGAAGTGATGATAATGTAAGAATTTCAATTAGAAATGAGTACCTAGATTATGATCATGTTGTTTTAGCTTGTCACGCTGATCAAAGTTTGAATATTTTGGATGAGCCAACATTGAAAGAAAAAGAAGTTTTAAGTAAATTTACTTATGTTCCAAATAGAGCTTTTCTACATACAGACGAAAACCTTATGCCTTTAAGAAAAAAAGCTTGGTCTAGTTGGAACTCAATATCAAAAGATAACAAAACTTGTGTAACATACTGGTTAAATAAGTTGCAAAATTTAAAAACGGATAAAAATTATTTTTTAACACTTAACCCCGTCGAAGATATCGATGAAGTTAAGATTATTAAAAAAGTGAATTTTACTCACCCTTATTTTAATAATGATAATGTAAAGTTACAAAAAGAACTCCATTTAATTCAAGGTAAAAAAAGAACTTGGTTTTGTGGAAGTTATTTCGGTTTTGGTTTTCACGAAGATGGTTTAAAATCCTCAATTGAACTAATAAAAAAATTTAACAACTAATGAATTCTTGCATTTATAATGGAGTTATAAAACATCAGAGGTTTAAACCTATTAAGCATTCTTTAAATTATAAGACCTTTTCTTTACTATTAGATTTAGAAGAAATTGAAAGTTTAGACAAAAAAATTAGTATTTTCTCATTAAATAAATTTAATATTTTCAGTTTCTACAATCTTGATCATGGTGCAAGAGATGGAAGTTCTCTTAAAGATTGGGTTTTAAAAAATATAAAAAAATTTAATATTAATAATAATATTACGAAAATAAAGTTGCTTTGTTATCCGAGAATATTTGGTTATGTTTTTAATCCATTAAGTATTTTTTACTGTTACGAAAATAATGATCTTAGAGCAATTTTTTATGAAGTAAAAAATACTTTTAACGAACAACACACTTATATTTTTAAGATTAAAGATAATGAGAAGATTGTACAAAAATGTAAAAAAAAATTTTATGTTTCTCCTTTTATGGACATGGAAACGTATTATAATTTTAAACTACTTAACCCAACTGATACATTATCTATATTTATTAAACAAACAGATGGAAATGAAACAGTATTAACTGCAACTCAAACAGGGGATAAAAAAGAATTTTCACTTAAACAGTTAATAATTAATTTTTTTAAATACCCATTAATGACAATAAAGATTATAAGCTCGATACACTATGAAGCATTCTTTTTATGGAAAAAAGGTGCTGTATATAGAAAAAGAGAAAAAAAAATTTTAAACAACTTAAGCTACGAGGAATATTAATGAGTTTTACTAAATTTTCAGAAAAAATTGTTCTTAATAAATTAAAAAATATCGAAGGTGGAAATTTAAAATTAGTAAATTATGATGGCAAGGTATTTCATTTTGGAAATTTAGAAAGTAAACTTGTAGCTGATATCAAAGTTTCTAACCCAAACTTTTATTTTAATATAATTTCTGGAGGTAGTTCTGCATTAGGAGAAGCCCATATGAGTAGAGATTTCTACACTTCAAATCTTACGAATTTAATCGAACTTTCAGCTAAAAATATTAATTTAATTTACTCATTCTCTGGAAGTTTAAAAATACAAAAAATTAAAAATTTTTTAAAAAAAATATTTGCATCTAATACTAAATCAAAAAGCTTGAAGCACATATCTAAACATTATGATCTAGGAAATGATTTTTTTTCTGAATGGTTAGATAAAACACTCACGTATTCCAGCGCAATATATAAAAATCAAAATGATGATTTACAAACTGCTCAAAAAAATAAATATCAAAAGTTGATAAATCTTTTAAATATTAAAGATAGCAATAAAGTTTTGGAAATAGGATGTGGCTGGGGCGGCTTCTCTGAATACCTTGCTAAAAAATATGACGTATCGATTGATTGTATAACAATTTCAAAAAAACAATTTGAATTTACAAAAAATAAAATTTTTCAGGCAGGATTAAACAACAAAGTAAACGTAATGTTTTTAGATTATAGAGATTTAAAAGAAAAATATGACAAAGTAGCATCAATCGAAATGATAGAAGCTGTCGGGGAAAAATATTTAGATAAATATTTTAATACAATTAAAACATCTTTAAATACAGCTGGCACAGCTGCGATTCAAGGAATTACAATTAGAGATGATTTATTTGATAGATACAGAAGCAGCGAAGACTTTATTCAAAAATATATTTTTCCAGGTGGTTTTTTACCCTCAACTCACTTTATGAAGAATTTAATTAAAAAAAATAAACTTAATCTTTTAAATATTAACTCTTATCCCGATGATTACGCAAGAACGTTAGCAATTTGGAGGGATAACTTTCTTAAGAGTTGGAGCAATATAGCCCCTTTAGGTTTTGACGAAACATTTAAGCGTATGTGGGAATTTTATCTGTCATATTGTGAGGCGGGATTTAAGGCTAGAAATATTAACTTGATACAATGTTCTATGTCTAATAAGTAACTTCTATGAAAAAGGTACTATTATTAATTTTATTTTTTATTTTAACAGGGTGTGCAAATACAATGAAACCAACAGATTTTAAAGATCAAAAACCACGTTTAATTATTGAAGACTATTTATCTGGAAATGTAAAAGCTTGGGGTGTTTTACAAAATAGATCAGGAAAAGTTACTAGACAATTTAAAGCAGATCTAAACG
>MDSY01135603.1_pt1 | contig 14132 bp, 10 predicted proteins | sample 811131 | NCBI WGS metagenome assembly MDSY01 (sample SAMN05326643, study PRJNA326480) | marine metagenome | isolation source: seawater | place: Atlantic Ocean: South West | collected 2010 | reverse complement strand
TAGGGGGGGGTAGGGGGGGGGCGGGGGGATCTCGCCTCGGTGTTAGCTGAGAGGACGCGTCGGAGCTTCTCAGCGGCGATTCGGAGGCGCTGGGTCGCGCGTGGCGAGGCGAGCGGGTCGACACCGTAACGCTCCACGATCTGCGCGCCAAGACGCTCCACGAGTAACTGGTCGAGGGCCGAGCCCCCAGCGTCTCTCACGTGCACGTAAGAGACCAGCTGGAGCCTGCCGCGGCGGAGTCGTGCGAGGTTGACCTGGGCACCGGAGGCGCCGATGTCGACAAAAGCAACGACCCGGTCCGAGTCCGCACTGAGGTCACGACGGCCCAGAGCGTAGTCGAGCGCCACTGCCGCGCCCTCGCTGATCATGCTCACTGCACGCACGCCGGCGAGCGCGGCGGCGTCGAGCATGGCGCCGCGCTGGTGGGTGGAGAAGTGGGCGGGGACGGCGATCACGGCTTCGGGGAGTGTGCCGCCGTGCTCCCGCTCCGCGATCTGCCGCAAATGGTGCAGTAGGATGGCAAGCAGCTGCACGCGAGAGAAGTGCTTCGTCTCGCCCAGGTACTCTGCTGTCGCCTCCGCTGCTGTTGCCTCAGCGTCTGCGGGGTTGTGGGCGGCGCCGAGAAGGGCGCGCGGTGCGAGCACGTCGCGTGGTCGACTCGACCGCAGCGCAGCCGCGCGCTCGCCGCAGTGCCGCTGCCGGGCATCGAAGCCTACGAGCGAAGGAGTCTGCCGGCGGGTCGCCTCGTTGGCCATCACGTCGACACCACCGCGGCGAGCGACTGCGACGACCGAGTTCTGAGTGCCCACGTCGAGACCGATCATCCCGGCGCCACCGCACGCCGCACGCTCAAAGAAGACCGCCAGCAGCAGCGCAGCACGAGCCCACACCATTGACGAGCGCTCTCTCATCGGTAGGGCGCCAACTTGGTGGGCTCAAAAATCAAGAGAGTCTGCACCATGACCATCATTGATCATTTTTGTTCAATTTAACTCGCAACTTTCTCCCTCCGATTCGGCCATGGACGGCATGGCAAATGGCGCAGGTGGATCTGGAGTGGCGAACGCCATGGACGGCATGGCAAATGGCGCAGGTGGATCTGGAGTGGCGAACGGCTGCTCAGGGTTGGAAGAGAAGTGCTCCATCTGCCACGACGAGCTTGGAGATGGCACCGTGCAGACAGAGTGCGGCCACCTCTACTGCGGCCACTGCCTCGACGCCTGGCTCAAGATTGAGAAGCGATGCCCGCTCTGCAATATGGACGTCAAGCTGAGAGCGTTGCGGGAACTCTGTCCGATACGTGGCGGGCTCATCGTAGAGGACGGCGATGCCGAAATCGCAGCGACGCGTCAGATTGCAGCACTGCGTGCCGAACGATTGAAGAACGAAGAGCTTGCACAGCGTTGCACTTGGGACATTCGGCGGATGATTGCGCAGCGCGAGGCACTGGAGGCTCGAGTGACGAGAGCAGCACAGAATATTCCCCCACAGCTCGCTCCCGCACCGACCGCTAAGGCCACACTCACCGCAGAACAGCGTGCACAAATCGAGGCCAAGCGGAAGGAGGCGCAGAGGCGCAGAGCAGCAGCTGCCCAGCTGCAGCCCGCGCTACCGCACGCCCAGTTGACAGGGCAAGAGGGGGGTGGGATTGAATCCATCGCGCCAATGATAGCGGGCCAGCAGCGATGTACGAGTCCTCTGTAGGAATCAAATATTCACATTCGACATTGGATCGATTGTGTGCACAAATACCAAATAGGTGTCTATATGTATTACGTACATTGTGATTGTAGTAGATTTGCGACTATTTCTACGAGTAATGCTACTACTACTATGATAGTAATATTATCTATATCATGAGTAATTCAGCTGACATATTAGAAAGTTGATAGAATTACAATTACAATGTAGCAATTACGAATGACTCACAATCACATGAGACATGTGATATACATTCATACTTGTATAGGAACCCATACGTGACACATGAATATTGCGACTTTGACTTGCAGTATCCCTCAGTGTGCGAGGAGACCCCAGTCTAACATGGCGGCACAGAAATATGGCCACACATAGAGGCTACCCGCTTCATTCAAATGGCTACCGTGGGTATATGAAATGGTATCCCGGCGACCTGGCACCGTGGAGCCGCACACCTTGTCGTCGCACCACAGCTCCCACTGCGACCAGAATCGCACGTGCCCGCCGTGCGTGTCTGCCCAATTGCCTATCACCTTTTCGTCGTACGAGACCCACCATTCCACAGTATTCCTCTGGGTCTCGCAACTCTCGAGTGCGTGCGGCTTGGAAGCCGTGGGCATGCAGACGCTCGGGTCGTCCACGGGAATCTTGGGATGATCTCTCTCGGCGAGCTTCGGATTGTCTCCATAGACAACGAGCGTCGCCCCTCGATCCTTCACCAGTGGCACGAGGAAGCTGTCAAAGTACGCGAGCGTACTCGAGGACGGCACGCGAAGCGTCGCGAGAAGTACTGTGTCGCCGCGCCGGAGGTGCGTGGAGAGAGAGTCCTCAACTGCAGCTCGACGCGCCTTGGCTTCGTCCAACTTGGCTCTGCTCGTGTCCGCTCCGGGACATCTCTCATAATCCTCGTCGTCCGCGTAGCCACAGCTGCCTTGAGCGAACCATGCAAGGCGCATGTGCGACTTGTCGGCAATCGTCGTGAGCATCGGGAGTAGCTGTGCACCGTGCGAGTCTCCGATCATGAATAGGGCGCGTGGCGAGTGTTCGTCATTTTCGTCGCGCTCAGGCGTTAGGCACTCTTTGACGCTCTGGGGGCTAGACTGAAGAAAGCACCACAGCCACGCGTCGTTTGACTCGCGCGCCAGGACTGGAGAGTACTGTGATAGCGGCACGGGATCCAAGCACGTATCCTCGGCGGTGGAATCGGCGTTGGGAGGGTGATGGAAGGTCGATGCCACCTCGCGACATGCGCAGATGTTGGGCACAAGGCGGTCGCTCAGCCCACTGCCCTTGCCGTGGACGAGAGTCTTGAACCCGCTCCAGAAGGTGCCCATGTAGACGCCATCGGACTGGTCGCCGTGTCGATCCTGCGAAGAGAGCGAATCCGGCAGAGCGGCCACTTTGCTCAGCATCATAGCACTGAGCAGGAGGAGGAGAAGGCGCTTCGTCCGCATCGCGAAAGATGCGCTGCGCGAGCGTGTGTCACGATCGATGGGCAGCTGACGCATATGACAGCAAGTTTGTCAAGGTGTAGAACCTAACAGGACCTAGTTCCTATGTGTGTACTAGTCGTACAAAAGGGTCACACCCACCGATGACCTATGTACACCTAGATTGAGATTCTAGATCAACTCCCGCCCACTAGCGACTTTTACCCACTACACTCTCTAGTACACTACGAGCAGCCCCTGCACACTCTCGACTCCCACGAGCACTAGTCTACCTGTATCTACCAAAAAATCGACGCCAAAAACAGCCCCGGCTCCCGCAAGCACTATACCGGTATCTCCCGCCTGCGATGTGCCCACTGCATCCAGTCCTAGGCAGCACCCATGCGAGCCGCCATTGCCTCCTCCTCTTCCTCCGCTTTTGCCTCGATCGAGCCTGCGAGCGCGAGCCTTGGGTCGGCTGCTTTGGCTGCGCGCTGAGCGTCCTGTCTCTCGCGCATGGCCTGCTTGAGTCTGGGCGGCAGGAGCGCCTCCGCGTCCCCCTGGAAGTAATCCTGGTTCCCGCATCCAAGGACGAGCGCCTGATGGTTGAGAGAAAACATGTGTATACATGTATATATATACATACATATATACATACATATATAAGAAGCATCGGGAGTGATATTGAGGAAGAGATGGGGAGACAAAGACTAAAAAGTATAAAAAGTAAAAACACCTGCTGGAACTCGTACATGTGTATCCAAAAGTTGGCGGAGAATTTGATCCCCTTGTCGACGGTGACCGCCTCGTGGAATGTCCTCTCATCAGTCACGAAGGGATCCTCCGAGAGGACCGAGGGCCACAGGATCGCCGACCCCTTGCGCGGGGTGACGGAAATGTTGAGCCGGGTGAAACGGGTCTCGCCGCCCGCCTCGACATCGGAGAGATAGATGAAGAACGTGTAGAGGCGGGGTCCCCACGCGGAATTGCGCGGGGCGTTCTGGTCGTGATGCTCCCGGTAGAACTGCCCCGGCAGATACTTGAGCGTCTGCAAGTGCTCCGCATACTCCCACGGCACGCGAGTCACGTTGGCAATACGGCTGCGCACTTGCTGGAGAAACGGATCGTCGAGGCAGTAGGCGACGTTACACCACGAGGTTGCCGAGGTGCGGACGGGCGTGACGCCATCGCCAGCGAGTGAGCGCTCAAAGTTGTGCCCCGCCTTGGGCAGCAGCTTGTCCACCTCCTTCGGAGAGAGGAAGTGCTCGAAGTGTAATATCCAAGGGTCTCGCTTCAGAAGCGTCGCGCCATACTGGGGGAAGGCACGGATCGCCCGCTCGAAGGTGGCGTCGATGGTGCCTGGGATTGCGGCAGGTTTCATCCTTGCGTTTCGTCTGCATTGGGGCTCGTACGAGACGCCACAGAAGCCGCATGAGAAGGTGCAATCCGAAGCCATGAAGTCGTCGTTCTTGGTGCACTCGCCAGCGATCGCCCACTCGGAGCACTCGTCGTGGGAGTCGTGGCAGCCGAGGCTCTCGCACATGTAGCAGCTGGCGAGGCAGGTGGCGTGCATGAAGCTCGGGTTCTTGTCGCACTCGCCATACTTCGCCCAGTTGGCGCAGGAGGCGTGCTCGTCCTTGCAGCTCGAGAGCTGCTGCGCACGCTCCGAGGTGTCCCCGCCGCCGGTGACGGAGCCCACCGCATCCTGCAGGCCGCGTGCCGCCGAGTGCAACTGGTCGCTCAGCCGCCCGAAGCAGACGGCCAACTCGAGCCCACCCAACAGCAGCCCGCTGAGCAGCAAGCGCGCCACCATCGCGACACCAGTTTTCGCGTCACCTTCGAAAGTGATAACATAGGAACCTAGGTGCCTAGCTAATTGTCAGCGAAGCTTTTGGCTTGTGGAGGGCAATGCTCTCTGCCATCCTGTCCGTGTGCGCTGGTCTCCTCGTGGCGCCTGCGGTGCGTCGAGCGCCAGCTCCCCAGGCGTCGCTCGTCGCCGCAGTTGACACCTCGCTCAGGCAACGCTTCGACCCCTCCTCCATCTCGCGCGTGCTCGGCGCATGGGAGCGCATGGCGCAGGGTAGCGTGCACGAGTCCGCGCTCGCTCCCGCTGATCCGATGATGGTGCAGCAGGCGAACTCTTACATTGAGGGTCTGGAGGTGCAGCTCTTTCACGAGCCCACACAGGAACACGCGTGGGCTCGCAACCTCGAACAGCACGCCGCCGACATCTCTGCCGAGCTCCAAGCGGTATTCGCTGCTGGCAATCTCGAGCGGCGCGGGAATAATGTGTGGGTGGGTCTGGAGGATATCCGTGACGCGACAACGGTAGCGTACGGGCCCGAGTGGCGTACGCTCGGCCTCCAGGACCGCGGCATCTGGGATCCCATCAATACGGCCATCTTCCCGAAGACGACCGCGGCGCTCCGCGAGTCTGGCGTGCCGTGTGTCGAGGCCTTCTTCGCCAAGATGCCGGCGGGGTCGTCGATCGAGGCGCATTCGGATGGGTGCAACTTTCACCTGACGTGCCATCTTGGTGTGGACGTGCCCGAGGGCGAGTGCTGGCTCCAGGTGGGGGATGAGCGACGCGAGTGGCGCAATGGCAAGCTGATGCTCTTCGACACCTCCGTCCTTCACAAGGCGGCCAACGAGGCGTCCGTCGACCGCTACGTGCTCATGATGCGGGTATGGCACCCGCAGCTCAAGGAGGTGGAGATCAAGGCGCTTGAGTGGATCTTCAACTGCCTTGATGACCCCTCGCTCGCACAGGCTGATGTGCACGCAGCCCCCCAGGCAAAGGTGGCGGCCCCTGCCGCGCGCGCCGCCGCGGCGGTTGGGGAGACACGCCAGCAAAGGCGCGCAAGGGAACGGGCGGCGGCAAAAGCGGCCAAGAAGGGGCGATGAGTACGTAGAATACGAAATAAGTTGTTCACTTCAGTTCACACGCTTGACATTTGACAATAATATAAATATATGCAGCTAAGAACTGAATTGGTTACTAAGCTGCTACTAAGGTCCTCGCGGTCCTTGTACCCGGGATGCGGCGATGGGAATGTTATATATTATATTTATATAGATATACAACGACGATACCAATTTGGCAGCCGCGCCCTCGAGTGGAGTTGTAGAGAAGCAGGGCCCTGAGGTTTTGCTCGAGCGAGGTGGTCTATATGCAGCTCATTCATACAGTGCCAACGCTCGAGGCTTTGTGGATGCGCGCTCTACGTGCGAATCCAATGAGCGTGCCCACGGCCATTGCGGCTCCACCACCCAGGACACCCATCGCGAGAGCTTCGCTCTGCCTCACCGTTTGGGTGGTCCTCGACGCTGAGGGCACACTGGCCTCATCGCGCTCGCTCTCGCCCCTCTCACCGCTCAGCTCTTGCCACTTCCTCACGCCCCACGGCGTCAGGTTGGGCAGCGGCGGCAATACAAACTCAAAGTCGCCTTCGACCGAGGGAAGCTTGGGCATGCTCCTGAGGAGCGTGGCGCCACTACGGACCCAATCACAGCCGCTCTCGGGCTCGGCGCCCATGAGCGCATGGGGGCGGATCGTCTTGCCCGCCGCCGCAAGCTCATGCTTGAACTGGTCCTCAAGTTGGAGTCCGAGCGCGTTTGCGCATCCTCCAAGCTGCTCTTGTGCGGAGTGGCCCATTTTCTGGAGCCAGCAGCTGGTGCTCTTCCCCCACTTGCTATACCAGGCGAGCTCGTTCGAGGGGACGAGCGCCTCCGCCCGCCGACGCTCCGTCGGCGGCTCCTCTCCACCCTCCTCCTCATCGCAATCTATCTCCACTTCCGTCACAGGGAAGCCTTCAGACTCCAACTGCTTGATCCACCTCCGTACGCGTGCGCCCGTATAGCGCTTCCCATTGTGCTCGTCGATGGCGAGGCCCATGAAGAGGCCCTTCCTGATCGCCTTGGACTCGTCGAACTGGTACCCTGCGATTGGCCAGTGACCGAACCCCATCGTGGCGCCCTGGGCCTCGAATGCGAGGTACATTTCCTCGACCGCGTCGATAAAGTTGAACTGGTAGACCCAGGCGTCTCCGAGGCCGAAGACAGCAACCTTCTTGCCTTCGAGTGATCCCATTGATTTGAGACCTTTCGCCTCGTCCTCGAACAGGAACTCGTCCCAATCGGTCCCAGTCTTGCCGTATTCGAGACCTGCCTTGAGCGTCGGAGCGCCGATGATGTACGCATCTGTCAAGGGGTGAGCGTGTGAGGAGTGAGCGGGTTTAGCGGGCCGGAGGGGATGAGAGATGGGGAGGCTTGGTGAGGGATCAGATGAGTTGAAAGTGTATGGAGGGTGCCCCAATCCAGCGTGCGGTCCCCATGCGCAGCTGGCGCGCACCGCAGCTCTTGAAGAGGTCGGGCCCTGATGGATGCGTCAAGATGAGCCCGATAGGTATGGGCTGCAGCCCGGTCTTTGCGCCAATGTACTCGGCGACGCTCTCGGTGGAGCCCTGCATGGTGTCGTAAAAGAGGCACACGTTCTCCTCCGCACGGCTCAGCGCCGCCATCGCCGAGAGGAGGAGGAGCGAGCGGGCCATCGAAGTCATCGGAAGGATGTGAATCAGCTCGAATTTGGAGGTGTATTTGGAGGTTTGACCTCGAGTGATTATCTTTGTGAGTTGATTCTAATTCTTTGGTTTTATACTGAATAAATTCGTGGTCGCCGCGACAGCTGGCCACAATGTTGATGCTGATCCACTTGGTGAGCGCGCTGCTGGCGCCGGCGCCATGTGGTCGTGGCGCGGCGCTGCTCTCGTCGCCGCCGCTCTCGTCGCGTCCGCTGCGCGCCGCGCCTCGCATGTGCGCCTTCGCCGTCGAGGACCCCAACCTTTTGCAGACCAAGCTGGCTGCTGCCATCAAGGCGGAGGACTACGCTGCGGCGGCTGAGCTGCGCGACAAGCTGCAGGTGGCTCTGGGCGACGAGACGCTGCAGCGTGTTGACTGGGCCTCCCTCGGCCTCCCCGAGTGGCTCTGCGACCGCCTCGAACGCCTCGACTTCATGCTCGCCACGCGCGTCCAGCTCCACGCGCTGAGCACCCTCGGCTCTGGGGCCGACGCGGCAATCGTGGCGCCGACCGGGAGCGGCAAGACGTTCGCGTACCTGCTCCCACTGATGGCCTCCCTCGGCGACCGCCTTCTCGCCGACGATCTCCGCCGCCGAGATCAGGAGGACGGAGGAGCTGGCCTTTCATCTTCTCTCAACTCGGCACTCGAGGGGATCCGTGAGGCGCCATACCCGCAGACGGGTGATGGGCGGGAGGATGGGCGGTTGGGTACGAGCGTGCCGACGCCTGCGCTGATGATCGCAGTGCCAACGCGCGAGCTCGGCGTCCAAGTCTCCCTCCTCATCTACCGACTCTTTGGCGGAGGAGGCTCGAATCCGGCGCTCCAGCCGTTCTCTCGTGCCGACCGCGACCGCCACCAGCCTGGCGACTCGACCAACATGTTCACGTACCGGGGTCCCCGGGGTGCAAAGGTGGCGGGCGTCTGGGACGAGCAGGGTATGGATCTCGCCAACCTCGAGCTCCTCAGAGATGTCCACGTACTCGTCGGCACGCCGCACTACTTGAGCCGCGTCGCCGAGAGCGGCATCGTCAACCTCGAGCATGTGCGCACGCTCGTCGTCGACGAGGCGGACGTGTGCTTGGAGACGTCGGAGATGGGCGTGCTCATCGGCTCGCTCCGCCGAGCGAGCGACAACAAGGGCGCGCCCCCGCCGCAGGTGATCCTCGCTGGAGCGAGCCTACAGCCGCCGTCGGTGCTCCAGGCGCTCGAGAACGGGCTGATGGCTGCAGTGCGGCTCGTGAGCGAGCAGGGTGTTTGCGAGTACGATGTGTGGGCAGGGGTGGCGGACGCCGCGGGGGCCGTCGGCGCAGCACCCTACGATCCCGCCGCCTACGATGCGGCCCCGGCTGCCGGCCGCTGGCAGGCGCAGCGTGTGCCAGCGGGGCACTCGCACCAGTACCTCGTCTGCGATCAGGACGATTGGCTCAAGCGGCTGACGGTGCTACTGCGCGGGCTCTTCGAGGGCGTGGGCGAGGACGAGGCGCCGCCGCGCGCCATCGTCTACACGACGAGCGCCGATGAAGCCGTCATCGCAGCCTCCAAGCTCCAGGGGACCCTCTGGTCACTGCTGATCGACAGCGAGCGTGAGGGAGTGCGTGAGGATGGCTTGTGGGGTCTCTCGGTACTGCTGCCTTCTGACGAGCAGGAGATGGCGATGGGGAGCGGGCGGGTGAGCGAGAAGGAGAAGCGCACCGTCCTCGAATCCTCCCTCCGCGTCATGGAGATGTTCCGCACCAATCGGACGAATGTGCTCGTGACGACTGCCGGCGCCACGCGCGGTCTCGACTTTCCCCAGGTGACGCACGTCTTCAACCTCGGGCTCATCGGCACGGCCGCAGACTACGTCCACCGCGCGGGGCGCGTCGGGCGCATCGGACAGAACAGGCAAGGGAGCGTCCTCTCCCTCCTCGCGCCCGCTGAGGTGCCAAAGCTACTCGCACTCGGCGAGGAGCTCCAGTTCTCACCAGACGAGATTGTGCTGCCCGCCACCGCAGCAATCTCCGAGGAGATGGGCGCTGACGCACTCAAGCAGGCGCTCGAGGATGTCTTCTGGCTTGGAGAGAGCGATTATAACGATGATGCATAGGGGACGTCTGGGGGAACTAAGATAGAGTTTACTATATCTATATGATATGAAGTTCAAGTTTATGATTTATTGTTAGGTAGGTTCCCACATGACAATTCCAATTGGATAATATGTAATTATGTCGTACCGTGTCATTAGCATCATGCCATGATACGAGATCATTCTAATAATTCTAGATATCCCCCGATATGCAACCGGTACACATCTCATTCATTTCAGGTAGTACAAGTACGCAACGTGACGTAGACGTAGACACACACACACACTACTCCATGGCACTAAGACTGACTGCTCGCTTAACACGGTTTCACATTGACATTGCCATTGGCCACTGGTCATTGCCAATTCACCCAATTGCAATTGCCCATTGGTCTCTAGACGACGTATGACTACAATGCAGCAACGAGGTATGCAGGCTCACCGCGCGCAGGTGCGAGGCTCGCTGATGGAAGAAGATCGCCATGTCCATGACTCATGCGAAGATTCCCTGCGCACTCGCGAGCGCCTCGCCCCAATACGAGCGCTCTGCAAACTGTGGCTGGGTCTCGCCGTCCACGCGTCGAGAGGCTCCGGTTGCACAGGCCTAAAACAAGAATAAAAGGTGAGATATGGGAAAAGTGGGGTGCGACATATGGGAGAAATGGGTGGGTGGGCGGAAACAAACGAATACCTCATCATAGGCCTCTGCGAGCGTCTCGTCGAGCCAGAATCCGTAAAAGTGGCAATCGACCCACCGGTACTTGCGGAACGGGCTCGGCTTCGGCGGCGGCGTAGCTGGCGATGATTCTCCCCATCGCTCGTCGAGCTTGTCATCGAGCTGGAAATAGCAGTTGATCGTCTCGAGGGTCTCGGCGGTCGTAGGGGTGGAGGAGGGCACCAAGTTGCCGGGTGGCGGCGAAAGCGGCGCCGATGAGCCCATCGATCCAACAGCCGACGCCGCATCTGCTGCTGGGGACGCTGTCGCCACGCCGGGCGGGGCCTTGGCTGCTGCGCTCGCGGGGGTGCCAGCTGCCGTGGGGACGCATTCTTGGAACTTGGCGCTGTCGTTGAGGTCGCTTAGAAAGAGCTCATGGAACATCGAGTCGAGGTGCTCCTGGCCGTGCATGGCCGCTCCCATTGGGAGGGCAAGGCACACGACAGGGATGGACTGCTGAGGACAATGACGAACCCAATTTGATGAATTGCCAATTGCTGCCGAAATCCACGTGTACAGAGCGTTGGATAGACTACCGACCCCTACGACAGGATTTCTTCTTCGTAGAGGTGACGCTCCGTCCGGCTGAGGCTCATGACCATCCTCCTCGACGCTTGCAACCTGGGGCTGCTGTGGGCGCCTGGTTGCAACGTGCACAGCCCGGTGTGTCCGTACTTTCCCGACAAGCTGCGCCTTCTCCACGGCTCGCCCGCGACAGAGGCCTACAGCCCCCGCTCGAGCCGTGCCGTGTTCGATGGCAATGCGTTCCACCGCGAGCATTCCGAGCAGGACTTTGGTCCAGGTTCAGGCGGGGATGAGATCCACGTGTCCTTCACGCGGGCGAGTTCGAGCGCCGATGATGCCATCATAGCCTCCGTCTCCCAACTCTGCGACGCGACCACTCCCTCAGCCTCGTGGACGGAGCAGCTGAGCTCGAAGAAGGCGTTCGCAATGCTAGAGAGCCCGGCGCACCCTGCTGCGATGACGGTGACGCTGCAGCGTGGGACCGCAGGGCTCGGTCAGAGGCTCCAGAAGGAGAAGTTCCTCCAGACGATGGGCCTCAAGAATGTCGGACAGACCATCTGGCTCCTTGCGTACACGCAAAAGCAGCGCGAGCGTTCTCTCGCGTTGCTCCGTGGCCTCAGAGACTTTCGCGATTGCGTCTCATGTCGGCCGGTGAACGATCCGGTGGCGATCGTGGCCTCGGACGACCGTGGCTTAAGGAGGAGGGCCGCGCTCCTCACCGCGCCCACCGTCGTAGTCGGAAAGATGCAACTCTTCAACTGGATGGATGCGCTCGCGCTTCAGGCATCAGAGGGCACCTATATTGGCGACGTGTCCGATGAGGACAGGGAGTTCTGGGTCAATATGCGGCAGAAATATGACCAGGACGAATGAGTGACAAACGGTACACAAGCGCGCCCGCGCTGTTTACACGTATATATATCTATATATATATATCTATAATATGCGTGAGCGTGTGTACGTGGGAAGAACTACACAATTACACTAACTAGAACTGATCGCCGAGGATTGAGGATGATATCAATATTAACATGATGAATTGAATGGCAACTTCAATTAAAGACATATATAATCACAAAACACCCGGAAGAGTCGCCTCCACTAATCTGAGTATTCAGCGCACATAATGATAATCACAATGATAATGATTGCGATTATTGAATTGCAGCAGCGTCAAGCGCAAGCACCGATGCTTCGAGAGCCTTTTGGACCCCGACGAGCTCTGCGACGCTCTGTCGGCAGTGCGCTGCCGCTTGATGCCCCTCCCGCCCCTCGATGTGCAGCTCATTGCGGAGCGTGCGCACCTGCTGCTCGAGCCGTTTGACATTCATCGCCTGCTCGGCTGCGAGCTGACGGCAGCCGCTAATCTCCTCGGTGAGCTCGGCGTTGAGCTCGGAAGTGCGCAGCGCGGCGCGCTGGAGCCCTTCCGCCTGCTGCGCAAGCTCCGCACGCGTCGCTTCGACGGAGGCTCCCCGCGCTTGAGCAGCCGCCAATGCAGCGGCCGCACTCTCCGACTCGGCGAGCTGCATCCCAAGGGTCTCCACCTTGGCCATCATAGCCTCCGCCTCCGCTTTTGCCACCTCCGCCTCCGCCTTGGCAGCCCCCACCTCTGCCTTGACCGCCTCCACCTCTGCCTTGGCCGCCTCGGCCTTGGCCGCCTCGGCCGCCGCCTCGGCCACTGCCGCTGCAAGCGCTGCCTCCTCACCTCCCCCCCCCCATTCTGCTTCAATTGGGCCGCCTCCGCCGCTGCCACCTCTGCCGCTGCGAGCGCCTCCTCATGCGCATGCTTGAACTGTGCACCTTGAGCACGAGCCCGTGCGACTTCAGCCTGTAGCGCCTCCACCTCCGCCTTGGCGGCCGCCGCCGCTGTCGCAGCCGCGCTCTCCCTCTCGGCCACGTGTGCTCGTGCGTCGGCTAGGGCAGCCTTCGATGCCTCTGCGTCTGCCATCGAAGCCTCCGCGGCGGCCATCGATGCTTCGGAGTCTACCTTGGCTCCTGCGGCGTCTGCGCGCGCTCTCTCGACGGCCGCCTCCGCGGCAACCGCGCGTGCCTCTGCCGCCTCGACGGCCGCCTCCGCGGCAACCGCGCGTGCCTGTGCCGCCTCGACGGCCGCCTCTGCAGCAACCGCGCGTGCCTCTGCGGCAACGGTAGCGCCTTCGGGACTCCCCACGAGGTCCGTGCGTCCATCCTCGGACTCCGTAAGGGGCGTCGCGGCCTCAGCGGCTTGCTCGGCGGCCTCTGCCGCACGCGCCTGCGCGGCTGCGACTTGCGCGCGCGCCGCCTCGATCTCCTCGCGAGCAGCCGCGAGCTCCGCCTCTACTTGCTCGAGCCTCAGACGCTCCGCATGGCGCTCCTTTTGTGCTGACTGCACCGCCGTTGCCGCAGCGGCCGCCGCCTTTCGAATGCGATCACACTCGACTTGGGTGCTCTCTTGTGCCCCCTTCGCGTCCGCGGCCTCTTGCTTGGCTTCCTCGAGCTGCGTCTTGAGCGCCGCCATCTCCGCCTCGGCGGCTGCCGCCATGGCCTCTGCATGCTCCGCCTCCTCCGCCTTGGCTGTCGCTACCGTCGCACTCGCCGCCTCAACCTCCGCTGCTGCCTGTGCTCTCAAGAGCTCGAGCTCTCCGGCTGCCGACTCACTCTGCGCAGCCGCGCTCGCTGCGGCAGCCTTCAGCTTGAGCGCCTCGGCGCGCGATTCCGCCGCCTCAGTGCGCGCGACGGCTGCCTCGGAGGTAGCACTCGCAGCGGCTGCCTCGGCACGGCTCAGCTGCTCCTCAGCACGGCCCAACTGCTCCTGGGCACGGGTCAGCTGCTCTGTGAGCCGGCCCGCCTCCGAAGTGGCACTCGCAGCCGTGGCCTCCACACGGCTTAACTCCTCCCTCAGCTGGCTCGAATGCTCGATCGAATCTTTGGAATCCGAATCTTTGGAATCCGCGCGGCTCTCGAGTAAACCGGCCTGCTGCTGGAGCTCATGGCGGAGCTGGACGAGCTCGGCGTCTCGCTCTGCGATGACCTGCGACTTCTCCTGCAGCTTTTTGACCACCGTCATCTGCGTGGGGAGTGGGGCGGGGAGTGGGGCGGGGAGTGGGGCGGGGGGTGGGGCGGGGGGTGGGGGGGGGGG
>MDSY01114037.1_pt1 | contig 14133 bp, 10 predicted proteins | sample 811131 | NCBI WGS metagenome assembly MDSY01 (sample SAMN05326643, study PRJNA326480) | marine metagenome | isolation source: seawater | place: Atlantic Ocean: South West | collected 2010 | reverse complement strand
AGATTTTATTTTACAGATTTTATTTTACAGATTTTATTTTACAGATTTTATTTTACAGATTTTATTTTACAGATTTTATTTTATATATATTAACATTTATATTTAATAAAACGTATTTATTTCAATTTTTTAAAGGACAATAATTTTTATAAAGATTTTCATCATTGAAATGCTTTAAATTATTTAATAAAATCATTCTCTCTTGTTTTTCCCAATCAAAAAAAGATGGTTTGCTTATATAATTGTTATTATATTTAAATAATCTACTAGTAAAATTATTATTAGATATTTTATTAATTACACTATAATTAGTGCTTTTTATATATTGTTGAGTTTCTGCACAACCTGAAATTTCCCCAAATTTCCCTTCATTAATATAACATAAATCACTTGGGCCCTTATGATTATATCTAACTAGAGGACTGTATTTAATAAAAAATTCATAATCTTTTTTATTTTTATGAGAAGAATAACAATTCTCACTAATATCTTTAAATTGCAATGGTGTTAAAACTGATTTTTGTGACATATCTATATTATATATAAACTAAAAAAAAAATATTTTTTTATAGTAAATGACAAAAAAACCTAAAAGTAAATCCATAAAAATAAAAAGTAAATCTACAAAAAAAAAAAATGATTTAGAAGTTGAAAATATGAAACAATTTTTAGATAAATGTTTAGATGAAATGAAAAAAAAACAAAAAAAAATGATTGAAAAATATAATTTTGGATTTAAAAGTAATAAATTAATTTTTTTCCCAGATAAAAAAAAATTTTATTTATATAACAAAAAAACTCTAAAAACTTCATTAGAAGCTAATTTTCAAATTATAGGGACATATGCTAATATATCAAACACATGGAGATTTGCTTGGGCGAATAGACATGTGCCCCATGATTTAAAGAAAGCTTCATTAAAGATTAAAGAATTTGGAAAAAGTAATAATTTAGATTTATTTGATGAACCTAAAATAAAAGATGAAAGTCTTGGATTAATTTTCACAGCTCTTTCTCTTAAATTATCTCACGGGAAAGGTTTCTATAAAATTCCAGCGGAAGAGGGATACCCCGAAGTGTATATAATGTTTACTAAATTAAAAAAAATAAAAAAATCAATAGTTAATATTGTTAAAAATATTGAAAAAAATAACATTAAAACTAAAAAAAAATATACAAAAATGCTAGGAGGTGCCTTTCGATAAGATATTAACTCCCCTTTTAATCGGCGCCTTTCTCTCTATAGTTTGAGTTGATTTACAATTATCCGTATCACCCATACTTTTTATTTGGAATTGTTGATGTTCTTTTTTCTCTTTATTGCAATTTTCCAATTTGAGAGAAGCAAACCCATTAACATTAAGTTCTTTTTCTTCCTTTTTATTATTTTCTTCATCTCCATTATATTTTACTCTTGTTAAGCATCTACCATCAGGGCTTAATATTTTAAAATCATTATCTCCCTCTTTTCGGTAAACTTTCCATTTATTATTTATTTTCTTATCTTTATTTCTATATAATTTACAATTACCATAGACAACATTATCTCCACTATGACCTAAACAAATTTCTTCGGGGTATGGATAATATTTGCTACTTAAAAATCGTATAGTTTGGGTAATGTTACCTTCTTTACCTTCTTTACCTTCTTTACCTTCTTTACCATCTTTATTAATTTCAATATAATGAGCTACCTCCCTATTATCGCAAAATGGCTCTTTTAATAATGAATCTTTCCCATTACAATTACCTAAATATGCTTTATCAAATCCACATTCATTTCCTTGACAATTTATTGATTCTTCGTCTGTTATTTTCTTTTGTATACAATAAGGCACTCCTTTTGGACCCATTATTCTTATTGTATCTCCCGGATTTACTTGTTTACTATTCGGTTTAGTAGTTTGATGATAAATAAATAAATTAGCTTTTTTGCTAATTTCTTCTTTTTTTTTTTGTTCTTCTTTTTTTTGTTCTTCTTTTTTTTTTTGTGTTAATGCTTTTTGAATTCGGTTTTTCTTTTCTTCACTAAAATCATCTATATCTTCTTTTTTTGTTGCATGTAACATTTTTATTATCCTTACTTTTAATCCGGAATTTTTTTTAAAATCTTCTTCTGTAAAAGTAAGTCCTCTTTTTTTTGCATCAGCGATTACATCTTTCTCTTTTGGTTCTTCTTCGGGTGGTAATGGAACTAACAAATTATTATATTCTTCATTATTTTCTATTTTAAATTTTATATCTGAATCACTACATTCCGCACCGAGAATCTTGTAGCAATACATATTGACTGGTTTATTCTCTGGATCATCTAAATGTTTATTTAGACCCAAGACCATACCATCAACTTTATATTCATTATTATATAAAGAATCTATTTTTCTTCTATATTTTTTTTTTATTCTATCCTCTGTTTTTGTTTCAGCCTCTTTTTTGTTATCATAAACTTCATCAATATATTTATAAATGCCTTTAAATTTATAATTAAGACAACTTCTTGATATTTTTTTATCTTTAGAAGACTTTGAAAAATTTTCCATTTTTAATTCAACATAACCATGATATGGTAATTCGGGTAATTTATTTTCTTTTTCAACTTTTCTCAATTCCGGATCGATAAAAGTTCCCTTTGCTCTAAGTTCATATTGATTATTTAATTCAATAAAATTATCTTCATCTATATAGGTACCATTTGTATCTACTAAAAATAATGTGTATATTTTCCCGTCAAAATCAGTAGTAAAGGAAAATTCACACTGATTATTAAATTGACCCGGTATTGTTATCTGTCCTAAGTAAGAATTCCATTTACCTGCAAACCCATCATATGTCATTTTTTCATGTAAGATTTGTCTCATTCCATTAGAGTCTATAAAGGGGGTTTTTTCTTTACTAAGACACATATTTCTATTTGGAGTTATATATTTTGGAAGACACAATTTAGGATAAGGGATACTAGATAATTCACTTTCACATTTCATGTCGTAAAATTTGAAGGAACTGGGTGCATTGGTTTTAGATTGACATATCTCATCAATAGTACTATTATAATTAAATGTAACCCCATCCTCACTAATTACATAATATTTTTTGGGGCTAGAACTCTCCTCCTCATAAATTATTCTTCCATCATTACATTTTTTATTAGAATTTTTAAATTTTTTATTAGAACCCACAGTTGTATCGCTTAATTTATATGGTTTAAAATGACAAATTGGATTATCTTCACATTTATCATCTTTTAAATTAATACACGGGTCTTTTGTTCCACTTCTAAAAAGTTCTTCTCTTTTTTTTTGTAATTCTTTTTTTAATTGTTTTACAATAATAACATATTTTTTTTTATCAATATTGGTTCCTGTAACTTTATACATTTCTTTATCTGGAGTTATTTTCATATCTTCTAATTTTCTTAGTATTTCCTTTATAGAAAAATCTATTTCAGTGGGAGGATAAATTTCATCAACGTTACCCTCATCTAAAAAAATTTTACAACAACCATGTTTTAATATAGGTTTCTTATATCCTAGTCTATTTTTAAAAAATAAACTATTCTTATCATCTTCATAGTTTGTTTTGTTGCTTTGCGGTGATGAATCTTTAAAAATTTCATAATTTTCAAAATAAGCAATTTTTTGGGGGTCATATCCTCTTTGAGGATCATCTATATGTCTAGTTAGCTCAAATGGTTTAATTATAAAGCTTTTTTCATGGAATTTAGATAAATATTCTTTCATGTGATCTCCAACATATTGAAAATTCATTGATATTACTTGACATCCCCCATCAAAAACTTTTTCTGGAACGAAATTTATACTTGATATACTCGGGTTAGGTGTTATAATTGTAAAATTTCTTTTATTAAACTCTTTTATTTTTCTTTTATCTTGTTGTAGATATTCATTATATGTATATCTTTTAACTCTCTCACCTATTCTTAAATGGGAGATATCCATCATCTCCGTATTGGCGATTTTACCATCGGTGAGTAAAACTACTTTTCCAAGTAAACTTTCCAAAGGTTCATCTAAAACATTTTTAGTTCCATTTATACTAAAACTTTTTCCAAGTAAATGAGTTTTTAATACTTTTTTAATAATATTTGCAACTTGGTTCATTTTTTTTTTTCAATATTTAGACCTAAATATATAAGAAATGGATCTCCGTGAGTAGGTGTAAAGTCTTTGTTAAATATTTTTAAGGATATTTCTTTACAAAAATCTTCAAAATAAACCGTATTTAAAGTTAATTTCCAATTACCATGAAATAAACCATTAGATACTACTATATATCCTTCATTATCCTCAAATAAATCAAGTTCGACATATCTAGCACCAAACTTAATATTTCTAAAAAACATAGCTTTGCTTACGTAATCAAAAATTTGTCTACCCGATAGATATGATTTAGCGGAAGAACAAATAAATACATCACATAAAGTATGTTTTTTAACATTAATTTCATCAAAATCTTCCTCTTCTCCTGATACTGATGGGGTATTTAATTTTACTTTTTTTTCAAAAGTATATTCTTTCTCCATTAATTGTATTTTTGAATCAACATTAAATGAATTAGTTAAAATATATGAAAAATATATCATAACTAAAACGGAAACTAAAATAATAACCCATATTATATTATCAAATATTTTTTTACCTACATCTTTGTAATTAAGATTAAGTGAATTACTTACTATTTCGGTCCCTTTACCAAGTATTTCGGTTCCTTTACCAAGTATTTCGGTTCCTTTACCAAGTATTTCGGTCCCTTTACCAAGTATTTCGGTTCCTTTACCAAGTATTTCGGTTCCTTTACCAAGTATTTCGGTTCCTTTACCAATAGATTTATTTATTGTATTTTTTATTTTTTCCATCTTATAAACTTAATATTTTATAAGATAAAAATTTAGAAATTTATTATTGATTTTTAAATATATTTTTTATGAAAAATAAATAAATTACACCTAAATAGTATAAAAATTAATAAGAGTCTTAAATTCTTTTAAATACATTTTATTTTAAATTTGACTTTACCATAAAATGTTCCTTCTCCCCAGTTTTTAATACCAACAACTATTTTGTTAGAATCATAACTAGCAATATGAGGTATTAATGCTCCGGGGTCATTATAATTACCCTCATGAAATATTTGAGTTAAAACCGGCATATGATTTTTAGGCACCGACATATCACTGATTATAATATCATCCAGTTGATCTCGTGAGATAGATAAATCGTCTACCTCTTTAGTATAAAGGGTCAAATCAGCGGTATCAGTAGGAGGTATTCTAATGAATCTTAATTCGACTTTACCCTCAAATGTTCCACTTCCCCAGTTTTTAAAACCAACAGTTATTCGATTTGTTTCGACTCTCACTATATAAGCAACTACTGCTCCGTTTACATTATATTTACCATTATAAGATATTTGAGATAATAACACCATATCATCCACGCCCGTCTTCAGGTTAAATATTTTCGCACGTATTTCACCAGGTGGGATACTAGCTATATCAAGATCTTTTTTTTTAAAAGTTATAGAGTTACTATGCTGAATAAGTTTTATTCTAAATTTAATTACACCAGTAAATTTTCCAGCTCCCCAGTTTTTAATACCAACAACTATTTTGTTAGAATCATAACTAGCAATATGAGCCATTAATGCTCCGGGGTTATTATAAAGACCAGTATAATATAACTGAGATAAAATCGCCGTTTGCGACGGCTGCCCTGCCATAGGAGGACTGCCAGAAGTTCTAATTATCAAAGCTATTAGGACATCCTTATTGATTTCTAATAAGTTTGTAGTAATATCAAAAACTTTATTATCCCCAGCCGTAATATGAACATCATTTGAACCATATGCTTGTGTATAATTGGGGATATTTAATTTTTTAAGTTCTTTTTTTGCAACTTCACAATTTGCTATTTCAAGTTTACGGGCTATTTCTGCTGCGTCCGCTGCGGCCAGTAAGGAGCTTGTTGCGTCAATTATACTTTTACCTTTCTTATCTTTAAAATTATAAACTTCATCATTATCTCCATGATATAATGTTGAACCGATTCTTTCCTCTTCTTCATTAAGGACGTCTCTTGTTTTAATACCTTTTAAATCTAAATCTAAACTATTTATTTTTCCCACAAAATTATCTAATATTGAAAATGAATAGTCTTTATCACAGAAGCATTTTTCATTTTCTCCTGATTTTCCTTTTTCTCCAGTATAACCTTTTAGACCCCTAACACCTGGCAAATCCGCCATTTTATAATGGAGTATTAGAGTAATTAAAATATTAACTAAATTAAATACAAAAATAAATATATACCACTGTAAAAACATTAAAAAATTTATATCTTTAATTATATTTGAACCATATGTTCCTAAAACAATTACTGTGATTATAACTACAAAAACAAAAAAGGCCAAACCTAAATATGCCAATTTATCCAATCTCATTTAATAAAAGATTAGAAAAAAAATTTCCTAGCTATTACTTAGACTTTTCTTTTCTATATTAGGAGTAGTATAGGCATATACAATTTCTTTATTTGTATGGTCGCTCCTTTCAACTTTTATACTTGAAAAAACTTTATTACAAATGGTGCTTTCTGGGTCTGTTTCTGGGTCTGTTAAATCAATATTTTTTAATATAAAACTACTATCTTTGAAAATATACATATAATTACTCATATGAGTATCAATCATTTGATAATTCATCATAATAAATTGACATCCTGATTCTAATGACTTAGTCGGGTCAATATTTCTTGGTGATATATTACTTAAAAAGGAATCCGCATCATCTCCTTCCGGAGAAATAATTGACATACCACATTTATTATATTCTTTTAATTTATCTTTTTTTACATCTAATTCAAATGCCGATGTTTCCACTAAATCTTGTTCCTTTTCAATAATATCTATATTTTTCATATAAAGTAATCGGTGTTGGTGGGGATTATTATCTAATGTAAAATCAGAAACATTGCTATAATTTACAATTTCTTCAAGAGGACTTCCTTCAAATCCCGATTTGGCGAAAATAGTTATTCTTTTTTGTAAATTAGTAATAGGTGTGTTTGAAAATTCCGTATTAGATTTTTGAGAATTATGAGAATAATTCACATCCAAAAGATATTGACCTAAAATTTCATAAATATATTTAGCAATTTTTTCCAAACAAATTAAATTTCTATTAACTTTCAAATTTAAATAAATAAAAAAAGGATCTTTATATAATTTTTTTACTCTTTGTTGATTAAAAACCGTATCTACGATAACCTTTAAAACTTCTGTAAGAGGTAATGAATTTAATGAAAACTGCCATTCTCCTTCTTCGCTCCCTGTTGCTACAACCGGTTCTACATCAGTACTAAAACTATCATTGAATATTTCCAATTCAATAAATCTTGGACCCGCCATTAACACATCCCTAAAAACCTCCAAACTACAATAATCATATTTATGATTATAACATACATAAGGTCTATATGCACTAGCCACGTAAAAATCATTTATTGGACCATCTGTAATATCTACTATTGATTGTCTATTTAATTCACTTGATTTATAAACTTCCATTCTTTTTAAACTTGTATATACTCTAAAAGTCTTAGAAATAAAAATTAATCCAACCAAAAACAAAATTCCAACAAATAGAAAAATAAAAAATAATACTTGTGCTTCCATTTTTTGATTTTGGATTTGCCCTTCTGTTAAGTCTTTAACATTTTCTATGGGATTTTTTTTTGAAAATAAATTTTTGATTCCTTCTCCCATATCAGTTGTAGCGTTTTTAATTTTATCTACTGCTTTTTTCCCAGCACTACCCATTTGATTCATTTTTGTTGGTATTCCTTCCATTTATATTTCTATTAGAAAATAATTAGATTATTTATTACAACTAACAAGGTTCATAAAAATAAATAACTGATTGGAAAATTTTACCATTTTTATATTTTATTAAATCATTATAATTTCCAATTAATTCAAATGTAGGAGGATTATCATAATCATCATAATAATACCACTTATTATCTATTAAAATAAATGAGGTAAAATGGGCTCCTCCCATACCAGGTGTTCTATAAACAGAAGAAACAAATTTAAATTTGGTCTTATTTTTCAATGTTATTATTTCATTCGGAATTATACTCTTATCCAGGAACATTTCCCCTATTGCCCTACTTAAATCAAAAATTAAATATCGTGTTTCATTAAATTCAGTAAATTTAATTTTTCTTTCATAAATTTTATTATCCTTGGGACAAATAAAATCACTTCCTTCGGATTTAAATGAATCATCTTTTAATTTAAAAATATCAGATAAATTTATATTATTATCCATTGTAAAAATATCACTCGGTGATACAAAATAAAAAATATCGGTTTTTAATTTATTAATAGATTTACATATTGTCCCATTTATATTTTTTATATCTACTTCTTCTTTAATATCGGTTTCCTTATCATTTGTATAATATGTAGTTTCTATAAGATTTTCTTGGTCTTTATCCGGAAAAAGTGTAAATATAAATTTTAAGAATTCATTCGCTTCGCGTTGTGAGGAATCGGTGAAATCCTCAAATGTATTTATAATACATTCTTTCATAGATTCTCTAAAATTCCGAAGTCTTCTTGGAAATTTTGTTCTGGTTTTAGATTTTCTATCAACCTTTTTATTATCGTTTATATTATCTCTCAAATAATTATAAATATTTAATAATTCATTTCTTATTCTTTGTCTTGCTTCCAAAGAACAATTTTTATTAATACTATCACTATTAGATTCTTTTAATTTATATGGTTCTAATTTTTTTTCCAATAGTCTATTCAAAATATATGGATTATCTCTTAATAATAAACATACAATCACACTATCAAGAAAACAACTATTATCATACCATTTAGGTAATCTTAATTTACTTAAATCTATATTTCTCGATTTTGTATTTAATGATTTAATTATTTTTTTAGTTTTTTTACTTGTTTTTTCTGTTTTTTTACTTGTTTTTTTACTTGTTTTTTTACTTGTTTTTTTACTTGTTTTTTTACTTGTTTTTTCTGTTTTTTTGCAATATCCCCATTTTAGCATATTTTTATCCTTATCTATTTCGGTTGCACATCTTTCACCATTATATTTCATTCCTCTTGTATCTGGAATACATCCATTAAATACTTTTCCCTTAAAAATAAAAGGGAATATACATTCATCCTCTTTAATATCATGAAACCTTCTAGATTTATTACTATTATTTTTCTTTGAACCCTTCATTATATTTATATAAGAAAAATAAAAAATTTAGTTAAGATTATTTTAAATTATGTAATATAGATTTTTTTGAATTCATTAATATCAAGAATCATTATATTTAATTGTTTTGCCTTTTGAATTTTACTTGAATTACTTTCTAAATCATCTGTAATTAGTATATCTGTTTTTTTATTTAATATTGTTTGAATAATACCACCTTTTTCTTCTATCATTTTTATTAGAGTTTTATCTCTTTTTCCAGTAATAACAAAATGTTTATCATGTATTTTATTATCAATTTTATTTATTTTTTTAATAATTTTTTTTTTTTTACTATCAAATGAATCATATTTTAAACGTGGATGATTTTTAAAAAATATTCTTATTTCATCTAATTTATTTAAAAATTTTGTGGCGGTTTTTTCTTCAATTGACGGAATAGATATTAAATCTTCTATTTTTAATTTACTATTATCAGTAAAAATAGTTGGATATTTATTTAATATTTTCTCTAATATTTTAATTCCTAATCCAGATTCCAATATACAACTTCCGGCAACAATATTTTCCATTTTTATAGGAAAATTAAGTATTTTATTTATATTTTTAATAATATTGTCTGAACTTTTTTCCTTTATTCCAGGTATTAACAGAAGTTCTTCTTTTCTTACATCCAAAATTTTATTTATAGTATTAATTTTATGTTGGAACATTTTTTTAAAAATTCCAGGTCCGATATGTTCTATTCCAATTGTTTTAAAAAAATTAGTTATTCTTTTAATTTTAAATTCATCATTATTTTCTACATTTAACATTAGAATTTCTTTTTTAGTAGAGTTCCATTTGTAATCACAATCCGGCATTAATGGTTCTTTACCTTCTAAAACCTCAACTATTTTAGGTATAATTTCACCACTTTTTATTATTTTTAATTTTGCACCGATACCAATCTTATTTTTAACTATAAAATTTGCATTATTACCTGTTACGGCATCAATATTTGAATTATTTAAAAATACAGATTCAATTATCACGGTTGGTTTAAGTCTTCCATGTTTACTTAAATTCCATTTTATATCTTTTACATTTGTTATAGCAAATTCTTTATCAAGTTTAAATGCGATAGCATATTTTGGATTTTTATCAAGATTTCTTTGATGTAATTTATTTTGGCATACTATAATACCATCTATATCATATTCAGATTTTTCTCTCCTTTCAATTAATGTATTTTTTAGTTCCTCGTAATTAAGAGAATCTAATTTTTTATTATTAACTGTTTTAAAACCTAAATCTATAAGTTTTTGGAATTGTTCTTCGGTTTTCATCTCTGGGGAAATTATTTCAAAACAAACCAAATCAATAAATTTTAAATTATGTTTGTTATCGTCATTTACTTTTTTTAAATTAGTTATACCCGCGATAAAACTTCGTGTATTCGCATATTCTGATTTTATTTTTTTAAAATTATTTTTAGAAATAAGAATTTCTCCTCTAATAAATATTTCTTCATGACTTTTAATTACATTTTGACAATCAGGTATACTTATATAATCCAATATATATGAAATATCTTTACCTTCTATACCATTTCCTCTTGAATAAAGTTTTTTTGTTTTATTTGTAATTTCTAAAAGAAATGATTTACCATCCAACTTATCACTAATTATAACTTCACCTGGATATTTTTTATACCATTTTATAACTTCATCTTCTGTTTTTTTTTTATTCATACTTCCCATCCAGTATGGCAATTCTATTTTTTTATCGTAGGTATTAATAGAATGACCTACTTTATCAAAATAACTATTTTTTGGATCTATTTCTTTTAATTTATCATAAATTGTATCATATTCCTCATCAGTTATAAGTATATTATCTGTATTATAATAGGAATTCGCTGTTATTTTTAATATCTGAACTAATATTTCTTTTTTAGAATCTTTTAAAAAATTAAGTAATTGTGTTTTTATTTTTGGTATATATTCCATTTTAATAGAATTTTTATTTTAGAGAATATTATTTTCTACTTATATAAAATAAAAATCAAATTTTTAAATTATATTATTTTATTCATTTTCCAGTACTTCCGTATCCACTTTTTCCTCTACTAGTTTCACTTAACTCATTAACAAGTTCAAAATTTACATCATCGAGTAATGGTGAGGCAATCTGTAGATATCTCTGTCCTTTTTCTATAATAAATTCTTTATCACTTGTATTATAAAAGACACCCATTAAATTTCCTCTATATCCAGCGTCAATTAAACCAATACTATTCGCAAGAATTAAAGGAGTTTTGGTAGCGACGGACGAGCGCGAAAGCATCCAGAATGAAATATTAAATGTTTTTTCATTATTATAAGCGTCACACGAAATCCCGGTGTTTAGATAACCTTTAGATTTCGGGGGAATTGTAATTGTTTCCGGTGAAAATATATCGAGACCAGAATCACCTTTATGTTTGATTGAATGATTTCGGTATAAACTTGTTAGAAATGAATCTTGGTCGAAGGATGGGTCAATCTTAATTTTAATAAACATTTTATGATATAAATTAATATAAATATTTATAAATCATTTTTTTTAATAAAACAATAAAATTGAATATTTAAAAAACCGGATTTAAGATTTAATTTCTAAACTTAATATATTTAAAATGTCCGAAAACACATCACAATTTATTGAACCTATGCTAAGAGAAAATCCGGGAAGATTTGTTATTTTCCCTATTAGACATAATAATGTTTGGAAAATGTATAAACAAGCAGTAGGTAGTTTCTGGACGGCGGAAGAAATTAATCTTGATAAAGATTTAAATGACTGGGAAAAATTAAAACCCCCAGAACAACATTTTATAAAAAATATATTAGCATTTTTTGCAGGGAGTGATGGTATTGTGTTAGAAAATCTGGGTCTTCGATTTATGAATGAAGTCCAAATTCCGGAGGCAAAATCATTTTATGCATTTCAAATGGCTATGGAAAATATACATTCAGAAACTTACTCTTTACTTATTGATACATTAGTGAAAGATACAAATGAAAAAGATAAATTATTTAATGCGATTGACACTATGCCATGTGTATCAAAAAAAGCACAATGGGCGCTTAAATGGATTAATGATAAAGATAGTAATTTCGCCACTAGATTAGTCGCATTTGCCGCCGTAGAAGGTATATATTTTTCAGGTAGTTTTGCGGGTATCTTTTGGTTAAAAAAGAGAAAACTTATGCCGGGATTAACATTTAGTAATGAATTAATAAGTCGCGATGAAGCTCTTCATACTGAATTTGCTATACTAATTTATAGTATGATAGTTGAAAAATTAGATGAAACAAAAATTCATCAAATTATTAAAGAAGCCGTTGAAATAGAAAAAGAATTTATTATAGACTCTATTCCTTGTAGACTAATAGGAATGAACGCGGATTTAATGAATGAATATATTGAATTTGTGGCGGATAGATTAGTAACACAACTTGGTTATTCAAAAATTTATAATTCACAATGTCCTCTTGATTATATGGAAATGATTTCTATGAATGGAAAAACAAACTTCTTTGAAAAAAGAGTTGGTGAATATTCAAAATCAGGGGTAGGAGTTTCAAGGGAAAAAATGGTATTCTCCTTAGATGCCGAATTTTAAAATAATTGTTATTTTAATAATATTTTATATTTAATAATAATATTATTTTTATATTTAATATTAATATTATATTTAGTATATAATAATGGTGGGTGCTCTTTTAGAATTGGTTGCCAAAGGAGGACAAGATGTATATTTTATTTGTAATCCTCAAATATCTTTTTTTAAAAAAGTATACAAAAGACATACCAATTTTTCAATTGATTATGAAAAAATAATGATTGATATTGATTTTGGAAAAGCTACTAAATTTGCTATTCCAAGAAAAGGGGATTTAGTAAAAAATATGTATCTTCATTTTGATTTACCAAACTTATCTGACGACGATACTATTAATTATATTAATTTTATAGGTTACAATCTTATTGACTATATTGAAATTTTTTTAGGGGGTACTAAAGTTGATAAACAACTCGGAGAATGGTTATATATATGGAATGAATTAAAAAATAATGATACTAAAAAAAAAACACTTTATAAAATGATTGGAGGTCATAATATAGAAAATTATAAAAGTGAAAATGGAAATAAAGGAGGGAAATATATGGTCCCTTTAAGTTTCTGGTTTATGGATGATATAAGTTTATCAATACCAATGGTAGCGATGCAGTATAGTGAAATAGAAATCGGATTAAAATTAAAAGAATTAAATAAATTATGGATAAGTAAAACTGGGAAGTTTATAGATAATAATTTTAAAATAAAAAAATGTGAGTTATCAATAGAATATATATATTTAGATACTAAAGAAAGAAAGTTATTTGCACAAGAAAGTCATGAATATTTAATTAAACAAATACAATATAGTATAAATAATAATATTCTTAAAAATGAAACAATAAAAAGATTTAATCTTAATTTTAATCATCCGGTTATTGAATTAATTTTTATGGTCCAAAATAAAAAAGTATCTGAAATAGAAGATGATAAAGGAAATGACTGGTATAATTATAGTAAACATATTATTAAACCTCTAAAAGATCCAATAAAAAATGCTACTATTTTATTCAATGGTGAAAATAGAACTCCTAAATTAAATTCTAATGAATTAAGATTATACAATATTTATGAAAGACATACAAATGTTCCCGATAATTTTATTTATTTATATAGTTTTTCTTTAGCTCCTGAAGAATATCAACCAATGGGTTCATGTAATTTTAGTAGATTGGATAATAAACAAATTGAAATAGAATTTGAAGAAAATATAGAAACATCTGAATTAAGAATT
>MDSY01104590.1_pt1 | contig 14133 bp, 7 predicted proteins | sample 811131 | NCBI WGS metagenome assembly MDSY01 (sample SAMN05326643, study PRJNA326480) | marine metagenome | isolation source: seawater | place: Atlantic Ocean: South West | collected 2010 | reverse complement strand
CGCGCGCGCGTGGGACACCGCCGCCCGGGACCTCGGGTTCGCAGAGGAGTACCTCAACTTCCCGGACGAACAACGATCGGGGGGGCTGGCGATCGCGGGGGGGGCGGGTAGCGGCGGCGCCATGGGCGGCGCAAACCCCCACCAGCTCGCCCTTCCTCCCGGACAAAACGGCACACACGCGCATGTCGGCGCAGTGGGCTTGACGGATGAGTCCTTAGTCGTGGGGTTCAACCAACACGGCCGATCGGAGGAAAACGACTTCAGGGGGGATCATTACCCTGAAGCGTCCGTCGCGGCGAGTAGTATGCCTCAGTTAAACGGCCCGCTGGACGTCATGGAAACCGCGCAAGCCCCCCCCGGCTCCCTCCCCGCTAACCGACGAAAACGAACCGGAAACGGCACGGGGGTGAAGGGTGTCCGCACGAAAGGCAACGGCCAGTACGAAGCGCGGATCAAACTCCGGGGCGACCCGAACCGAAAGTGTTTAGGAAGGTTCAAGACTGTTTTAGACGCGATGCGTGCGTATGATGATGCCGCACGAAACGCAGGTTATTGCGTAAACGAGTGCGGTAAAATTGGCGACTTGTTGGATTCAGACGCTTATTCAAACATTGGCACGCGGACTTCGCAAATCGCGAAGGGCGTGAAGAGCGTTTCGAAAACCCAAGCGCTGGAGCTGACGAGCCGGGAAGGGTCTACGGACAATCACTCTAGGGATGCGACGCAGCTGGCGCTGCCAGCGATGTCTCCACAACGCACAGCTTTGCATTCCACGACGCTTATGGGAACCTTGGGGAGTAACGACATGGCCAACGTCGGAGGCGCCGGGCTGTTGACGTCGCTCGTGCCTGGCGGCGAGGGCGCGCCCGGTGGGCACACTTTGCAGACTCCCCTGACCAACGCGGAAATCACCAACCTAGCTGACACCACCCTGCTATACGCCGGGTTTATTCTCGACAAACCCGGGATCCACCGGTTCCTCGGGATATTCACCTCGCCCGACCAAGCGTTGCGAACGGTGAAAGCAACAATCCCAGATTGGAAGCGGAAAAACGACCAAAAGGCTGCGGTTAAAAAACAAGAAGTCGGGTTGCTTCCGGGGCAGGTCACGGGTCAACTAGGTCAAGGTCTTCCCGGTCAACAGGGTCAACAGGGTCAAAATAGAACGGAACAGGGTCAGCGGGCCATGCAACTTGGGAACTCGCTCGTGACGAGTCTAGCGGATGACGTCGCGCGCGCGTAGGGAATGATTGATTGTTTGAGAGAGAATTTTCGAGAAATAAACACACAAACTGTGAGAACGAAAGAACGAGCTCGAATGCGCTACACTTCATCTCACTACCCTATGCTCTCAATGCCCTAAACCCTAACCCTCGTAAGCCCTAACCCTGGTAACCCTAAAGCTGTTTCGTCCAGTCCACTACATCCCACTGATCCAGGAATCGATCCATTTCCCTTTTCAGGACGGCCGGCGGAAGCGGTCTTTTTTTTTCGCCCTTTTTGTTCGGTGGCAGCTCCAGTAGTCCGCAGAGAATATCCCTCCCAAAGTCTACTCTCCATTTCTGAACGTCGTCAATCACGTGTACGAAGCCGCCTTTCATGTTGAACTCGCAGTGGAAGTACGGGAAGTTGGTTGGGATGGTTTGTTTCAGGCCTTTGGGGGGGGCGGTGGAGAGACACCGCTTCCCGGCGTGCACCGCCCATTCCGATTCGCTTTCGTCGATTGCTTTCTTGAAGTACATGGGGGCGTTTGCCGCGGCGGACGACGGCAGAGGGACGCACTCCACGAACGCGTGAGGGAGGTTGGGGTTGCCAGCCACAGCACTTGAACTAGCACCAGCAAATCGAGCACCCAGCCCTCCCCCACCCCCACCCAGACTCCCCACGCAAACAGTCTCGATGAAGCAACACTCCTTCCCTTGTTTCGCGAACATCAGCACCAAACACTTTTTGAAGTTGCGAATCTCTTCCCACGCTTGTTCGTCGCAGTTCCTACTAGAATCAATATGGGGAATGGGCGCGATGATACAGTGCCCCTCCACCAGCCGCCCGTGCGAGGGTAACATCAAATAGGCGTTGTTGCCGTACGCGATGTGCAGGTGCTTGAATTTTTTGTTTGCATTGTCCAAACACATGGGGCACCTTTTTTGGTTCTTTTCCGACCGTTCGTACTCGAAAATTTCTCGTTGTCGCTGCTTTTCCTGTCGCTTTTGGTCGCTTTGCTTCTTGTCTTTTTTTTCGTACATCTCAAGCCCGAAATCGTTGTCGTACTCGTCGTCATACGCCTCGTCTCGTGCTTTTTCGGTAGTTAAATCTTTATATCGCTTATCCTGCATGATGTTATCGGCGTAGTTGGTGTCGTACGCACCGTGCTCGCCCCCGTGCTTTTCAGCTGCTACTAAATCCCGCAGACTCACGCCGTCATCGTCCTGGTAGTACCGGACTTTTTCCTTCTCGGAAGAGTCGAACCTTTGCGTGGTTTTGGGGGCTCTTCTAACCGCGCCTTCTGCAGCGGCGACACCACCTTTAAGCGTCGTGGCTCTTCCAAAAGCACCTGGCGCAGCTCTTCCGTCCTCGGTAACAAGAGGGAGCGCCGATGTGTGCTTGTCCGAAGTGTCCTCCTCCGGCGGCTTTTTATTTCCGCCCATCAACCTCGCACGCAACGCCGCCGCGGCGGACATGTTAACCGAGCCGGTTGAAGGGGCGACACCTGCATCTGAACGGGAGGGCTGCACAGGGCGCAAAGTGTCTGACCTGTACTCGGCCGTCTCCATTTCTCTACCGTCCAAACCGGGCGCTCGCGAATGTTTGCCCATACCCACGTTTTCACCTTCATGGACTTTATCCACTCCAACTCCACTCGCCCCCGCATGAAATTGTTCCATGAACGACCCGTCCGACTTGAACGCATTCGCTTCTCGCGACGCGCCCGCTAACAAAGCGCGGTCGTGGACATTCAAACCGCTCGGCTTTTGCATGCGAGATGAAGCGTGTGACTGTTTGCCCATACCGTCGTTCCGTCGACGCGCCCGTGCGATGTCCTCATCCTCATCTTCAAATCTTGATCGTTTATTACCGCCACCTGTAGTGTGTGCACCCGAGGTATCCGCAACACTACCGGTACCCCCCGGACAGTCTCGCGCGAAGTGCCCTTTCCCTCCGCACTTGAAACACCCGTCACTCCTCGAGTTGTTATGTTTCAAATGCGCCTTTGAGTGCGCCGCTTCACTTCCAATACTTTGCACCAAGTCCCCGACGCTTCCCCACCGGTCCCCCACGACTTCCGCCAGGCTCCTGCCCTCCTCCGCCGCGCGTTCCTTGGCGCGTTTCAGCGCCTTCAACCGCCAGCTTGCGCCGCCGTCGCCGACGCCGCCCGACGCGCCCGCTGATAAAAGAGTCGACGCGGCGTTACGAGGTGGGTCTGACTGTTTGCCTGTGTCATTACTGGCACCAGCACCGCCCCCTTCACCAGCAGGCGGCTTCCCATCCCCCCCGTTTTTCCAGAACGGGTTCAGCTCGCGTTCGCTCGCGACCGCCGCGGATCGTTTCGCGTCCTCTTCGCGTTTCAGTTGGATTGAAGACTTTGAATCTCGTGACGTCGCTTTTTGCTCACCGAAACTTGCGGATTGCATCCAGTCCTCGCGTCCCCTTTCGGATCCCTGGGCTTGGGCTGAGGGTTGAGGGTTCTGGGCACCAGGTGAAGCGTTCAGTGTAGACCGTAACGCACCTCTGGGTTCACCCGATTCCGAGTCGTCCGATGACGAATCTCGTCGTTCTTTCTTAGATTCCTTTCTCGATTTCTTCTTCTCCCGCTTGCTTCGTTTCTTCTCCTCCTTGCGAAGCGCTTTTTGCGCGTCACTCTTGTTCACGATGGTTACCCCGGACAGCATCGGAAGGGAAGGCGGTCGCAAGGCCCGAACCGCCAAAACCCGCGACGTCCACGTCCACGCCGCCGCCAGTGAGAGAGAACGAAAATGCCACGCCTCAAAATAACGACGAAAACGAGAAGAAACTGGAAAAAAACAATTGAGGGTTTTCGATCACGTGTGCAGCCTCATTGCAAGGGGCGCTCGGACCCCAACACGCTCGATGTGGCGACGCGCGGCGCGCACGGCGTTGGAGCACCATACGTGGAGTATGGACTTGGTGCGCGGTCCGTTGACCAACGTGTCTGTGTACGAGGTTGGCGGCGCGTCATGGACCCGTGGGTACGCCAAATCTAAGACACCGGCGAAAAAACGTGGCGGCCCGGTGCAAGGAGGCAGCGCCCCAACCTCACCCGCGATGAAACGAAGCGTCGATTCCCACTGGCAATTATTGATGGACGCGGCGACCCCGAAAGCGCTGGAACCGGAGAACTTGAGTGATGAGGAGCTTGAGGCGTTCGCAGCGAAGGCGAAGGAGTACTCGCAGAAAATGATGGCGCAACACAGGGCGTGGCAGAAAGACATTAACCAAAAGATCAGATTAAAACGCGCGGCGCTCGCGGCGTTACCCGTGGGATTTCTGCGCGACGAAGCCTCGAAGGAGGATTTGAGTCTGTTCCCCCTGAAACGCCAATCACCCATGCTCACCCCGCCAATCGAAGGGTTCTACGAAGAGAAACAAATGAGAGCGGAAGAAGCGGTGAGCGGCATTGGGGGGAAAACAGGGCCGACGAGGTAACCTTTTTTATCCAGAGAATAATAGCCAAAAGACCCTTCACCCCTTCACCTCCCTCACACGTGCACACCTGTCACACCTCGTCGTCTCGCGCGCACTCCACTTCATCTCTGTAACACGTTTTCCAGCACTGAGGCATGTCGAAACCGCAACGCCCGTGGTGGCGCTCGAACACGTCTCCCCAAACGTCGAACCGACCGGGGCTCACGACGACCTCGCCGCCCAAGGAGAGAGGCTTTTCTTCAGGCACACTGACTTGGGACGCCCGCCACGGCGTCGCACATCACCATGTGTCTCGTGACACCCGCCGCATCACGAGTTTACAGGCACAGACCAACGCTTCCACGGCGGCGAGTTTACGCGTCGCGGAACACACGAAAGCCGTGGCGCACGCGACGCTACAGGAGCTTTCGCTGCAGGCCGACTCCCTCGGGAGAACCAAGGCAAGCTTGCAAACCGCCGAGCACGGCGTGGAGGAGAGCGAGAAGACGTTGGCGACGATACAAAAAACGTACGGGTGCTTTTCCTTTCCGTCGTGCTTTCCACGTAGTGCCTCTAGACGAAGTAATGAGCTTCGAACGCCAACACCGACCCGGGAAACGGCGTTGCTGAATAGAACCACGAGCACCGCCTTGGTAACCCTTTCGTCAAAAACAGAGAAAGAAGAAGACACCGCGACGGCCGCGATCTCGAACGCGTTGGATTACCTGCAACAAGCGTCAAATCAAATGGGGGAACACCTTGATGAGCAGACCAGGACTATTGATGACGTCGCGGTCCGGAGTGAAAAATTGAATGCTCGAATATCGAATGCCGAGCGATCAGCGGGGAGGTAGAGCGTAGGGGGACAAAAAATAACTTTAATAAATTTCATAACACGCGTGGGTACTGAAACCCCTCTGTTTCTCGCTTCGTGTCGAGTCGTCGCTTGGAAAACGTATATGAGTATACAGCCGCAATGAATACTCGCATCACACGCCTCTCTTACTGGTGTTCCCTCAGCACCTTGACCACCGATTTGAACGCGAACCATTCGGGAATGTCCTCGCCTCCTCTGAGCATTTTCCTGAACTTGGTACCGGACAGCTTCTTCACCGCGAGCCCCTTCTTCTCGGCGACGTCAGCGGTGACGTACCCTTCCTCCTCCGTGTACACGACGTTGAGAGAGGGAACGGTCTGCATGCCCAGCTCCGTGGCGTTGGCCTTCGCGAGGTCCTGCGCGTCGTACGCGCCGTAGAAGTCCTCGCCGTCGATGGACGACTTCGAACCGGCCATGTCGCGGCCGATGATGAAGTGCGTGCACCCGTAGTTTTTGCGGATGATCATGTGCTGGATCGCTTCACGAGGACCGGCCATGTGCATTGAATAAGGCAAGTACGCCCACCTGATTTGGGGGTTGTTGACTTCAGCAGCTAACGTCTCGTAGGTGTGGTAGCGCACGAGGCCGGAGATGTCGTCGTCCTGCGTGGGGCCCATCGTGGGGTGCACCAGCGCGACGGCACCCTCCCCGACGTTGTCCGCGTGCAGCGCCCTGGTGAAAAGCTCGTAGTGCGCCCGGTGGATGGGGTTGCGGCACTGGAACGCGACGACGTCTTTGCCTTCGGGAAGCATGGCACGCACCTCGGCGGGGTCGGGGCACGGGAACGGGCGTTTGGGGACGTTCAAACCCTCAACCTTGCCTCCGATGTACCACTTGCCGCGTTCGCCGGCAATCATGGAAACACCGGGGTGTTCGATGGACGAGGTGCCGTAGCACATCTTGGCCTCCAAGGGCTTGTCCGGCTTCCACTTGGACTCCACCGTGACGACGGCGACGTCTTTGCCTTGGTACTTCAACAACACTTTGTCGCCGACTTTCGTATCAGCGCAGTTCGTGTCCAGAACGATGGGCATGCCGAACAACAGGTTGGAACCAGGGAGCCTCATCTCCTTCACGCAATGCGTGTACGTCTCTTCGTCCATGAACCCTTTTAACGGCGAGAAACCGCCTGATTGGAGGAGCTCCACGTCGCACGCGTTGCGGTCGGACAGTTCCAGGGTGCGCGTGGCGGACGCGATGACCTTGGTCTTTTCCGATTCGGGAACCATCAAGTTGACGAGCTCGCCGCCGTGGGGGGGCTGGAGCGTTGCGGCGGCTACGACGGAGGAGTGGAAGTTGGAGACGCCCGGACGCGCGATTCCGGCGAAGGGGGAGAGCGTCTGGGGATGGAGGGGATGGGGGGTGGTGGAGTGGGGATGTCAGGGACGCGGAACACGAAACGTTTAATGTGTCGCGGAAAAGCAAAGAGCGAACCGGCGGCGGCTTAGAGTACCCGCGGCCCCATTTGCCGACGCCAAATCGCAGCGTTGGTGTCTTCCATGAGCGCCAAAATTGAAGTGAGACCGATGCAAGTGCCATAGCGATCGACACCAACCCGTTTCTGGTGAAATCCACCATCCAGATGGTCCACAATCCATCGATCAAGGCGCTGCCACCCCGCGGCTTGCGATCGTGTTGAAGTTGATTAGATGTTTTCCGTGACTAACGACACTACACGTACCTGCGTGCGGAGCGTACCCGCGACGATGGCGCGCGCGGGGCCGGCGGCACCAACGGCCTCGGTCGCGGTGACCCGCCTGGCGGCGGAGAAACCAGCGCGAAGGGAGCGACGAAGAGCGCTCATCGTGGAACGGTGAGGGGAAATGTGGGTCTCGATCGCAGCAGCTTCTTAACTTTACTCCAGTAAAAGAAGCACAATTGTGGTAAGCTGGTAACCAGTATGCCAGAAGTGATCCCGAAATCTCTAGTTGAACCCCATTGTCCCCATGTCATTGCCGACGGTTATGTCGGCGGGCATTCTTCTGCAGTCGTCATTAGAGATCGCCAGCGCACTAAGAAACACGCACGATGTTCGCGGTTAAACGCGCGTTGAAACCCGCGGCTGCATTCGGCGCCGCCGCGGTGTTCAGACAGGTACGTCGATCGACTTTTTAGGTATCGTGACTCGAACGGTTCAGAGTGGATTGGATTGCCGCGACGACGTTTGGGGAATTGTTTCCTTCGACGTGGATCTCTAACCATCCCCACCCATCCCCACAGACCGCCTACGCCCCCAGCGTCGTCTGCACCCTCCAGAGCTTCTCCCGCGGCTACGCCAAGGACGTCAAGTTCGGCGTGGACGCGCGTGCGTTGATGCTCGCGGGGTGCGACCGGCTGGCTGATGCGGTGCAAGTGACGATGGGCCCGAAGGGACGCAACGTCGTCATCGAGCAATCGTACGGCGCGCCTAAAATCACAAAGGATGGCGTCACCGTGGCGAAAAACATCGAGTTCTCCGACCGATTTATGAACCTTGGGGCTAGTTTAGTGAAACAGGTTGCGTCAGCGACGAATGACGTCGCGGGGGACGGCACGACGACCGCCACGGTATTGACCCGAGCCATTTTCAGCGAAGGGTGCAAATCAGTCGCGGCGGGAATGAACCCCATGGACCTTCGACGAGGCATCCAATCCGCAGTAGATGTGATCGTCGCTGAGTTGAAAACCAAAGCCAAGCTGATCAGCACCACGGAGGAGATTGCGCAGGTCGGAACGATTTCCGCGAACGGCGAGCGAGAAATCGGCGACCTCATCGCGCGCGCGATGGAGAAGGTCGGCAAGGAAGGCGTGATCACCGTTGCGGATGGCAAGACGTTGGAGAACGAGCTGGAAGTCGTCGAGGGTATGAAGTTTGAACGCGGCTACATCTCGCCCTACTTCGTCACGAACCCGAAAACGCAGAAGTGCGAGCTGGAGAACCCATACGTGCTGGTATTCGAAAAGAGAATCTCAGGTCTCACCTCCTTGTTACCCGTGTTGGAAGCTGTGCTGAAGACGCAACGCCCCCTGTTAATCGTCGCTGAGGATGTCGAATCCGAAGCCCTGGCCACCCTGATCGTGAACAAGCTTAGAGGAGGCGTTAAGATCTGCGCGGTGAAAGCCCCCGGGTTCGGGGATAACAGAAAGAGCAACTTACAGGATATCGCTATTTTGACCGGAGGCGTGGTGGTGAGCGAGGACCTAGGGTACAAATTAGAAGCCGTTGATGTCACCATGCTCGGTACCGCTAAAAAAATCACAATCTCCAAGGATGATACCATCATTTTAGATGGCGCTGGTGAGAAAGCCTCAATCGAAGAGCGGTGCGAACAGCTAAGGGAAGCCATCTCCGAAACCACCAGCGACTATGACAGGGAGAAGATGAGTGAGCGGTTGGCGAAGCTCTCGGGCGGCGTCGCGGTGTTAAAAATCGGAGGCGCCTCGGAAGTCGAAGTCGGCGAAAAGAAAGACCGCGTCGTGGATGCGTTGAACGCCACGAAAGCGGCGGTGGACGAAGGTATTGTCGCGGGGGGGGGCACCGCACTTCTCGCGGCGACGAAAAAGCTGGACGCCTTGGAAGCCTCCATGGCCAACTTTGACCAGAAAGTGGGTGTCCAAATCATTCGCGCTGCTTTGAAAGTCCCCGTGCGAACGATTTCGCTAAACGCGGGAGTTGAGGGAAGCGTCGTTGTTGAAAAAGTTTTAGCTTCAACGGAAGATAACTGGGGCTACGATGCCGCGACGGGTGAATACGGGTGTATGATCAAAGCGGGGGTGATTGACCCGTTGAAGGTTGTCAGGACCGCGCTCGTTGATGCCGCGAGCGTGTCGTCGCTGATGATGACCAGCGAATGCATGATCACGGAAGGCGCGCCTGACCCAGCGACGGCGGCGGCGGCGAACATGGGCGGCATGGGCGGAGGCATGGGCGGCATGGGAGGAGGCATGGGGTTCTAAGAATTCGCCAGGGTGTTTGCAGGAGAGCGAAGGAAAACGAGTCAAGTCGTAGGGTTCCGTAAATACGTTTGCGTATATAAACTGCTATGTCAAATACTATCGTAATAAATTCTATTCGTCCGCTTTGTTCGTTTCACTCTCGTCTAATGTCTCGTCTTCGTCACCTTCATCCTCCCCAGCCATCAAATGCAGATCTTTGTGCTGCGACTCGACCAGTTTGGCGATGGCTTCTAATCCGCGCGACCGTCGTTGTTGCGTCGGGGACGATAAAGTCGGCGCCGTGGAAAGCGCCGCCGCGGAAACCGGAGGTGTCGGCACGGTCACAGAGGTTTCAAACGTGAAGGATGACCGCCGCGTTCGAGGCGGCGACGTTTGCGACACGCTTTTATGCGTTGTCAGTCGAGAACCAGACCGTCGGGGTTTGCGCTGCGCAAGGCGAATCTGGTCGACGTCTTCCAGGGAAACGGCGGTGGGGTCCATCTCACCCATCTCATTTCTTCTCACGTCGTCCGAATCGAAATCCTCGACGTCCGAGTGTACCAGGGAAAAGCGGCGCGACACGCGTCGGTTTGAAGGGTCATCGTCCAAAGACCCATCGCCGTTCGACCCAGTGGAGTGGTCGCTGTGGTCGGAGTGGCCGAACGTATCGAAGTCCTCGGAGTGTTCCTCGTCTTCGGAAACGGCAATCTGGGGATGCGTGTCGTCGGGACTACCGCGTCTCTTGTCAGCATCAGACGTGTTACCGGTGGTTGTGTCTTTCAAGACGACGTCATCGACAGTCGCGAGTGGAGGTTCGGCTCGTGGCGATTCCCGTTTCATGGGACTCGTTATGAGTTTCGCGAAGGTGTTGATCGGGATTTCGTCACTAGTAACGATGGCTCTGGAAACACCCCCCCCAGCATTCAAACCGATTTCGTCTTCGTCGTCGGTAAGCTCTCCGTCCTGGAACGGTAGGGGCACCTCCAGCGTGGCGCGGAACATACCGCAGTTCGTAGCGTGTTCGTTCTCAACGCGGAAGTAGCTCCACACGCTTCGGCGGAACACCTCCACCAACGCCACGACTGTGACCCAGGCTTCTGCGCCTAGAGAAATTCCTTCCCGCACGTTTGGAACCGCCGCTGTGATCCAAAAGTGGCGGAGCGCTAGATTCAACGCCACAGCGGTTGCGTATTTCCACCGCTCTTTCATCATCGTCCGCCGTTCTAACCAACGAAGCTTGTAACCTGAGGGCAATGTGATCACCGCGACTGGTTTCACGGTCTGCAAACGAGTCAAGATGTTGGTTCGCCGCACCCCGCCCTCCGCGCCCGTAAGCACGTCCTCCTTTTCGTTTTCATTTTTCCGAGTCTTCACGAGTGACACCACGGACCAGTCCATAAAGAAATCCCAAGTCGCGCCGTACACCGTGGCTAGGGCTTGGAAAACAGTAAACGTTGCTCGCATTTCATACGTTGCGCCGCTGGGTTCTGGATTCGAAACGATCCACGAATTAACTTCCGTTGCGTTCGCCGAGGACGAGAATTCCAAAAAATCATCGCTCCACTCCACAACTTCGCGTTGCGCGTACCACACCCTTAAACCAAAACTCACCGCCACCAGCGCTGAGAAATACTTCCCCGCGTTGACCAAGTGGACCTTGTGTCCGTCGTCCCGGAACCGTCGAACTGTTTGCAAAAAACGTAACCAAAAAGGAGCGAGGGCGATCAGGGGGGCGTGCTTTCGCGAAGCATCCTCTGTGAACCCCACCAGGAGACACATCACTAAAACTCCGTCCCGTAACGCCGTGGTTTGGCTCAAAATCTGGTCCATCAGAAAGAAATCCATCATCTTCACTCTTGTGAACGGCGCGCACATGCCGTCGAACAACGCTCTTAGGAAGAAACGACGCGTGCTGTCGGGGGGGTAACGCAGTTCGTATTTTTGGCATAATTTTTGGGTTTTCTTCCAGCTTCGCGGCAGAGGCACGACGAACAACAACACAAACCCGAGAAACGCCAAACCGGCGGTGACGTGCGTGCGCGTTAACGTTGAGTATTCCGCATTTGTAGCCTCATCCTCATTTTCCTCAACCTTTGCGATTTGCGTTAGCCCGATTGAAAACATAATCCAGATGGACATCGCAAGCGCGCCCGAAAGAGCAGCACCAGTGGCGGGTAGCTCCGTCCCCCTTTTCGCTTGAAAAATAAACCCAGCGTTGACTTTGGTTTCGCCCCAGGCTCGCACCAACCCCCCGTACCCAACGACGTGCGTCGCGACCAACAACGGAAACCGCACCGCGGGGGTTATTTGCGTCACCGCGGCGCAAGACGCGCGCGAGAAATACCCACTCGATACCGAACCGACTTCGCACGATTCCGTGATTCGGCTGATTAATAAAAACAACAATCCAAGCGCGCATCCGACGACGATACCGGCGACGAACGACGGGCCTCCCGGTCGCTTTCCACCCGCCGCAACAACACCCGCCCGCCCATCTTTCCGCAGTTCCGCTAACACGCGGTTCCGCCGTCTGCGAATTTCATAAAAACCCAGGTTCTTACCACCGCTCTTTTCTTTTTTGTCCAGTTTTTTCTTCGAGTCGGGTTCTAAGCCGTGATGGCTCTCTTCGGAAATCCCGAGCCGTCCCTTCTCGCCGAACCGTCTGTCCCAGCGTTCGGGTTCAAGTTCGCAAAGCGTTTCTTCGATTTTCAAATAAAAGTGTTCCATCTTGACGCGTAAGTTTCCGATTTCGTCGTCGTGGAACACTCGCAACTCGCGCAAACCTTTCATGTACGTCTCTTGCGTTTGCCACCCGGTCAATTTATCGTGCTTCTTGACAATCTTGCGAAACGCCTCAACGTTCAGGGAGACGTACGATTCCAGCATGTTCGCGCCTCTGTAGCTTTCCGCGACGGCTCTGCGCAACAAACGCGCGTCGCCCGCAGTTTTCAACACCAAAGCCTTGGCATCCTGAACGGATTTGATTTTTCGTTGTTTTATGTTTGGTTTTGTCGTGTCTTGCTGAGAAGAGTCTTGAAGTGAAACATCAGTAGTGCTGATATCCTTTTGCTTTCCCGAGATAAGCTCACGAGCAATCGCCCCGGCGCTGCCCACCCTACGCATCGCGTGTTCGATACCTCGCCCGCGCTCGTGCGCGTGCAATTCGGCTTCGCGCAAATCACGCGTCGCGCGTCTCGCTGCGCGCTTTAAATGTTTCAGCTGGGATGCGTGACTCACCGCGTCGCGCTTGCATCGAGTAGCGCGGTCGCCGTAAAACGCGACAACGCGTCTTAAACTGTCATCCAATGCGGTAAAGAAACGTGACTCTTCCCCCGCGGCGGCTTGGGACAACAGCGCAGTGTTTTCGGGATCAATCACTGTGGCGACTAACGTATCGTCGGTATCGTCGTTCGTTTGTGTTTCGGTCGCGTCAAGGTTTTCCCCAGATGAGCCCTCTGTTCCTTTACGCCGTAACGCTAGTAGCTCACCCCTCGTTCGCGCGGCTAAGGTTCCAGTCAGCGTAGCCTCTTCATCGATCTGTTCGTCTAAAGAATTTCGACGCGCCTTGAGTGACGCGTTGATGTCATTCACGCCCGCCTCGAGCGCGTCGAGGTCATTAGCGTCATCTGCAGCTGCTGCTTGCTCCGCCGCGCTGACACGCGCGACCAGCTCTTTCAGCATCGTCTTCATCTTTCCGTAGGGGAGATACTCCGTGGACCATTCGGGGATCTGGCTCTCTGCCATGCGCCGCTCGAAGGCGACCATGGTGAACGCGGCGGGGGGCGCCTAGCTCGAGATGCGGACCTCCGTCCCCACGCCGGGAAAAGTCGGCGGCGGGGAAATAAATGAGGTTCAGGTTCGCCTCCCGGGGACAAACACCGAACACGTGGGCAACCCAACACGAAGGCGATCGACTCCCTGCTTCGCGTTTGCCTCCTTTGAGGAGCGGCCACGACCGCCCGCAGGTGGGAAAGATCCCCGCGGCGCGTACGTTCCGAAGTGTGCGTGAAACGCCGGGATTCGCCCTTTTGGTCGCGGCGTGGAAATTGCGTCTCGTTTTGGAAAAGGTTTCGTGCTTTTTGTGTTCTGCAATTTGGGGCGATTTTTGCGTTTTGGCAAAAAACAGTTTTCACGGGAGTTTGTGTGACTGAAATGACGGAAGTTGTGGGATTTTTGTGAAAGTGGAAAACTTGGCGAGAAATCGGCAAAAGGGGCAAAGCTGCTATCCCCTGAGCCCCATGGATGTTTCGTGATGTTTTTTCAACGTTGGACGACGCGTATTCAACCCCCCACCCCATTGGTCTGTGGACGTGGATGTCAGCGGCGCTTTCGGCGCTCTTGGTGTTTGGAGCAATAAAAAAGTAAATGAACAGACACAAAACCTTGCTTCCTTGCGCGAACACTTCCCGTACTACGCGAGCAGGTAAAACGAACCGCATTTAACCAGAGTAAACGGTTCGTTGAAGGCGATGAGGTAGTTACATACGGGCTGGTGTTTGAGTGATGATAATTGCTTGCATGATGATAAAAAGTAGGACGCGATTAATAAATGAAGACGACGCAAATAATATTTCTGTACATATTTATTTAAACATTATTACAAGGGCGCCGTGCCAGGCTCATTTACCCCTTCCAAATGCTACTCTCCACACATTAGTGTTACCCTGCATTCACGATGGAAGATCAGGTGTATCTAT
>MDSY01152622.1_pt1 | contig 14140 bp, 10 predicted proteins | sample 811131 | NCBI WGS metagenome assembly MDSY01 (sample SAMN05326643, study PRJNA326480) | marine metagenome | isolation source: seawater | place: Atlantic Ocean: South West | collected 2010 | reverse complement strand
GGTCGCGATCCCGGACGGAGGCCCGGTTCACGACGACTGCGCCGGCTGTGGCACAAACAATAACGGAATCGACCAGTGTGACGTGTGTTTAGGGGATAATCAGACGTGCGTTGGGTGTGACGGCGTGCCGGGGAGCGGCAAGGTGTTCGACGGGTGTTTAGGTAGCACTGATCCCCGGTATTTGAACTTCTTGGGGCGGACCGGTGAACCCGGTTCGGGATGCTCGGACCCTGACGAATTCAAACTCGCGTGCGACGCAGGCGAGGGCGGATGTTGCGGCTGCGACGGTGTGCCGAACTCAGGCGCAACAAAAGACGGGTGCGGCGAGTGCCACGTGTGGAGCGACGCTGCGTCGGACAAAGTCGTCAACTACACGTGTTCCGGGTGCGACGGCGTGCCGTTTTCAATCGTCAGGTACGACTGGTGCTGCGCCTGCGACGGCGAGGGCGATTTTGTAAATTCCTGCTACCACGACGCCACGGTGTTCGGCGCTTTCGGCGCTACGCCGTTCGACCCGTACACCGATGTATACGATAACTACTTCAACGACGTGGGGAAGGAACGGTACGACCGATGCGGCGAGTGCGCTGGTCAGCTGAAAAACGGAGAAACGTGTTTGGGGTGTGACGGGGTGTATGGGTCGGGTGTGACGTACGACGGATGCGGGGTGTGTGGAGGCGATTGTTCAACCTGCAACGCCTCGCAAACCGCCCTTCCCTACGACTGTGAGTTACCTGGTAAGGGGTGGACTGGTATTGACCGTACTTGTTCGTTCCACAGGCTAGAGGGGCCAAACGGTCCGAACGATCAGTGGACGAACTGGGTTGCGCTTCCCAACGGGACGAGTCCTGATGATGGATTGTCCAAGGTACCTCGCAACCAAACCTGGTACACGCGTTTGAACAGAGCAGACGCTAAACCGTTCCTGGACGTCGCGAAAGGCGAGTGTAGGATGTACCTAGAGCCGCCTCCCCCCCCAACCGCACGTGAACGCCGGGAGTGGGTCGTCCAGCTGTACGGCCGAGAGGAAGGGCCGTTCACGTTGGTGGACCTGGAGAGCGGGTATGTTTTAGTCACGGAGAGTACCACCGGGACGACTATTTCCGTTCCATTGTTGCCCGCGACATTGGTCGGGCGTGTGACGACCATGGCGCAGACACAGACCGTGGTGTATGGCGCAACTAGCCGGTACCAATCAAGAGTTGATGGATGGCGCGAACGGATGGGTGACCGGTTCGCCACCAGCGCCACCGGTACGGAGCAACCCAATGTCGTGACCGTCGACGGCTTTGGTACTAAATTAACGAACTGGGATTTATCCGGCGGTGCGTACCAAGAAACGCTAGGCATGTACTATGGTGACGGTTCATCTTCCACCGGGCAAACCGTCACCGCAACTTCCGTGGCTTTCCTGCCCATGTCCACCATGCCCGGTATGGAGCGCGTAGCTTACCCGTACTGCACCGGCTCTACGTGGCGCGGGGGTAAGCACCGTTTGCATGGCAAAAAGCTCCCCGGCAACTTTTTAGGCATAATCACCACCGAGAACATCACCGACGCCGGCGACGGATTAACAGACCAGGATTGGAACCCGCTAGACGAGTACATCTACGACGTCTCGAACGGGTGGATGGACCAGCAGTGTACGTGCAGTTGGGAGTGGGAGTACCAGAGCGAACCGATCGCGCCGACGTGTCCCAGGTACGTTTTTTTGGTTCTTTTTACGTCTGTGTGGACTGTTTAAGCATACAGTCCTATGAAACCCTTAACACTGTACCCTAATACCCTCATACCCGACATACCCTGGCTTCGAACCTGCGACGTGACGTCTTTCTTTCACACAACGTCTCCTAACCACCTCACCAATCCTCCTTCACCAACCCGTCATACGTTTTCATTACTCCAGGGTGTGGTTCCCCTGGAGCGGGTGGATCGACGACGGGTGGTTCGTGTCGCAAAACGTGTACTTTTCCAATCCGGAGCGATATACGGTGGATTCGAAAAGGAGTTTGTCAGGTGGCGGCTGGCGAGTTTCAGGCGGCTGGTGGGTCCAGGACTACGGCGGGGGAGGGCCGACGCAGTACGGGGACTCGGGTGCGAACATTTACAACGCGCACGGCGGGCCGGGGGATTTCGGGTTTGGAGCTGTGCGGGGGCCGTCGCGAATAGACGCGGCGGGGACGTTCTCGGTGGTCACCGTGGCACCGAGAGGCGAGGACCGCCCGGTAGACCTGAAGCCGTACGTCACGGACGTGACGTACGCAGCGGCTACGCAAGCGCGGTGTTATGGTGCCGCGCGAGTCGCGCCTCCTCGCCGAAACGCGGCGGGCGCGATTTGGCACGACGACCGGCAAGTCGTCAACGCCGTTGCGTGGGAAACGTCATTCAAATTCGTGTTGAGGGAACCAAGCGAGCGGTGCAAGGACGTGGCGCAGGTCTCGAGGAGCTTCACCAGCGAAATCAGAACGCACCTGCACGGAACCTGCGAAGTCGCGGGGGGGGACGGGTTCGCGTTCGTGGTGTGGGACGCGAGTGAGGGGGAGGAGGCGTACTTGGTTAATTTGGGGTCGAATTCTACAGACGATACAGATGGCACAATTACATCCGGCGTCGGTACTGCAGGCCCCGGTTTAGGCTACGCCGGCTTAACCCATTCAATAGCAGTCGAATTCGATTTGTGGCACAACCCTTTGAACGAGGAGCCGTATGAGAAGCACATCGGGATCCACACCGATGGGGCGCTTCCCAACGACGCGCACCACGGCGCGCGGTTAGCGTCCACGACGGACGTTCCAGATTTCGTGGATGGCAAAACGCACGTAGGGAAAGTCACGTTCCAACCGGACGTGGGGTGGGACGTCGTGGCGTCCGCGATTGATAGTGGAGAGTGCAAAGGCACGACTCCTAGATTAGGTCGCTTCACTGGGTCGAATCCTGGTCTGTTAAGGGTCTACGTGGATGACATGGACGTACCTCTTTTATCGACTCCGTTAACAGTGGACATGGTTTTGCGAATGAACTCCACAGATGCGCGCGTCGGGTTCACCGCCGGGACGGGGGAATCGTGGGTCACCGTGGACATCGTGCAGTGGAACTTCACGAGTTATATTTAGTGTAGAGTTGTTATAGATGTAAAGGTAGGTTTCTTAGGTCTTCGTTGCACTCTTTATACATAGCTCTAGTGAAGCTCCTATCGAAGAATTCTAATAAGTTGCCAGGTCATATTTCGCATCTTGGCGCCAAAACCTGACAGTACCTTTGCTTGCGACTTCTCGGGCTTGCGGTTTTACACCAGGCCGCGCTTCGGACCGATCACCGACTCGCGCATGATGAAGTCACGCGTCCTCACCTTGCTCGTGCTCGCGCTCGTCGCGACACACGTCTCCGTGGCGCACGCCGCGCGCCAGCCCGCGCTGCTCATGAACCCTTTCGCCAAGGGACAAGTCACCCCGACTGAGATCTCAAAAGGGATCGAGACAACGCTGGCGACCGATGTGAACGTGGACGCCATCACTACCCCCACAAAGCCCTTCAACGCGTTCAAACGTATGCCCGGCCACGACCAGCGCGATAAGGTGTTGAGCCCCCTCCCCTCAACCTACGTGCAGAAGCACCAGATCCCCAAACAGTTCACGTGGTCAAACGTTAAGGGTGTGAATTACCTCACCAAGATGTTAAACCAGCACGTCCCGCAGTACTGCGGCTCGTGCTGGGCGCACGGCTCTATGTCCGCTTTGGCGGACCGGATTAAAATCGCCACTGGCCCTGAAGCCAAAGGCCCGGACGTGAACCTGGCGATTCAGTTCATTTTGAACTGCGGCACGGAAGTCGCGGGGAGTTGCCACGGCGGTTCTGCCACCGGGGCATACCAGTTCGTGCACGACGTCGGCCATGTTCCCTTCGACACGTGTCTGCAGTACGAAGCGTGTAGCGCCGAGTCCAGCGAAGGGAGCTGCAAGCACAGCGACTACACATGTCACGGCATCAACACATGTCGCACGTGTTCGACGTTTTCGGAATTCGGCGGGTTTTGTTCGGCGCTGGATGAGTTTCCAAACGCCACGATCGGCGAGTACGGCGAAGTGAGCGGCGAGCATTCCATCATGGCTGAGGTTTTCGCCCGAGGCCCCGTCGCCGCGGGTATCGATGCCACCCTTCTTGACGACTACGTAGGCGGGATCATCACGCAAACGCCTTCGTACGAAATCAACCACATCGTGTCCATTGTCGGGTGGGGCGAGACGGACGGTACGATTGATCCCGACACGGGCGAAGAAACCGAAGGCACAAAATACTGGATCGTACGGAACTCCTGGGGCGAGTACTGGGGCGAGATGGGGTTCTTTCGGTTGATTCGGGGTGTGAAAGCACTGGGAATTGAGGATGAGTGCAGTTGGGCGACGCCGAAAACGTGGACATCACTGAACGTCCCGTGCTTTGAGGATGGCAAGAACTGTGCAAAGAAAACGGTTGAGAAAACTTTTGAAGACCCGTCGGAAGTCGGCGTCGCCGTCGGAGAAAAAATGATGGCCTAAGCAGTTAGGCATACCCCGTATCCGTACTTACCACGTTTACATGTACACAATTGTAATTCTGAATGATTCATGACTGGTAATACTGATGACTCTTATTACTATTATTGGACGAGCTCTTATTATTGGTAGACTCGCATCTAACCCTATTTCGTTTCACCAATTATTCCACCCTCACCTCACCCTGCTACTTCCCCCATCACGACGCGTAACAAGTTGGGCCGGTCGTTCCATTCTTTTGTCCCCGCGCCGTACGCCACTCTGTCCATTTGGAACCTATCCGGCCACCGCGTGCTTCCCCCGCCAGTGCACAGCGACGCGACGAGACACGCCCCCGTTGGTGTGACGAGCTCGCCGTCCATCGCCGCGTCGTACGTTTCCAGCCCAGATGCGCACAAACAACTCACCACCGCGGGCGGCGGGCTCGGCAACAGCCCGTGCGCCGCGCCTTTGATTATTCCTCGGCCCATGGGCAACGGAGACACTTCTATGCTATGAAATTGCAAATACTCCACGCACGCGCACACGGCCACGATATCAACGATGCTGTCCACGGCTCCTACTTCGTGGAAGTGCACTTCGTTCAACGGCATGCCGTGCACCTCCGCTTCGCCTTTGGCTAATAATTTGAACGCGGATAACGCCTTCTCTTTGACTCCTGGAGTTAATGCTGAGTTAATTAACATATCCTTGATTTCAGCATAGTCTCGTAATGGTTGGGGTTCAGTTTCAAGCACCTTAAATCCCGGCGCCACGATGCAACTCTTCTCCCTATGCGTCACGTCCAACTGAAATCCGCTAAAGTTTTTCAACTTTCTTAACTCATCATTGATAACGTCAACGGGAACGCCTAGATCCAACATCGCGGCGACGAACATATCCCCCGCCACGCCCGCGGTGTACGCATCGATGAATAAAGTTTTCCCTTCACCAGCGGCTCGGGTTAATTGAGGGTTACGCGTGAACGCGTACGGTTTGGATGTCGCTTCCGAGTCAGAACTTAAACGCAGCCATTGCTGATTTGATTCTGGACTCGCATCTCCAATGATTTCTGACGGAGTTGCATCGCCGTGCGAATGCGCGTGGTCGCCGTGGGAGTGCGAATGCGAATGACCGCCGTGAGAGTGCGAGTGTGCGTGACCACTTTCGGGTGTGTTTTTCTGATTCCCGTTGTCCTTTGTGCCGTGCGAGTGCGAGTGCGTGTGCTCCTCACGCACCAGCGCCATCGTGATGGGGCGCTGGCGACGCATTAACAGCCGACGCGAGGATGTGGAGGACCACGACATGAGTGACGACCGAACGGAGCTCGTGTTTGGCGTTCGCGGCGGTGCGCGTCGCGACCGTGTCACCGCGCACGCCGCGAATGCGAGAAGGCCCGTCACCGCCGCCACGGACATGGTTGGCGGAGACACACGACAGCTCCTCGGAAAGTGATGACAACGAAAAACTAACCTCGTTTTTCACAGTCAGCCAATATTCCTTTGTTCAAACCTTCGGGTCATGCACATCGCGCGGCGCGGCGAGCGTGGATACCTGTATCCGGATGGGGTCGGATGTGGGCAAGCGTTCCATTCGGGGTGCTGGATGGCGCGTGCGCGGGATGGCGCGTTCCGTGTACGTCCGGCTGGCGACCGACCGCAGGTTCGCAGTGAGAGTGGTCGGTTTGTTGATCGTGCTTTTGGTGGGTGGGAGTTTCGCGATGAAAGCGGTAGTTGGTACCGTGGAGCACTTAAGAGGCGTACACGTGGGGCCCCCCACGCAGCACTGCGGGTCGTCTAAATACGGTTTCATTCGTAGCAACTCCTGTCACCCATTTTCGTTACCGCACAAGATGGGCAGAGTGGATGTGCATCCGAAACAGTGCGGGAAGTTTTCAGCCACCACGGCGGGGTTCTGCCTTTGTGATGATGACGATGAACGAACGACAATCGCCGCCCCGAAAGGGTGCGGCACGGAGCCTGTGATGTGCGAAAAGGCGTGTGCTGATCGGCCTATTGTGGCGAAGAAACTTCCGAAGTGTGATGAGCAAGGTGATGACTCGAAGGAGTGCTTGAACAGAGATCAATCAGACGCCATCCAACTTCCATCTATGCAAATCAAAAAAACCGTCAACGAGTTAGCGAAAGCGATGGGCGACCCACTCGGTGTTGCGATGCCCCCCGGGTCGAGACGTGATTTGTACACGGACTTCACGATGTACGGCAGACGCATTGGGAGTGATGCTGTCAAAGAAGTTCGACGAAGAGTGGATTTATTCAAAAGAACCGCGCCTGCTTATCCTTCGTTTACGTTCACGGGCAAAGGCATCGTTATCGTCGGCGGCAATAATCAAAAGTTTCAGACGAGTTATTGGGTCGCCATTCACGCAATGCGCAGAACGGGGTGTGTTTTGCCGGTACAGCTGTGGTTCCCAGAGGGTGAAGCACCTGGGTGTGCGCACAATGCTGAGCTCAAAAAGATGGGCGTCACCGTGCACAGCTTTCACGAGTTGTTAGACCAAAAAAGTTCTCACGCATCGAGCGCCGCAATGAGCAACCGGTTCATGTACAAAATCGTCGCGCTGGCGTTTTCGTCATTCGAGGAAGTGCTGCTTATGGATTCTGATAACATCGTGTTGTCTGATCCATCCAGCTTGTTCGCATCCGAGGTGTACATGAAAAACGGAAGCGTGTTGTGGATGGACTTCTGGCGAGGCAGCAGCGCGCCTGACTTGCAGCAGGTGCTGGGCCACGGCGTCAAGTCGAAGCACACGCACGAAAGCGGCCAGATGCTTATCGACAAAAAGAAAACCTGGGAAGCGTTGCGTTTGGCGTTGTTCATGAACGCACATAGCGACGTGTTTTACCCCCTCGCCGTGAACTACATGGGTCTTGGTGATAAGGAAATCGTAGCCGCGGCGTTTCTGCACCTGGGGATTCCGTACGGGTTGTCGCCGAAGGGGCCTGACCACGTCGGAGTCCGGGATCACGATCGAAGCGAAACGCTGGGGAACACAATGATGCAGCACGACATGAACGGCGTCCCAATGTTTTTACACGCCAACCTCGGAAAACCCATGGGCTTCGTGCCCGCGGAGGAGAGCTCGTACGTCAGACGGTGGCAGATAAGTAATGAGCACGGGCTGGATTTGCCGAAAGTTATCAACGAAGCAGCTGGTGTTAATGACTTCGAAATGTGGTATTATTCGTTGATAAAAAAATACAGGTGCTGGTTCGATTCGCGACCTGCAAAACACTGGTACCACACGTTAGGGTTCGGGCCGTTTTTGGAAGGGTTTCACATATCAGATCATTATAATGTTAACGACGAGTTGGAATCCTTTCAGGGGATGAAACGGGCGGGGATCGTGTTTGGGTGAGGGGGGAGAGTGCTTGGAATAATAGATTCGTCATTTCTCACTTTGCCAAAAACTTGTTGCCAAAATGGCCAAAAACCAAAAATGCGATCAACTTTTTCTTTCAAAATACGGGTGCTACCTTTCAATATCTCACTTTCAACCAGGGCTCTGTCTTTTAAGCCCTTAAAACTTCGCCACCAGGCCATGGGCCCGTCGTTTCCGGCTCTCTGGTGATGCCACGTCGACATTTGCTCGCGACACCTCAGAAACAGGCTGAAAAAACATATCCGACGCTCCGGCAACGCACAACCGGACGCACGACTCGCTCATCGTTCCACCACCGATCAAGATGTCCGCCACCATGGCCTCTGCGAACGTCCGCGCCACGGGCTCAGCGCCGCGTGTCGTCGCGCGCTCCAGCGCGCAGTCCCGCGTCGCCACCATGTTCCGCTCCGCGGGCCCCGACGCTGAGCGCAAGCTCGGCGACGCCATGGTTGCCGCCGCGGGCAAGTTTGGCGCCAGGCACCAGATGGAGGTCAAAGCCGCTCTTTCCGAAGATGCCCCCTCCACCGAGCGCCGCGCGTTCCTCAAGAAGGCGCTCCTCGGGGTAAGTAGCATGCGAACGAACCGTCGCGCGATCACCGAACGCGTCCCCCACGTCATCGTGAAGAAAGCCACCACGTGGATGCGTCTGCATATCCACCGGAGTGGCGTGGCTCTTCTCTCCGCCTTTGATCTTGACCGAAACTGACCCCCCCCCCAACTTGTCAACCCCCAGGCTGCCGCCGTGATGCCCGCCGCCGCCGCGAACGCCGCGGACGACCAAGGCGTCGCCTCTTCCCGCATGTCCTACTCCCGCTTCCTGGTGCGTCTCTCTTCCTCTGACGACCGTCAGTGACGACACGCTGGCAGTTTCTCACTGCTTTGCGCGTGCGATTTTCGGAGTTTAAACCCTCGGTTCTTGAGTCACATGCCCATTCAATCCACTTGTCCTATTTTTACTAAGTGAACTCTCTCTGACCTCGACTCCCCCTCACTATTACCCCCAGGAATACCTCGACATGGGCCGCGTGAAGAAGGTTGACCTGTACGAGAACGGTACCATCGCCATTGTGGAGGCGGTGAGCCCCGAGCTTGGAAACAGGGTGCAGCGCGTCAGGGTACAGCTCCCCGGCACAAGCGCCGAGCTGCTTGCCAAATTCAGGGAGAAGAATATCGACTTCGCCGCGCACACCAACTCTGAGGACGGAAGCGCCGTATTCTTGAATTTGCTGGGCAACCTCGCGTTCCCCCTGCTCCTCGTCGGCGGCCTGTTCCTCTTGACCAGGCGCAACCAGGGCGGCGGCCAAGGGGGCGGCGGGAACATGCCCGGCGGCATGGGCGGTGGACAGAACCCTATGGCGTTCGGCAAATCAAAGGCCAAGTTCCAGATGGAGCCCAACACCGGGATCACGTTCGACGACGTCGCCGGGGTTGACGAAGCCAAGAACGACTTCATGGAGGTTGTTGAGTTCCTCAAGAAGCCCGAACGGTTCACCTCTGTCGGCGCGAAGATCCCCAAGGGCGTGCTGCTCGTCGGGCCCCCCGGTACCGGTAAGACTTTGCTGGCAAAGGCCATCGCGGGTGAAGCCGGCGTGCCCTTCTTCTCCATCTCGGGTTCCGAGTTTGTTGAGATGTTCGTCGGTGTCGGCGCGTCGCGCGTCAGAGACCTGTTCAAGAAAGCGAAGGAAAACGCCCCGTGCATCATCTTCGTGGACGAAATCGACGCCGTGGGAAGGTCCAGAGGTACCGGCATCGGCGGCGGCAACGACGAGCGCGAACAAACCCTGAACCAGCTCCTCACGGAGATGGACGGTTTCGAAGGGAACACCGGTGTGATTGTTGTCGCGGCGACGAACAGAGCCGACATTCTTGACCCCGCCTTGCTCCGCCCCGGCCGTTTCGACCGCCAAGTGCAAGTCGACGTCCCCGACGTCAAGGGCCGTATCGAAATCCTGAAGGTGCACGCCAAGAACAAGCGCCTCACCGAGGATATCGACATTGAAACCATCGCCAAGCGCACGCCCGGTTTCTCCGGTGCCGACCTGGCGAACCTTCTCAACGAAGCCGCAATTCTCACCGGCAGAAGAGGCAAGGATGCCATTTCCATCCTCGAAATCGACGACTCCGTGGACAGAATCGTCGCCGGCATGGAAGGCACCAGGATGACGGACGGCAAGGCCAAGTCCCTCGTCGCCTACCACGAAGTCGGCCACGCCATTTGCGGCACCCTCACCCCCGGCCACGACCCCGTGCAGAAGGTTACCCTCGTTCCCAGAGGCCAGGCCAAGGGCCTTACTTGGTTCATCCCCGGCGAGGACCCTTCCTTGATCAGCAAGCAGCAGATCTTCGCGCGTGTCGTCGGCGCGCTCGGCGGGCGCGCCTCCGAGGAGATCATCTTTGGCCGCGCCGAGGTCACCACTGGTGCCTCGGGTGACTTACAGCAAGTGGCGAACATGGCGAAGCAGATGGTGACGACGTTCGGCATGTCGGATGTCGGGCCGTGGGCGCTGAACGACCCCTCGTCCCAGGGCGGTGATATGATCATGCGCATGATGGCCAGGAACGCGATGTCGGAGAAGCTCGCCAACGACATCGATGTCGCCACCAAGCGCATCGCGGATGAAGCGTACGTCGTGGCGTTGCAGCAAATCAGGGACAACCGTGAGGCCATCGACATTATTGTCGAGGAACTGTTGGAAACCGAAACCATGACGGGCGAACGGTTCCGCGAAATCCTTAGCCAGTACGTCACCATCCCGGAAGAGAACATCCCCAGGGAAATCGTCATGGTCTAATTAATTAGGTTTGTGATTTTTGGTACGTAGCGAGGAGGATTTTTTCAATAAGAGAGAGGGTGTGTGGGTGGGTGCGGGAGACGAGACAAAAAGTCAGTCATCCCAGTGTACATGATGCGTCGTGTTGATGAGCGAGCCTTTCCTTTTGATGAAGGCTTGTTTGCGGCGCGCGAGAGATAGTTTTGCAATCAATCGAAATCATTCAGCGAAGAGTCTTTCATCTTTTTCTTACAAAGTCATCGGGCTATTATACAGCAGTCTGCAGTTAGCAGTCCCACCCGAACAGCCTGTGGCGTTCAATTTGACTCAGCATTCCCGGGTTGACGTTTGAGTGCAGCCACTTCAGCACCTCGGTATCCCCGCCCTCTTGCGCGGCTTGGCAGACCATGTCGTCGTTCCATGGGCAGCCGTTCGCGCACAACCATCGCAACACCTCAAGTTTGCCGCTCGCCGCAGCAGACGCACACATGCTTTCGTCCCACGGCGCGCCGTTGGCACGCAACCACTTCAGCACGGCAAGGTGCCCGCTTGACGCCGCCATCTCGCACGTGCGTTTGTCCCAGGGAAAGGAATTTTCACGTAACCATTTCAGCACCTCGAGCTGTCCCCCCCTCGCCGCGGCGTCGCACAAGTCTTCGTCAAACGTCATACGACCGCGCCGATGTAAACTCTTCAGCGTGCCTAAGCATCCCCGCTCCGCAGCTTCTTCAGGCGAAAGCTCGTTGATACGCCCATACTCCCCGATCGCGTCGCGCATCACATCCGCGAAGGCTCGAAACTTCGCCAGATCTGCGGGTGACCGAGTTGTCCCGAAGCCGGAGGAGACGGTATCTTGCCTATCGGGGTGATACCCAGCAGACGCACGAGTAGCGCCGCTACCTGAGGCGTTGGAGGCCATCAGGTAGGGGTACGGGGGGAATGCGCGCGTCGCTATGGCGGACCCCGATGCTTTCCTCGGACGTTACGATTGTCTTGGCAAACGAAGCGACGCAGAGTCAGCGATAATATGATTTTACCTTCCATTTCATTACACTGCTTCCTGAATTTTGTCTTACTCTACTCTCCTGGGATCGGCACGTTGGATGCACCTCAGGACGAACTTTGGGCCCTCCTTTGATCCCCTCTATTTTACATGTACAATCTCTCCTATTCACTTCACCCTCCGCGCGGCGCTTGCGGCTTGCCCGCGTCCCCGTACTGCGGCGCCGCGCCAATGGGCGGATACGTGCTGGGCTGCGCGCTGTAGCTACCTTGCAGCGCGTACGGTTGCTGCTGCGGCGCATAGGGCTGCTGCGGCGGCGCGTACTGAGGGGTCATGTGCATGCTTTGTGCATGCGGCTGCACGTAGATCGTGGGCATCCCGCCGTAAGGATCGGGCGCCGGGAGTCGTGTTTTGATTTCGTAATGCTCCTGCGCCGCCGCGCACGGCGTGCACCAGCAGTGGCAGCAGAAGTCCCCTAGCGGCGAGTTGTCGATGCCGTGGTGGTCCCGGACGTTTTTACGCAGCGTCTGGGTGTACGAAATCATGCTAATTCCGCCGATCCAGCTGAACGCGCTGCCCCCGTTCGCGAGACAGGCATTTAAAATACATCCCAAAATAGACCCGCCCACGTACAGCCCTGCGGATATCGCGCACTCCGGGGTGTCCCAACCGTTGCACGCATCCGCCCTGTGCCCCGTACGCATCATCTTCGCCGTGGCGCCGTGCAAGCCCCAGGGACAGAACGTGGCCATGGCGCAGGTGGCGCAGTCGCACTTGCCAGGAGCCCCGCAGTCGCACAAACCGCTACTCCACTTGCCGGATCCCATGGGAACCACCGGCTGTTGCGCCATGTGGGGACCGCCGGCGGAACCATGCACGGGCTGGCCTTGCACAGGCTGGCCGTGCGCGATAGGCTGCGGGCCGCCTCCAGACCACATCCTCACGTGGGCTGAGGAGGGTGCGCGGGGAGAATGGATACGTGTCATCATTGCGGAACACTTCAACAACGGTCCTCGAGTCGAAAACTCGGAAACGCCAAAAACCTGCTTTTTCAGCACCTTCGCGAGCCTCGCCACTCGCTCATCACCCTCGGGCGCGCCGCCACCATGACGCTCGCGAGGGTCGGTCGCAGGGCCGCTGAGTCAGCTCTGCGCGGCGTGTGGCGTTCGCCGACCGCCGTCGCGGACACAACGAGGATTCGCGGACTTCATCCCTCAAAACCAGGGTTGGGTTTTGAGTGCCGTCTTTCTATCCGCGATGGCTCCTCCTCGACAGCGGCAGCGGCCGCCTTAGCGGCCGCTTTAGCGGCCAGACGCGCGAGCCTTGCCCCCCAAAGTTCCCGCATCACGTTTCTCGCGGCGGTTCAGGAGCTCCCCCGCTCCCCCGCCGCGCGCCATTTCGCGCGCTTCATCGCGGGCGGTGCCGCGGTCGCGGTCGCAGGCGGGTGTGGCCTCGCGCTGTGCGACGCCTCGGGCGCGCCCGCCGTGCCAGGCGTCGACGCTTTGAGAAAGCTGTTCGGCAGCCACCCGCCGTCGGATGAGGACACGGCCGATGACAGTGCAAAAGTGGGCGATATAAACGTCAAGAACGACGATGATATGTCCGACGCGTCGTCCGAAACCGCCGACGACGTATCGGCGACGACGCCGTCCAACGCGCACCTCACCGGCTGGCGCCTTCTCATACAACTCGCGAAACAGCACTGGCCCGCTTTGTTGCTCACCGTCGTCGTAACGGTCGTCGCCTCGGTTTTGAAGCTCACCTCTGTGCGGCATATGTCCAAGCTTTATGACTTGATTGGCAAAAACAACGGGGGGGGCGTCCCGTTGAAGCCGCTCCTCGAGCTCGCCGCGCTGCGAGGCGCCGAGGCGATTGCGAAGTACTTGTTGGTTCGCGTTTCTGGCCAGGCGCGCACGCAGATGGAGACCAACCTGCGCCGACGTTTGTTCGCCGCGTTCATCACCGAGGACATGGAGGTGTTGGAACGGCGAACGTCGGGGGAATTTAGAGAACGTCTAGGCGGTGAAGCGAGCCAAATAGCGGATGTCGTCGCGAGGTGTATCACCGGAGGCGTGAAGAGCGTCGCGGTGACGGTACACGGCGCGGTGTCCCTGGTTCGTTTGTCCTGGGAAATATCCGCGGTGGCGCTTGGGATGGTGCCTCCTGGCGTGGTGCTGTTCGGCGCGGTCGGGGCGGTTTCCGCAAAGGCGCACCGGAACGCGGCGCAGGCGAAGGAACACGCGGCGAGCGTCGCGGCGGAGCGTTTGGCGGGCGCGCGGACGGTTCGCGCGTTTGCCCGGGAAGTCGACGAAGATATGCGGTACTCGAAGGCGCTTGACAACGCAGCACGGTCCCGAGAAATCGCGATTCGCGCACACGCCGTGCACCTCGCGTTGTTTGCCGCGGTTCCCTCAACCGCGGTCGCGGCGTGGCTTTGGTACGGCGGGCAGCT
>MDSY01014846.1_pt1 | contig 14143 bp, 14 predicted proteins | sample 811131 | NCBI WGS metagenome assembly MDSY01 (sample SAMN05326643, study PRJNA326480) | marine metagenome | isolation source: seawater | place: Atlantic Ocean: South West | collected 2010 | reverse complement strand
GCTCCAATAGTATAACTAGCAGTAAATAAAAAATCTCTTCGATTAACTTTTTTTTCTTCTTTGCTCATTGTAGATTGTGTTTATAATATAAATATTTAATAAAACTATATTATTTACTTTCTAGGGTCAGAATGACACATAAATTAAGCTATAATAATGCACATAGCTCTATATAAGCCAGATATACCACAGAATACAGCGGCTATAATTAGATTGTGCGCTTGTTTAAATTTAAATGTGCATATCATTGAACCATGTGGCTTTGATCTAAATGACCCAAGATTCAAAAGAGTGGTAATGGATTACATGGAATTTACTAAAATTTTTAGACATGAAGATTATGATAGTTTTGTGAAAAAAAATACAAAAAGTAGAATTATTTTAATGACTACTAAAGCAACAAAGTATTATCATAAATTTAAATATAAAAAAGACGATGTTTTATTATTTGGTCGAGAAAGTGCCGGGGTTCCAGAAGATTTACACAAATTAATTAAAATTAAACTTAAAATTCCAATGAATAAAAAAACAAGATCTCTTAATGTTGCTATGAGTGTAGCTATAATTTCAACTGAAGCATTAAGACAAAATAATTTATTAAAATAATGATCAATTCTAATTTTAAAAAGAAAATGGCAGATAGTTGGTTTTCATATTTACAAAGCCAAATCTGTAAAGAATTTGAATTTTTGGAAAACCATAAATTTAAATTTTCTAAGAGGGACTGGAAAAAAGAAAAAGAGAAAGAGGGAGGTGGAACATCTTATCTTTTATCAGGGGGAAAAATATTCGACAAGGTTGGTGTAAATAAATCTACAGTTTCCGGGATATTCCCTAAACAATTCAGATCAAAAATTCTAGGTGCAGAAAAAAAAGGAGAGTATTGGGCTTCAGGCGTTTCTGTAGTGGCTCATATGAAAAATCCAAAAATACCTGCGCTTCATTTTAATACAAGATTTATAGTTACATCAAAAGAATGGTTTGGGGGAGGAATGGACGCAACTCCTAGCCACACTGATAAGAAAGAAAAGAAAATAATTCATGACGATTTGAAAAAAGTATGTCTACAAAATAAAAAGAGTTATAATCAATATAAAAAATGGTGTGACCAATATTTTTATCTTCCTCATAGAAATGAGCCTAGAGGAATCGGTGGAATATTTTTTGATTATGAGAAAAAAGATTGGATCAAAAATTTTAAGTTTGTAAGAGAGCTAGGTTTAACTTTTATAGATATTTCTAATAAAGTAATTAATAGAAAAAAAAAAATAAAGTGGAAAAAAAAAGACAAAGACAAGCAATTAATAAAACGAGGTAGATACGTTGAATTTAACCTTTTATATGATAGGGGTACAAAGTTTGGATTAAATTCTGGAGGCAATATTGACTCTATTTTAATGTCGCTCCCACCTGAGGCTAAATGGAAATAAAGATGGATAAAGAACCGATAACAGTAGATGGTCTAAAAAATTTAAAATCTGAGTTGGGAGATTTAAAAAATGTTCAAAGGCCAAAAATTGTTGAAGCTATCGCTGAAGCTAGGTCACACGGTGATTTAAAAGAAAATGCTGAATACCATGCAGCTAAAGAACAGCAAGGTTTAATTGAAGGTAGAGTAGTTGCAATCAACGATATAATTGCCAGAGCAAATGTAATTGATGTCACAAAAATTGAAAATGATGGAAAAGTAATATTTGGATCTACGGTCAAAGTTCAAGATTTAGAAACCAACAAAAAAATTTCTTACAGGCTAGTAGGGCAAGATGAAGCTGATATTAAAAAAAATCTTATATTCTTTAGAAGTCCCATTGGAAAAGCATTTATTGGAAAAGATAAAGGAGAAACGGTGACTGTTACAACTCCATCAGGAGAAAGAAATTTTGAAATACTTGATGTTGAATATATTTAAACTTAATTTAATTTAATTATTTCTTTAACTCGATTCTTTGAAATATTAAAATCATTAGCGATCCACTCAGCCTCAACTATTTTCAAAACCTTACCTAGTGCAAAACCTTCTTTCATGCCATTTTGTATAAGATATTTGCCATCAATGGGAAATAAGTGAGTTTTAGATTGAAGTATTTTTTTAAGAATTTCTGAGAAGTCTTTAAATTTATATTTAGAATTATTTACAAAATTTAAAATATTTAAATTAATGAGGTGATTTTTACCACTTAAATAAATATTTTTTTCTAAATCTTTATCAAAAAAATCCTTATTTTCTCCAAACAATTTTAAATCTTTGGCAAGCAAATTTAAATTTTCTTTAATCTGATTTGAAATACTGTACTTGTGCGCAAAGTATTCATGATTATTTTTTTCACCAACTAATATGACTGCTAACAAAATATCTCTTTTTATTTTCGAATGATTGCAAATTTTTTTTAAGCGTTCTAATCTCTTTAGGTTATCAAATTCAGGAAAGATGAGAGAAAATAATTCTTTTAAATATTTGCTGTCGTTCAAGTTAATAAAATTTTTTAAATCTAAAATTTTAAGTAATTCTACTAGAATTCTTTCTTTTGAAATTTTTTTAATTCCGTTTAAATTTAATTTTATCGTCTGACTGATCGTGTGTTCTACCTCGCTATTATACATAATCTTAAACCGTAAAAATCGTATTATTCGAAGATAATCTTCTTCAATTCTTTTTTGTGGGTCTCCAATAAACTTTACATTATTATTTTTAAGATCAATTGTTCCCATTTGGGGGTCAAAAATCTTTCCATTAATATCCAAATAAATTGCGTTTATTGTAAAATCTCTTCTCTCAGAGTCAAGCTGCCAATCATTTATATATTCTACTTCTGCATATCTGCCATCAGTTTGCACATCTTTTCTTAAAGTCGTAAGTTCAAGCTTAAGTTGACCTGAAACTAAAGTGACTGTTCCATGTTTAATTCCGGTATCAATTATTTTAAAATCAGTATTCTTAAATTTTTCTTTTATCTCACTAGTTCTTAATATTGTTGCAATGTCGATGTCGTCAATAACATTATTAGTAAGATGTTTCCTGACGCAACCACCAACAAATCTTGCAACTACAATGTTATTAGCAAAACCTTCTTGTAAAGTTTTAAATACAAATTTTAATTTTTTATCTCTGTAAAAAGGAAATAAGTTTCTTTTAATTGTTTTTATAAAATTGAAACTTAGATCAAGCATAATTTTTTGGCTGGGGCACTAGGATTCGAACCTAGGATGGCGGTATCAAAAACCGCTGCCTTACCGCTTGGCTATGCCCCAATGTTAAAAGACCTGATATATCATAAATTAATAAAATTAAACAGTTTTTGCTATTGAAAACCAAAATTTAGGGTGCTTAGTCTTTATTTTTCTAAGTGCTTTTTTAGTATTGCTTTCGCTATTAAATAAACCGTAGCAAACTGAGCCTGAACCTGTCATTCTTGAAAAGTAGCACCCTTTTTCTTTGCTAATATCTGTTAGTAATTTTTTGATCATTGGATATTTTTTTTCGACAATTGATTGTAATTCATTTTTTTCAGCCGAAATATACTTAATAAACTTTTTCCTGGTATTTATTTTTTGAAAGCTAAATTTAGTTTTTTTTGAGCACCTTGTTACTTTGGAAAAAATCTCACGTGTAGAGCAACTTATATTGGGACTTGATAATAAAAAAAATAATTTTTGCTTTTTCTTTGAATCTTTAATTGTTTTGAGGTTCTCTAAATAACCTTGCTTATGTAAAAAAAGTCTTAAATCTGAACCTACTACTTTTTGAGCTTTATCTAATATACTTTTGTTAATTTTGTCTTTTAAAAGAAATTTTAAAATAAAAGCTGCATTACTAGTACCTCCTCCTAACCCGCTAAAAACTGGGATGTTTTTAGTTACAGTCAAATAATAATAACTTGAAATTAGTTTTAATTTTCTTAACAACTTTAAGATATTTAGAATCGAATTGTTAGATTTTTTTATTTGCTTAACAAATTGGCCTTTGAAGAGAATTTTATCTTTTTTATTCTTAGTTTTACTAATTTTAATTTTATCACTCAAATTTACTAAACAATAGTAAGATTGAATTTCATGTAATCCACTTTTTAATTTATTGTTTACCCTCAGAGATAAATTTACTTTTGAATAAGATTTTAAAACCATAGGCTACAAGCCTTTTATTAATTTTTTATTAATTATTTTTTTTAAATCTTCTTCAGTCTTTTCAAGATTTAAAACATAATTCCAATAATATCTTGCTTGTAGTTCATTTCCATTTTTCCATAAAACATCACCATAATGATCATTCACAATTGGATCGCCCGGCATCAATTTAACTGCCATTTGAAGATTTTCTTTAGACTCTTTATATCTTTCTAACTTAAATAACGCCCACCCAAGAGAGTCTATGATGAATGGATCATTAGATTTTAATTTGTTGGCTTTCTCTAGCATGCTTAATGATTTTTTTATTTTAATACCTTTTTCAATCCAAGAATAAGCTAAATAATTTATTACATAAGCTTGATTTGGGTTGGCGCTTAAAGATGCTAATAAATCTTTTTCTGCTTTGTCCCATTCGCCAATTCTTTCATAGGCCACCCCTCTTCCGTCAGTCACTTCTGAGTATAAAGGGTGATTTTGATTTATAAGATTTAAAACATCGGTGTAATAAGAAATAGACTTTTCAAATTTTTCATTATTTTTTAAAAATTCAGCAAAATCAAAAATTTCATAAATTTCTTTAAAATTTAAATCTTTATATACATCACTTATTAATTTTACTGCCTTTTCATTATTTTCTTCTCGAACATAAATTCTTGCGATTTGTTTTGAAGAATACCATTTAAATGCTTCTCCTTTTTTACTTAAATCTTTATAAATTTTTTTTGCTTTTTTAAAATTATCTATTTTATAAAAATTTTCAGCTAATAAAATGTCAAAAGAATGAAAATTTTTATTAAGAAATTTAGCTAAATTTAAATAAAAATTTGAAGAAAAATATACTGATTGTGCAGATAGAGCATTGGCAGTAATATATAAAATTTCTGCGACTATGTGATTTTCTTTTTTACAGTCAAACCTACTTATATTTTTTTCTTTATTTAAATCAATTTTATATTGGTTGAGTAGTAAATTTCTTGGATAAAGTTTCAATCCAGCTTGAACAATATTTTTGGCTTTATTTATTTTTCTGGATGAAGCCACGTATGATGCGTGAAAATAGCTGTACCTGGAAAAATTGATCTTATTATTTGAAATTAACTCTATAAATAATTCATTAATATTTGGGCTATTGTAATAACAATTTAAGAAAACATTTTGAATTTTCTTTAAGTTTTCAAACCTTTTATCTAGTTTTTCTAGTTGTAAACTTGCATAATCAATGTCTACACCTCTCAAACTTGACCAATTCAATAATGAACTAGAAACATACTCATTTAAAATAAATCTAGAATTTTTATTTTTTGCTTTTAAAAAATATTTTTTAGCCAAATTTAAGTTAGAATTTTTAAGATAAAAAATTCCAGTGATCAAATTACTTTCATAACTATCTAATTCTAGCTTTTCTAATTTTCTAGAGTAATTAAATGCCTCATTAAAGTTTCCCGAATTAACAAGTGAATGTAAGTATTTAGCAGAATAATTAATGTGGCTTTCTTCTAAACCATCTAATTTTTTTAAAAATTTGAAAGACTCTTTATACTGATTATCGTTTAAAAGTAGTATTCCTGATAAGTAATCGGATACTTTGTGAGCTTCATCAAACTTATTCAAGTTTTTAGCTTGCAGTGTGGAAAAAAATATAATGACAAATAAAATTTGTCCTATAATCTTAACGCTTGATTTAAATATACTCATAAAAGCTTATGATAAAAAAATTTAACCCTAATCCAATAAAATTAGTAAAATATTACAAATTTATTAATTACAATTTAATTTACAATAATAAGGCAATCAATAGATATAAAAAGGATAATTTTGAACTTTCAACAGATAAAACTCATAATCTAGAAAGATTAAAAAAATCTATTTCAAATATAAAAAATTGTAGTCTTAAAGCTAGTGCTACAAATATGGTTTTTAGTGATGGAAATCCAAAATCTAAAATTATGCTCATAGGTGAGGCCCCGGGATCAAACGAAGATCAAGAGGGTTTGCCTTTTGTTGGTCGAGCAGGAACTTTACTAGATAAAATGTTAGCTTCGATTAATCTAGATAGAAAAAATGTATATATATCAAATATTATTAATTACCGACCTCCCAAAAATAGAAGACCCACTGACGAAGAGATGAGTAGATATTTACCATTTGTCAAAAAACACGTTGAAATAATTGCTCCTAAAATTTTAGTTCTATTAGGGAGTACGGCAATGAATGCTCTAATTGGTAATGATGTTGTTATATCAAAAGTAAGAGGGAAATGGATTAAAAAAGAATTTGGACAACATAGGACGTCTGTGATTGTTACCTTCCATCCTGCCTTCCTAATGAGACAGCCTACTCAAAAAAAATTAGCTTGGGTTGATCTTAAAATGATTAGAGATAGAAAAGCTAAATTAAAAATTTAATTGAAGACAAATCTAATTACAGCAGGTGTAGATGAGGTAGGTAGAGGCTGCTTAGCTGGGCCGGTAGTCTCAGCGGCTGTTATATTAAAAAAAGGTGTAAATTTAATTTTATTAAAAGACTCAAAAAAGATTACTTTTAAGAAAAGAATAGAAATAGCAAAGCACATTAAACTTAATTCAATTTATGCTGTAGGTATGGCTTCCGTAGAAGAAATACTAAAGATTAATATTTTACAAGCTGCTTTACTTTCAATGAAAAGAGCAATCGATCAACTGCCGATTAAAACAGATCTAATTCTAATTGATGGAAATTTTGCCCCTCAAGGATTGAAAAATTTTAAGACAATAATTAATGGTGATGAAAAAGTTAAATCTATTAGCGCCGCTTCTATTATAGCAAAAGTTTATAGAGATGAACTTATGATCAAATTATCGAAAAAATTTCAAAATTATGCTTGGGAAAGAAATTTTGGTTACGGCACCAAGGCTCATATGGAAGGTTTAAGGAAATTTGGCATTACCTCTCATCACAGAAAAGGCTTCAAGCCTATACACAAGATGTTGTCGAGCTAAGAGTCAAAGACACTAAAAGACTCTTTTTTTTATAAAAATAGTTTGACCATAGATTCAATTTAAAGTTGAATCATTCAAATGTCAAAAATTCTTAACAAAATTATTAATGGTGATTGTCTAAATGAATTAAAAAAGATTCCTAATAAATCTTTTGATTTAGTTTTTGCTGACCCTCCTTACAACATGCAAATAGGTGAAACTTTAACAAGACCGGATGCGAGTAAAGTAAATGGTGTTGATGATAAATGGGATCAATTTAATAGTTTCAAACATTACGATGATTTTTGCAAAGCTTGGTTAATAGAATGCAAAAGGATCTTAAAAGATAATGGTGGTATTTGGGTGATGGGTTCCTATCATAATATTTTTAGACTTGGTTTTCATTTACAAAATTTAAATTATTGGCTTCTTAATGATGTTATTTGGAGAAAAAATAATCCAATGCCAAATTTTAGAGGCACAAGATTTACTAACGCTCATGAAACATTAATTTGGGCATCCAAAAATAAAACATCTAAATATACATTTAATTACCAGTCACTTAAATGTCTTAATGACGATTTACAAATGAGGTCTGATTGGATGCTGCCTATTTGTAGTGGAAAAGAAAGATTAAAAAAAAGTAATGGTAAAAAAGTCCATTCTACTCAAAAGCCTGAAGCTCTTTTACATAGGATTATTTTAGCCACAACTAATAAAGGAGATGCTATTTTTGATCCGTTTTTAGGTACTGGAACTACAGCTGTAGTAGCTAAAAAATTAGGTCGAAATTATTGCGGCATCGAGAGAGATGCAAAGTATTTTAAAGCTGCTCAAAAAAGAATAAATGAAACAAAAAAAATTGAAGATAATTATTTAGATACTTTAGAAAACAATAAATCTAAACCTCGAGTACCTTTTGGGTCATTGGTAGAGCTTGGAATATTAAAGCCTGGCACCATGCTGTTTGATCCCAAAAAGAAAATTAATGCAAAGATAATGGCTGATGGTAGTATCAAATACAAGGAATCTGAAGGATCAATTCACAAAGTTGCAGCAAAAATTATGGGCGCAGAAAGCTTTAATGGTTGGACATATTGGCATTGTGATATTAACGGGTCAACAGTCGTAATCGACAGCTTGAGACAGGAATTTATCTCCAAAAAACAAATTTAATTTTCGTAAATTTTACCTAAGTAACTCTCAATAAAAGTTTTACGCTTAACTAAAAACTTTAAGAATACATTTCGAATTTTTTGCATCGCTGAACTTGAAAGATGAAATACAAAGAAATTAAAATTTGATCTTTTTCTAATAATTTTAGCTCTCTTAGATCTTTCTTCAAAGTAAGTATTATTTTTATCCAGTTTATTTTTTTGCAGTAGGGTAAAAATTTCATGTGCACTTTCAATAGACTGTCCCGCTCCTTGAGCCATTGTCGGCAGAAAACCATTAAATGCATCTCCAATATAAAAGACTTTTTTATTTGCTGAGGGAAAAATATTAGGTGTAAAATATAAAGGCCAAGATTTAATATCATTTTCAAATAAATTCTTTAAACCAGGATTTTGTTTTAAAACTACTTCCTCAATCAAAGACTTGATATTATCTGGATCGTATTCTTTACTTCTAATTATGCAAACCATATTTAGTTCTTTCCTTTTATTGGTGGGATAAAGCACGATATGTGTATTTCCTCCCATCAATAAATTTATATTTTGTTCATTAATATTTAGATCTAATTTTGATTTCAAAATTACTCTTACAGCTAATGCTTTTTTAAATTTTGGTTCATTTTTTTTCTTCTCAAAAAAAGATCTTGTCTTGGAAAATATTCCATCAGCTGCAATTACATAATCAACAAGATCATTTGTATTATCATCAAATTTTATTAAAATTTTTTCTTTTAGTTCCAAAACTTCTTTAATTTTTTTTCCAAATCTTAGATGTTGTGTGTAAATATCCTTCTTTAAATGTTCAATTAAAGTAGATCTTTGTAAAGTTGTATATTTAATTTCACTAGTATTAAATTTGGTTAAATTCAAATCACATATTTTTTTACTTTTAATATCGTAGAAATCTAAAATACTTGGATGAAATATTTTTTCATTACTAATTCTATTAAAATTAATTTTATTTAATATCTTGATGCTATTTGATGCAAGTTGAATACCGTATCCTTCATCAAGAGATAAACTTTCTTCTTTTTCATAAACCATAAATTCATGAACAGAATATTTTTTGATAAGATTTGCTAAAGTGAGTCCCGCTATACCTGCGCCAATAATTGCTAATTTTTTTTTCATTTAATTAAACTTGAAACATGTTCAAAAATTTTTTTTGTAAAACTTGGAATAAATTCTTTATTATTTTTTAAAAAATACCAATTATAATTAACAGGTTTTTTGGAAGAAAATTTATAGTATAAATTTATATTTAATTTTAAATTCGAGATAGAGTTTTTATAATTTTTTAGAAGTTTCCATTTTTTATTTTTTGATTTTTCTTTCATTTCTTTAATCATGGGAAGATTAAAATTTTTTAAAAAACTTATTTTGTTTTTTTTCGTTAATGCTATTTGTTTTTTATTATTTAAATAGCAGAAAATGTCGTAGTTTATTTCTTTTATCATTTTTTTTTCTTTCGTATTAATTTTTTTAAAAGATTTAAAATACTTACAACTTTTTTTCAAATAACAAACACTACATTTTGGGTCTTTAGGCTTACATATTAAGGCACCAAACTCCATTAAAGCCTCGACAAAATCTGCATTTCTATTTGTGTTAAAAAGATTATTTTTATTTAATAAGATTAATTGCTCATAATTTATCTTTTCTTTTTTTTTATTAAGGAGTCGTGCAAAAACTCTCTTAACATTTCCGTCAATTGCTATTGTTGGCTGATTATGAATTAAACCAAGTAAAGCATTCGCTGTATATTCTCCCACGCCAGGTAGTTTTTTAACTTCTTCAATGGTACTAGGAAGTTTTGAATTATACTTTTTTACAAGTAATTTAGAGGAGGCTAAAAGATTTTTAGCTCGCCTATAATAACCTAATCCTTCCCATAATTTTAAAATTTGTTTTTCATTACTTTTTGATAATGACTTAAGCGTCCTAAATTTTTTTGTAAATTTCTTAAAATAAGGAATTACTGTTTTAACTTGAGTTTGTTGCAACATAAATTCACTTAAAATCCTATAATATAGCTTTTTTGGTGATTTTTTATCTACACGCCAAGGTAGAGTTCGTTTGCTATTATCATACCAAGCAAGAATTTTTTTTGGTAATGTTGAATTTAAATGCATAGTAAAAATAATAATAAAACTCAGACTTTCATACAAGGACTTAGACCTTTTTCAAACTCGATTCCAAAAACTTTAAAAAAACATCTTAGAAAAGGTGGTTATAACTATTCTAGTATCGTTGATAACTGGACTAAAATGGTGAGTAAAAAAATTTCCGATTCCTGTTACCCTATTACTGTTAAAATGGGAAAAGAAATGAAGAATGGGACGCTAGTTCTTAATGTTATCCATGGAAAAGAAATGGAAGTTGAGTATGAAAAAACTGAAATAAAAGATAAAATAAATAGTTTTTTTGGCTATAATTGTATTAGTCACATTACTTTAAAAATTGTACAAGATAAAATTGACGTTAATGATAAAGTTTTTCCAAAAATAGAAGATTTATCTAAAATTGAAGAAAAAATGAAAAAAGTGAACAATAAAGAGCTTAGGAGCTCACTTAATAATTTTTTAAAGGCATTTAATGAAAGAAATAAATAAATTTTTTTATAAAACTATTTTTCTAATATTCTTTGTTATTTCTGCGCAAGCGGAAAGTAAAATATTATCAATTGGTAGTCCAGAAGCAAAAGTGACTATAAAAGTATTCTCTTCTTTAACATGTCCTCATTGTGCTAAATTTCATACTAATGTTTATGAAAAATTAAAAAAGGAATACATTGATAGAGGTCTAGTAAAGTTTGAGCATCATTCTTTTCCTTTGGATTTAGCTGCACTGAATGCTGAAGTTATAATTAGATGCCAAGATAATGATAGAAAAAAATTTGAGCTTTTAAATGAAATATATATTAAACAAACTACTTGGGCTGTTGGATCTGATATAAATAAAATTAATGAATTAATAAAAAAAATTGGCTTAAATTTTGATTTAAGTAATGAAAAAATGGACGGTTGTCTAAAGAGCGACCAGGTTCAAGATGAAATTTTAGAACAAAGAATAGAGGCTCAAAAAAAATATAAAATAGATTCTACTCCAACAATTATTATTAATGAAAAAAAATACTCAGGCAAAGTTGATTATATGCAATTTAAAAAAGCTATAGATAAAAAACTGTAAATGAATTTCAAGAAACTTGAAATAACTGGCTTTAAATCTTTTTCAGAAAAAACAAATTTTCTTATCGAAAATGGATTAACAGGAATAGTTGGCCCTAATGGTTGCGGAAAATCAAATATTGTTGAGTCTTTAAGATGGTGCATGGGAGAAAACTCTGCAAAGAGCATGAGAGGTTCTGGAATGGAAGATGTGATTTTTTCAGGCACCTCAAACAGGCCTTCAAAAAATATTTCTGAAGTGACTTTACTTTTAGAAAATCAAGATAAAGGTGGCCCTTCTCAGTACAAAGATTTTGATGAAATTTCTATTAGAAGAAAAATAGAAAAAGACAAAGGTTCAAAATATTTTATTAATGATAAAGAAGTACGTGCTAGAGATGTTCAAACATTTTTTGCTGATCTTTCTACAGGCGCACATTCTCCATCACTTATAAGTCAAGGAAAAATTGGACAACTAGTAACTGCTAAACCCATAGAACGAAAATCTATACTTGAGGAAGCCGCAGGTATATCTGGAATTCATGCGAGAAGACAAGAGGCTGAAACAAGATTAAACGCTGCAGAGAATAATTTAAAAAGAGCTGATGAATTAAAAAAACAGCAACAAAAACAATTAGATAATTTAAAAAAACAAGCTGAAGAAGCTACACGTTATAAAGAAATATCTACAGAAATCAAAAAAATTGAGGCAGGTTTATATTTTTTAAAGATTAGTGAGATTGAAAAAGATAAAAAACTTAAGGCAGAAAAACTTAGTGAATTAGATGATGAAATAAGCGCAATAAATATAGATTTAAATCATAACAACACTTTACTTGAAGATGAAAATAAGAAGTTAGAACCTTTAAGGGATAAAAAAATGGAAAGCGCTGCAAAACTTCAAAAGCTTAATTTAGACATGGCTAACCTTGTGGAGGAAGAATCAAGAGTCAAATCTCTTCAAGGGAAATTAGAAAAATCAATAAAAACTATTGAGTCTGACCTTGAACGTGAAAGAAGTATATCCATAGACGCAAATTTGAATGAGAAAAGAATTTCAAAAGAGAAAGGAGAGCTTTTAAAAACAGAAAATGAATTACTAGATGTAGAAACTGTGTCATCTAGAGAGCTAAAATCATCAAAGGCCCAATTAGATGATTTGCAATCTCAATTAAACGTAATGCTAGATCAAATTGAAAGAGATATTGATAACGAAAAAAAACTTACAAAAGAATCTTTTAGAGAACTAAAAAAAATCGTAAAAAAAATTACGTCTTCTCAAGAAGAATATGCTGAGAAATACGGAAAGGATAGATCAATACAAAGTGACTCTATCAAAAGAAAAGAGAGGATAAAAAATATTGATGTTGAGTTAGAAAATTGGATAAATTTAAAATCAAATTCAGAAAAAATGAATTCAGATTTAAGTGACCGTAAAAATAAATTACTTGTGGAATTTAGTGAAAATCAAAAAAATCCAGAACGTATTGCTAATTCAAAAGGTCAAAATTTGCAAAACTTAGAAAATACCAAAAAAAGAAATGAAGAAATTGAAAATGAACTGATAGAAGCAGAAAAAAAATATAATTTGATAAATCAGAACTTAAAAGAAATTCAATTAAAACTTTCTGATTTAAAAGAAAATAAAGCTAGAAATGAAGCGACCATCGAAGGTATAGAAAATAGAAAAAAAGACTTATTACATTTAGTAAAAAATGAATTAAATATTGGTGATGAAGGATCTTTACTTCCTCAATCAGATTTAAATGATGTTTCACCTGATCGCTTACCTTCTATTGAAGAGCAATCTCAGAAAGCAGAAAAAATTAAGAAAAAAAGAGATTCACTTGGCTCAGTCAATCTCAGAGCTGATGAGGAAACTAAAAAATATGAGACAGAAATAAAAAAAATGGAAGATGATAGAACTGACCTATATTCTGCAATAGTTAAACTCAAAACAAGTATCGATGAATTAAATCAAAAAGGTAGGGAACGTTTACTCGAAGCTTTTACAAAAGTTAATAGAAAATTTAATGAAGTTTATACAAAACTATTTAATGGAGGTAATGCAAAAATAGAACTTGTGGATTCTGAAGATCCATTAGAGGCTGGGTTAGAAATGTTCGTTTCCCCACCAGGAAAAAGATTACAATCAATATCTTTGTTATCAGGTGGTGAACAGGCTTTAACAGCTATGTCACTGGTATTTGCTGTCTTTTTAGTGAATCCATCTCCGATTTGTGTTTTAGATGAGGTAGACGCTCCACTTGATGATGCTAATGTAACAAGGTTTTGTGGTTTGTTAGATGAACTTACAAAAATTACAAATACAAAATTTATTATTATTACTCACCATGCATTAACTATGTCAAGAATGCATAGACTGTACGGAGTTACAATGGCTGAACAAGGAGTTAGTCAGTTAGTATCAGTTGATTTACAAAAAGCAGAAGAATTAGTAGCTTAAAATATTTTTACAATGACCATTCCAGAAGAATTCAAAACTCGCCTAAAAATTGCAAAATCAAAAATAAAGGAACAAGAACTATCAGATAGCAAAGAAAGGGGCTCATTTATGGGTAATGCTTTTAAATTAGGCACAGAACTCGTTGCCGCGGTTGCAGTTGGGACAATAATTGGGTTTATTTTAGATACCTGGTTTGATACTAAACCATGGTTAATAATAATTTTCTTTTTTTTGGGTGCGGCCGCAGGAATG
>MDSY01014166.1_pt1 | contig 14143 bp, 5 predicted proteins | sample 811131 | NCBI WGS metagenome assembly MDSY01 (sample SAMN05326643, study PRJNA326480) | marine metagenome | isolation source: seawater | place: Atlantic Ocean: South West | collected 2010 | reverse complement strand
CCCCCTCCCCCTACACCCACCCCGCTGGGTGAGCCCGCGCGGGTGATTCGCTTGAGCTGGGCATGGGCGGTGGGTGAGCCCCACAACCCCACTCCCCCCAACCCCGCGAGGCGCTGCGCGTGGAACTGGCAGAGCGTCGACTCGGCGGTGAGGTCCCACGCGTCCCAAAGCGGGTGCATGTGCGTCTGGGGGAGCGCGGGGATTGAGATGGGGGTGAGGTCGTACCTCGCCATGACGCGCTGGGCGAGCAGAAAGTTGCGCCAGAGCGCGGCGAGCATCCCGTCCTGTCTGAAGAGCCGACGGAACAAGTCCCGAGGCAGCGAGGACCACGCGATCGCGTCGGTCACCGCGGTGAAGATGCCGTTGAGCTCGCCGAGTGGCGAGCGCAAGTCAGACGCCGAGCCGGGGAGCGCGTCGATGAGCGCCTCGGGCGCCGCGAAGAGCGCATTCGAGCACGAGAGGCGGAGCGCCATCCGGAGCGGCGTCGTGAGACAGCTCGTGAACACGTCCGCTGGGAGACTCGCGTGCGACGGCAGCTCCTCGTCCCTCCCACACGCTGCGAGCACGAAGACGTCGCTCCTCCGCTGGGGGGCCTCTCCCCCCCGCCCAGTCTCGAGGCTTGAACAGAGACCCCCCCCGGAGGACGAGATGGAGGACGAGATGGAGGACGAGATGGAGTCGACGATGCGCCCAGCGTTAGAGCAGTCAAAGACGTAGAGGCTTGGGGAGCCCAACCAGCTCTCAAGCTCCGAGACCGCAAGCGGTAGGTACTGCGTGAAGCTCGAATTGAACGCCCAGATTTCTCCGCTCGCCGTCGGCTTGGGCACGCCGTGCCCATTGTAGTGCAGCAGCAGCAGCTCGTTGGCGCTAGGGTGCGCGCGACGGAGCGCCATGCACCACTTGCGCACCTCCTCAACCGTCGGATCCCTCACCTGGCGGTAGCGCGCCTTTGGGTGCCACGCTTCATACTGAGCCTGCAACGCCTTTGCGATGAGCTCGACTGCCTTCCGTGTGGCGGCCGGGTCGATCCAGCACTCGAGGTGGGCGCACGGCGCCGGCCGCATCGTGTCCGGTGGGTCGACGCCAATGTTGAGGCAGAGTATCAGAGCGACCGCGACGGTGCGAACGCGCTCTTGCATCCGCCACGAGTCCACGCTGAGATGCTCTCGCGCGTGCTCGTGGAGCTCGTGAGCGAGGTGATCGCGGTGGCCTTGGTGACCGTGGTGACCGTCGGCGTGGTGGAGAACGGCGTCGGTGGGGGAGGCATGGGTAAGGGAGGAGCAGCCGTCAGCGAGGAGCAGAAGCTCGTGGCACGCAGAGGCGAAGAGGGAGTTCCGGTCTCCAAAGGTCCGGCCTCCAAAGTTCTGGCCTCCGAAGTTCTGGCCTCCAAAGGTCCGGCCTCCAACGTTCCGGCCTCCACAGTTCCGGCCTCTAAAAGTCCGGTCGACACAGTTCCGGTCGACAGAGTTCAGGTCGACGACGATGCTCATTGGACGGCGGTCGTTTTGGCGCGAAGAGGACGAGGGTTGCGCAAAGTGTGTGTGAGAGGATGTGGGAGAGAGAGAGCGGGAGCCAAAGGCGTCCAAAACGCGTTGGAGCAAGTGCGCTGCGCGCGGGGGCGCAGCAGTGACTGGACGGCGACAATTCCTTCCGCCAAATGTAAATAGAAGTAGAAGTTTTGTTACAAGTACATAACAAAACTTAAACTAAAACACCCAGACGCGTCGAATGGAGGCTGCCAAGCACCCTCCCGAGGAGACGCGCTCGTTCAACGCGGCGCTGCCGCCGTCGTACGCGTCTCGGATCCCAGCCGAGGAGGAGGTCGGTCTGCGCCACATCCTCGACGGCCTTCGCCTCGCCAACGCCAGTGGCGACGTGGACCATGGTGCCCACTTCTATGTCGCCTCGCTCAGCCGCTTCCTGGCGCTCAAGCACGCGCTGCCCGACGAGTCGCGTGCGGAGCTCATCGGTCTCATCTTCGGGCTGATCAGCCTCCCCGATCTCAGGCAATCGCGTCGCAGCGCATGCTGCGCTCTACTCGTAGCCCTCCTCCGCCGCGCCAAGCACCTTGAGCTCGAGTTGCCTTGGCGGCCGCTCTTCGGGCTGGCGATGCGTCACTTCTTGCCGCCGCTGCAGCCGCTGCAGCATGAAGGTCGGCATCTGCTTCGCGTCCACGGCCACGAGCTCGTTCGCTGCATCGGCGCCTGCCGCCGCCACTTTGCCGAGGACGCGGCGACGGAGATGATCGAAGCAATCGAGCCGCTGCTCTGTCCGCACGAGCCGACGCACTTCGCGTTTGGTGCGGGGATGCTCGCGCTGATGGTGCCGACGCACGGGAGCGCCGCCGCCCGCTGGCTCCCACGCGTCCGCGAGCTCTGGCTCAGCAGCGGTCACGAGGGCAGCAGCGATTGGGATTCGCTCTGGGTACGTTTGCTCGAGCGTCTATGCAAGGATGAGTTCTTCGGCCGTGCTGATGCCGTCGACTGGGCTCCGCTGCTCCCGGCGATCTATTCGCGCACGCTCCTTCTCCTGCGACTCCCCGGCGGCCGCGAGTCGCGAGAGGAGCTCCGCCCATCCAGCTGCCGGCTGCCGTCGAAGATTCTCTCCGCGCTGCACCACACGAGCCCTATCGAAGTGATGCGCTCGGCGGCACGGCTGATCGTGCTGACGCTGCCGCCGTGCGGCGGCGCGGTGGAGCCTCTGCCCGTCGAGCTACTCGAGGGCGGCATCGAAGCCGACGCCTGGTCCGAGCGCATCGCCCAAACCGAGGAAGTGGAGGAGTCGGCGGCGGTGGCGGCGGCGCAAGGCGTCTCCGGTGGTGGCGACGCGCAGGGCGCGCACGCCGCGCTGCACTGGTCGCGCCTGCGTCAGCTGCTTCGTTGCGTGTCTCCTTGCTGCCACCCGAGCAACTCCGGAAGCTACTGCAACGAGATCGGTGGCCTCTTGCAAGGCCTCTGCCACTACACGTGGTGGAGGGTGCTCTTCGAAGAGAAGGGTGAGGCAAAGGGCGGCCGTCCTCTGCTCGGTGCCTCTGATCTCCATCGGCTGACGCGGGCGCTGGTGCCGCTGCTCGCGCAGGCGCGGTACGCCAAGCACTTCCCGCTCCCACGTTTCGCCGACCAGGGGTTCCGATACCTCGCCGCGCTCGTCCCAGAGCTCACGCTGCCAGCGCTCTCGTTCCGCGTCTCCCAGGGGCTCCAAGCGCTCACGGCGGTCCATCAGACGAACGTTGCGCTGCACACGCTCGCCATGGTGACGCCGGTGATGCTGGGGCTCTGTCCGGTCTCCGGGGTCGCGCCGCCGCTTGGTCACCGCCCATCACACGCCGCGCTCGCCACGCTCGCAGCCGGGCCGCGCGCGATGCGCTCGCTGCTCGAGCTCGCGCTCCCAGGGATTGATGCGAACGATCCGACAAAACTCTTCCTGACGCTCAACGCCTTTGACGTGGTGCTCGCTCTGATCCCACTCTCGGGAGATGCCTGGCGCGCTGACGACCAACCCGTCCTCGTCGCCGCCGATGAGCAAGCGCCTGCTCGGTACGGCGTCTTTGCGCGCCAGGCGCTCCGCGAGCGGCTCGTTGGGGAGCTGCAAGGGCGAGCGGCAGCGGAGGAGGCGGAGGGCGGCGCGGAGGGGATCGCGAGCGCACACGAGGTCGTATGCGCGCTTGACGAGCAGAGCTCCGAGGCAGCGGCCCTCGCGAGCTGGCTCCCCCAGTTTGCCGAACAGCTCCTAGGGAGGATGCTTGCTGTGCTCGAGCACCTCGAGAAGGTGCCCAAGAAGCGGGCAGGGCAGCACCGGCTGCAGCTCGCAAAGTGGCGGCTGACGGCGACACTCTTTTGGCAGCAGCTCTCCCAGAAGGTCTTCGACACCTGCCTCCCCGAGCTCCTCCGGCTCATCCCGCGATCCTCGCTCCTCGATGCCGCCAAGCATCTGGGGGCGCACCTCGCCGCGGCCACGCTCGCGCAGCCGGCGCGCACGCTCAGGCTCGCCGTGCCGGCGTTCTGCTCGCTCCTGCTTCGGCCCAAGGTGGCGGGAAGTCCGCGGGCGCTCAGGCCCCTCTCCGAGCCCGAGCTGCTCTGGATGGTGCCCCTGCTCGCACAGACGGTGCGCCACGGCGGCGCCGACCTCCTTGAGCACTGGGCGGAGCTCACGGACGTGCTCAACGTGCTCCGTGCGCACGAGTCGCTCGCGGTCGCAAAGGCGGCGTACAAGCTGCGCCGCCGGCTGCTACAGAGCTTGCTCTCCACCTACACGACCGACCTGCGCTCATTGCCGCCCGCGGCGTGGCACCATCCGCGTGTGCGCGAGGCGCCATGGGAGTGCTGGGGGTGGGTGCCGCCGCGCAAGGCGCCCGAGGGAGGCGTCGGCGGCGTGCTCGAGCTCGGCTGGCACGTGCCGAGCGCGCCCGAGGTGGCCGCGGCGCGCACGCTCATCGACGAGACCCTCGAGCGCGCCGAGGCGCTGCTGAGCAGCTCCGCCCCTGAAGAGCCCGCCGTGCGCCGCGTGCTCCTCGAGCTGCGCGCGCTCGCCAAGGGCGCCATCCCATTCGCGAGTGACAGCGAAGAGGCGGCGGCGCGCGTCATCCAGAGCGTGCGCATGCCCGCCAACAATGGCGAGGGCACCACGCTCGAGCTCGAAGAGGGAGCCGACACGGCGTGTGACGGCGAGCCGATGGAACTCGTCGAGGAGATGATCGAGGCCGCCGCAGCCATCATACCCACGGACAACTCGACGGACCTCGAGGACGTGGTCATGTCGCGCTCGCTCTCTCCATCGGATGACTCGCGCAGCGTGCCGCCCGAGCTGCGCAGTCCCATCGGGCGTGCGCTGCCCGAGCTCACCGAGGTGGTCGGAAGCGCGGGATGCGTGCCGATGGGCCAGATGCGCGCGCGCTTTGCGCGGCTGCTCAGCGCGCTCGGCACTCGGCTCACACCAGCTGAGGGGACCAAGGCGCTCAAGCAGCTGCTCAAGGTTGTGCGAATGGTCCTCTTCGAGCGCTCCAGCCGGATCTTCGCCGACCAGCATCAGCTGTGCGCCATGCTGCGCCAGTCGACCGAGCTGCGCGGCGGTGGCATGCACAAGCTCCGCCCGCGCGCCGCCTTCGCCCTCCAGCTGCAGGCGCGCCACAGCGACCGGCTCGCCGCGGCGGCGCGCGGCGCCGCCTGGCGCTGCAGGGAGCTCGGGCCGCTCATCGAGCTCCAGCTTCAGCTGAGCACGCACCGCTACTCGTCGGTGCGCAAGGCGGCGCAGGAGGGCTACGCCACCTCGCTTGGACTCCACCCCTGGCTCGCGCGCAGCCAGCTGCCCGCGCTCATCGCCAACGTGCGAGAGTCGAGAGCCGAGCCGCACGAGTGCAAGGGCAGCACCTTCCTACTGGCGAACCCAACGCTCCTACAGCTCATCGGCTCCGATTGGGGGCTGCTCTGCGCCGCACTCAGTGCGCTCTGCCATGCGCCCGAACACGAGCTCCCCAAGATCCATCAGCGACGCCGGGCGCTCCTCGGGGAGATTATCGGCGTGCACCGCGCTCCACCGGTCACGCGTGCGATGCTCGACGGGCCGTTCTGCGCATCACCGTCGAGTGGGGCGCCGCCGCCGCCAAGCGACGCGCGGCAGGCGGCGCTGCACGCGCTCTGCGCGCGCGCGACCGCGCGCAACCAGCGCGCACGCAGGCACTGCCTTGAGCAGATCCTCCCGCTGCTGCGCGTGGCGAGCGCGGAGCTGCGGCCCGATGCATCCGATCAGGTGCGCGAGCAGCAGCAGCAACACTGGAGCCGCGAGGAGAGCTGCCTCTGCGCGCTCCTTCTCGTCCCTCCGACGACCGCGGCGGAGCGTCAGGCAACGGCCGCGGCAGCCGCACGCCGCCTCGTCAGCGAGAACCAAGCGCTCCGCAAGCTTAGTCGTTGCGTGCTCACCGTGATGCTCGCAGCCGAGAACAATGCGCGCGGCGACGACGTTGACGTGTTCCAGTTTCCACCCACCCTCCGCCCTGCTGCGGCGCCGGCGTCACTCTGGGATGCGCTCCCCGAAGACGACGCCGCGTGGAGCGCCACGATCGGACTGGCCGACCACAGTGGCTGCGGCTGGGGCGCCGGGCAGCAGTACCTCAGCAAGGCGGAGGCCGACGTCGAGCAGCTGCGCCTCGCCGGTGCTGGCGGCCCGCTCGGCGCCGAAGCCGACGCGCTCCTCCTCAGTGAGCAGTCGCTTGAGCTCATCCTCCAATGGATCGTCGTCGACCACAAGGAGGCGGACGACTCGGGAGAGAGCCGCATGTCGATGCTCAAGGAGGCGCTTGAACCGCACCAGTATCTCGTCTCGTCGCTCCGAGCAGGCCGCTCGTGGCCGCTCACGCTCTCCCACGGGCTCAAGGGCACCAACTTTTCGCTCGCCACCGCTCAGCTCCTCAAGGGGCTCGCGAGCCACTACGGGCCCGCGCTGCTCCGATCGCTGCTCCCGCCGCTACGGCGGCTCATGCCGCAGCCGGGGCGCGATACACAAGCCGCAGCCGCCGAGGTGCTCGGCGGGCTTGTTCGCGGCGCGGGCTGCTGGGGGCTCTCCTCCCAGCAGGAGCTCTGGCGCGCGCTTGATGAGCCCTTGGGCACCGCGCTGCGTGCCTGCAGCGTCGAGAGCCTCAGTGACTGGCAGGAGATGATCCGATTCGTTGCCTACAATCGCGACCCGCGCAGGCTGCAATGGCTCGCGCGGCTCCTACTGCAGCTCGAGCCAGCAGACGCCACCTCGGCCACCTCGCTTGCTCTCGCCAAGTATCTCCGCTTCCTCGCGCCGCTCCTTGTCGAGCTCGGCTGGCGAGGCGTGCCCCTCCTCCGCCAACTCTTGCAGGGCGAGGGGCTCAGCCGCTGGATCTCGCACCCGTACAAGCAAGTGCGCGAGGAGGCGGGCACGGTGCTCGCGCTCGCCATGCACGCCGCCTCACCCACATCACAAAACCACCCACACCTCAGCGCCGAGCTCGGTAGCGCCATCGAGACCTTTCTCGAGCATCTGGTCAGCTCCTGCCGTGCGAGCCTCGTCGGCCACGACGAGCTGGAGCCCGAGGGTGAAGAAGAGCGCACGCAGGCACGGGGGGCTCGCGAGTGCCTTTTGAGCTGCCTGCGCCACTGCCTCAAGCTGGCGCGCCCACAGGCGTGCGCCGCGCACCTCCCCGAGTGCATCGGCGCCATCATGACCACCGCGGCCTCGACGCAGCCACCCGATCTCTCCACCTTTGCAAAGAAGGTGGCGGTGCTGCTGGTGCAGGCGCCGCTCGCACCCGAGGTGCAGGCGCGCTTCTTCGGCGAGCTCGGCGTCCTTGCACGCAGTGCATCGTGGCACCTCCGCGGATGCACGCTGCTGCCGCTCAACCTGCTCGCCTACATCGGCCAATACGCGCCATGCGCACAGAAAGATCTCGCTCGGGAGCTCTTGCTCGGCCTCCTGCAAGATCCGCAACAAGAGGTCCGCGAGGCGGTCGTGCCGGTGCTGTCCGGCTTTGTCAGAATACACGGTGCGCTTGAGCGCCAACAGCTGCTCGAGTGGGCACAGAAGCGCCTGCGACGGGGTTCGGCGCTTGTCGAGCGCCACGCGGGTGCCCTCGCTCTCGAGTCGTTGGTGCAGCTCGCGCCATACGAGATCCCACAATGGCTGCCAGAGGTACTCGAGCGACTGGCCGCACTGGCAAACGAGGGACAGCCCATCAAACGTGGCGTCCAACGTGCGTTCACCGACTTCCGACGCACCCATCAAGACAACTGGAGCGAGCACAAGTTGCGACTCTCTCCCGAGCAACAGGATCTCTTCGCCGATGTGGTCGTCGCGCCCAGCTTCTACGCCTAAACTTAAACAGTACTCAGCGCGTCCTCTCGACAAGGCTTGTAAGGCAGACAGACGGCTGATATATGTGCGTGTATATAGTACGGAGTATCAAGTATCCAAGTATGCACTAAGTATTAAACAGATTTATCGATTCGACAGTTGAACTGTAGTGCCCTCTCGCCAGACATCAACACGTTTTTGTTATGTACAATGTACATGTAGTGCAAGTGCGCACTGCAAGACGATGATGATGGCGCGTACACCAGCAATCAAATGAATGCAAAAGCACAAAGGTGCACATCGACATGGCGTGTCACATGCTCCGCAGTGACTATCAGCAGTGCAGTGTACAAAAAGATGGTACGACGGGGTTATGATGCGGACATCATCACGCTGTAAGCAGCTTTGGCAACCCAGCTGCTGTTTCTGTGTCTCGTGTCGTACCATCCCATCCATCCATGCTCCCCGTATCAGTATCCGTATCAGTATCCTGAGCAGGACGTGTGTGGAAAATCTGGGTCGATGACCTCAGCGAAAATCAGGGTCCGTGAGCTCGGCGAAAATCAGGATCGACGACCTCGGCAAAAATCAGGGTAGATGACATCAGCGAAATTTAGAGTCGATTGTCAGGGTCGATGACTTCAGCGGTGTCCGGGTCGATGCCAGGACCAGTCATGCCGTCCTCGGCCTCACCGTACGGTGTGTACTTGCGGTTGGTGAGCTGAAACTTCTGCTTGCGCCTGCGGGATGGGCAAGGGTTCGATTCGATTGGGTGGGGTCGGGAGCATACATAGGAATGCGGCACTCCCTAAATTCATGCATTGTTGGCAGTCTGAGGGAAAACATGACGGCTTCTCTCTGGGGTCTCGGCGTACTTGATGTAGCAAAGCCCGAAGGATGCCACGATGCCGATGAGGACACCGAGAATAATGCCACCATACTTGGCGCGCTGCATGAACGATCCGGCGATCGCCTCGCCAATGACAGCTTTGTCAAAACCACTCATTTTCGCGCTCTTTAGCACATTAGAGAGGATGTCGGCGCAATCGCCTTGGTCCCACAGACACGCGGTCGTGTTGCAGGAGAGGTCGCACTTGCCGTCATTGCCGAGAGCCGAGCACTCTGTAGAGCACGGGATTGGAGCGGGTGGTGGCGGCGAGATGCAAATCGTCTTGCTTGCATTGCCAACGTCACAGAAGTCCCAACGTTCGGGCCAAATTGTGTAACACCATGGGTGCTTCTCGCCGTCGGGGTTGCGACAGTAGTTATGGCCACCGAGACCGGCTCGTGGGTAGTTGGCATGCGTTCTGGTGTGCTGGTGCGGGAACTGTTCGCTCCACTTCTGGCAAACTAGGCCTTGTGCGGTTGTGGCGACCGTGCCCCGGTAGTCAGTCCCTTCTTCACGGTGGTAGCACTCATCGTGGTTGTGGAAGCAGTCGCCTTCATCGAAGTTGCAGCTCTCAGTGTTGCACGCGAGGTCGCACTCACCGTCGGCAAGCAGCGAGGGCATGCAATCGTCTGCGCATGGCTTCTCTTGCTTTTTGAGGCAGTCACGCTTGTCCCACTTGCAAGCTGCGTTGAAGCATGCTTCGTCGCAGTAGCCGTCGCCGATCCACTCAGGATGGCAGGCAGCCTTGCAGCCGGTGGCGCCCTCGTCGCAGTCGTGCCGGTCCCAGAAGCACTCAGCATTGTTGCACTGAGGATTGCAGATGCCATCACCGATTGTGTGCCAGTGGCAGCCCTTGTGGCAAGACATCCATACTGAGCGCGGCTCATCGCCGTTTTCGCCCATATCGAGCCAGTGGCCCTGCTGGGTCTGCCAGTAGTTTGCTGCGACGCCGTACACGATCATGTCATAAGAGGTTTTCTCCCATCCAAGAATAGAAATATACAGCTTACAGGCCTTTTCCGGTCCCGCCTGGCCGCAAAAGAGAGCGTTGTTTCTGCCTATCTCAAAGACGTCGACGCCAACCGTCTCTTGGCTGAAGGTGAAGTTGGCGCCCGTGGGCCTGGGGTTGTCGAAGGACATGAACATGTCGGGGTCGCCCGATTCAGGCACGACAACCACTTTGATGGAGTCGGTCTCGAGCGGAATGTCAAAGATAAAATAATGGAACTCGTGCTCCGCAGACGCGCCGCGCACCCACTCATTCAGCTTGACGGCCGTCACGTTGGGCGGACGAGCAGCGGCCAGCTTGAAACCGCAGGCGGCCTTGGACGGTGCCGGTACCTCGCAGTAATCCCAGCGCACCTCCTCGCTCGAGGTGAAGCACCAGGGTCGAACATCTCCATCTGGGTTGCGGCAATGGTTGTGGCCACCCAAGCCAGCGCTCGGGTAGTTTGCATGTGTCTTCACATGCGTGTGTGGCCACTGGTGTGACCAGAGTTGGCACGTTTGCCCGCCCCTCGTCTTAGAGACCGTGCCACGGTAGTCCGCTCCATCCTCGCGCATGTAACACTCGCCGACGCCTGACGCAGGGTGCAAACAGGAGCACGTGAGCCTTGCAAACGCAGCAGCATGGGCAGGTTGCGAGAGGCAAGGAGCGGTCGGCAAGGACGTGGTCGGCAGTCACCATGGGAGCAGTCGTCACCATCCCAGTGGCAGGACTCGACGTTGCAGGTCTCGTCGCATTCGCCATCACTGAGCCATTCATTGTCACAGCCAGGCACACAACCATCGAGCGCAAAGGAGCCTGCGCATCATGCGAGATGGTCAAAGGAATCTTGCAACACTTCGCAGGTCAAGTGACACGCATGGCAGCAGGGCGGCAGCAGGCGCACCAAAAGTGTCTTCATACGACATGTCCAGCTCATTCGCCAGCGCGCCTGCAGCGCAAGGACAAGCCGACATCTCAGTAACCAAGCAGGCGGAGTCTTCTCTGCGACTGATCCTGCGTGGAGAAAGCTCGTCTGCAGCCAGGGGTGTGCGTTGTGCTCGGCAGCCTCACCGGCGAAAGCGATCGTGAGCAGCACCATCGCCCTCATGGCTCAGTGTAGAAGAGCACGCCGAGGAATCCGATCCTTCACGACCTGGAAAGGTTAATGGTGTCCTCACCACTAAGGGTTATCGGGATCGTATGACTGAAAATAAATCGGAGTTCGATAGGGTTAGCTACCTTGGCATATAGGTATCGGGGTCTCGGTTTGTAGCGGGTAATGGCCGACTACTCCGCCGTGTCGGCGGCAGTTGACGTCGCAGATGCGGAAGACGAGGAGGAAGAGATCATTATGGACGAACCGGCTCCCGAGGTCTCTTGGAAGGTTGTCTCCATCATGTACGCCTGCTCATGCGCCATCTGTGCAGTCCTTGCTGCGCTGCAGTTTGGTGTGCACATCGAACAGGTCGAGGGGGTCTGGCTCATCTTCGCGCCCTTCTGGCCATGCCTGGCCTATTCTCTCCACCGCATGCGCAAACAATTCAAGGAGAGTAAGCTCAAGGCCGAGTGACGAACGAGATCGGGTAGTGATTCTAGCTTAGTCTGTATGGTCTCTGAGTGTGATCGTGCTCGGGCCGTGGCTGCAAGCAGTTTTGTTGAGTTCTGACAGCTTACATGATGACTTGATTCGATACATATTATTCATATGAATTCGTTGGACTCGTGCATACCGCGTGAAAGCCACTTGTACCAGCTGACGCGCGCTCAAGACTAAAGGGCTTGCACCTCGCGTGAGGCACTGCTCGACTACGACTAGTGGCTGCGCCTCCTTCTGCTTAAGCGGAGCTGTGCGGCTGAAGGCGCGCAAGGAGCAATGCCTCACTCATCGGTGTGCTTGGGGAAGTCCCGCACGCCAGATGTCGGCACGTCGACTCCCCAGCTGATCGCCAACGTTTGCACATCTGCCCCAATATCAGCTGCCACCTTTTCAGCTGCAGGGTCATACAACATGAGCTCCCACCAAGCATGCAGTCTGGGCCTGCGGTAGAAGAGCGCCTCGTCTGTCCACTCGGTCCAGCCGAAATGGGTGGGCAGCGCGTGGTGCAGAAGGCAAACGGCCGGAAATATGCGCACGTCTGCTTGCGTGATTTGCGGCCCCGTCAGCATCGGACCAACGACAGCCTCTTCGAGCAAGTCGAGTGCCCGGGCAAGCTCGCGGAGCGCGTCCTGGCGCGATGAGGCATATTCGGCGCTCCAAATCGCCGGCTCAAGCGGCGCAATCTGCGCCTCATAGAGCGACGTTAGCTCGTTGCTCTTGGCATCGGCGCCATCGGCGATCTCGAGAGTCGATGCGAGAGCCGCACGGCGCGCATCGAACATGCCCGCACATGCCTGCACAGGCGATGTGCGTGCTAGTATACCAGGCAGTGTGCGCCGCACAGGAGCACAGGTGAAAGCGCTTGCCGCTACCAGCGACAGGGAGAGCGCCAAGCGAAAGCTCATCGCGCCACTTGGTGCTTCCTGTCGGAATATAAACAAACGGCAAAAGAGAGGGAACCTCTCGAAGCCAAGAGGCGTGTTCTAGGAAAAGGGAAAAATCGGCCGACGATGGCCCTTCTTACCCTGGCCCTCGCGGCGAGCAGCGGTCTGTTGATCCAGCCAGCTGTGCGGCACAGAAGCTACGTGGCGCCACACCACCGTGTCGCCGGCGGCTCCTCGCCGCTGCTCATGTGCGATGCCTTCGTAGAGACGGAGCTGCCAGAGGCGCGGTGGGTCGAGATTGCGCAAACGGACTCCGAGCCAGATGCGGGCGCGACGACAATGCCGCTCTTTCCCCTCGGGGCATCCTACCTGCCGTACACAGAGCCGGTGCTCAACATCTTCGAGCCTCGCTACCGCTCGATGTACAACGACATTCTCTTCAACGGCGCGCGCCGCTTCGCCGTAGTCAACATTGATCCAGAAACGGGCCGCCTCGCCGAGGTGGGCGTGGTCTTCTACCTTGATGACCTCAAGGAGGTGTCGGAGCAGACACAAGATCGTGTCAAGTACGTGGGATCGCACCGCGTCATCGGCCGTATCAAGCTCGATCGCGTGCTCAACCCATCTGTGATGAGCACCCGGCAAACTTACCTCAAGGCGCAGGTGGAAGACTTTGAGGACGTCGACGAGGAGGAGATTTCGGAAGAGGAGCACACTAAGAACGAGGAGCTCTTCATGGAGCTCGTCAAGGCGCAGACGGATATTGATGAGGAGCCGCGCTTCACCAAGGCTGTGCGTGAAGCGCTCGACTTCAAGAAGGGCTCGAGCGCAGAGGACAAAGGGCTCTGGGGAGTGATCCTCCTCTGGCAGCAGTTCCTCGAGCAGCGCACGGTGGTGCTCGGCCAGAAGATGCAGCGCGATATCCAGAAGGGGGTACAGGACTATTTGAAGGAGAACAAGCTCCGCGAAGAGCTCATCTCGCCAAAGGGTGAGATTAGACTAGAGGACCTGCCGGCGCCGCTGCTGCAGGAGATTCGCGCCATCCAGACGCGCTATCGTGAGGAGCTGGACGCGCTGGACTCGAACCCTGCGGGCTCTCAGTTTCAGGCGCTGCTCCAGAGCAACTCACACAGGGAGCGCCTCGCAATCTTCCAAAGCGTCCTCGCAAAGGAGCGCAAGCGCCTGCAAGCACGCTCGTTGCTACAGTCGCTCTTCAAGGGAGATTCGAGCTGAGGCCAAGAACCTCGCGTACATGTAGTCAGATCTGATGTGATTGCGGGAGGGGACTGTGGAACCGTCTAGCTACCGTACATACGCCCTTGTCTTCTTGCGACGTAGAGGCGAGATGAACATCGATTTATCCAGACTTTTACAGTATAGACGCCCCTTGACATTAGACATTTGTCATTTTGTATCAACCATAATCGATAATCATTACCATCTATATATGACGTACTACTAGATTACTATATGAATTTGTAGCTGCTATCAATATGACAAACTCGAATGAATAGTATACAAATAGTTGATCGTGAAGAATCATAGTTCAGAAAACAGATTTACCGAGTGGATCTTCTTTTTTTGCCGCGAGGACTGCGAAAATCATACTAGCGTAATCTAAATCTCTCAATTTCAATTTGCTGGAAAATAACGCGCTTGGGCTTGGAGTTCCATAACCCGTGATCGCGATCTGTATGTGACAGTAGCTGCGGCGGCTGCAGCAAGAATCCCAACAGCGAGCGCGGTGATCAGGATCAAATTGGGCCCTGCTCCACCTTCCGTGGCATTTTCGTGACGATGGGGTTGTGTACCGTGGAAAATTGCGCGACCGCCGTTCCCAATAAGCCCAGCGTGCGCATATACTACCATAACGTCCGCATCAGGCAAATGTGGTGGCGATGGCGGCGGACTGGGAGGCGGGGGCGACGGCGGCGGGGAAGGAGGAGGAGGGGGTGGTGGTGGTGGCGGCGGTG